>Ga0307508_10001426_pt1 | contig 26895 bp, 18 predicted proteins | sample 9_EM_MG_FD_203089 | JGI IMG/M metagenome (GOLD analysis project Ga0307508, IMG submission 203089) | Populus trichocarpa ectomycorrhiza microbial communities from riparian zone in the Pacific Northwest, United States - 9_EM | ecosystem: Host-associated > Plants > Roots > Unclassified | place...
AGCATTCCGGCGGTGGCGTGCTGCTGTGATCCGGAGCTGGATGTGGATGAGCCGCTGAGTACCTGGATGGCGGTCCAGGCCAGATAGGCGTAGATCACGGTTCGGGCGCCGGAGAGCAGCCGCTGTGTCGTTCGGCCGCGTCCGGTTTCCCGCTGATAGCCGACGGCGGCGAGCAGCAGTTGCCACAGTGCCATCGCGATGAGACCCACCGCGACGGCGATCAGCAGGACACGTCCGGCCGGCCGTTGCTGCAGGAGCCGGAATGCGCCGGTCTGGTCGGCCTTGCCGGTGGCGTGGCCCAGACCGATCTGCAACGCCAGCCAGGCGATAGCCAGGTGGAGGAGTCCGTAGCCGATGAAACCGGCGCGGGTGACTATCTCCAGGAGCGTGCTGTGGCTGACTCGGCCGGCGGAGCGCCGGGCGGTCCTGGTCATCGACATATGTCGAACATCCCCCCTTCGACCTGGTACGAAACAATCGCAACGGCTGATCTCGCCGTCAGGCCCATCTGGGGCAATCAGGGTATGGTCGGTAATGAGATGGCGGGGATGTGACCCGCGGCTGCTCCGGACCATGGCAGTGCCGTTCTCCGAACTCGTTTCGGAAGGTGCGCTATGAACCCGACGATGCGCAGCTGCCCCGTGCACCCGTTGCACGGTCGGGTGGCTGTGGGCCCTCAGTGAGCGACACCGACGATCCCATCACCGGGGCGGTGGAACACGTACCGCGGCAGCCCGCTGCGGAAGCCCCGGACGGTGTCGTGGGGGCGTTGCAGCGGCTGTGCAGTGCCGCGGTGGGGGCGTTGGCCGCCTCGGGCGCCGGGGTGAGCGTGATGGCCGAGGACGGAGCCAGGGGCGTCGCGGCCGCCTCCGACCCGACCAGCGAGCAGATCGAGGAACTCCAGTTCGTCCTCGGTGAAGGGCCATGCATCGACGCGTTCGAGTCGCGCCGCCCGGTCCTCGTGCCGGATCTGGCAGACGAGGCGGCAAACCGGTGGCCGGCGTACACCCCGGCGGCGCAGGATGAGGGTGTGCGCGCGGTATTCGCGTTCCCTCTGCAGGTCGGCGGCGCCCGGCTCGGGGTGCTCGACGTGTTCCGCGCCCGAGCCGGCCCGCTGTCCGGGGATCATCTGCGGCAGGCGTTCACCTTCACCGACCTCGCGGTGAAAACCCTGATCGACGGGCAGGACCACGCCATCGGAGGTGCGGCGGCCGACGGATTGGACGAGGCGATCGAGCACAGCCCTGAGTTGTTCCAGGCCCAGGGCATGGTCATGGTCCAACTCGGCGTCTCCCTCGCCGAGGCGCTGGTCCGGATCCGGGCCCACACCTATGCGGAGAATCTGCGTCTCAACGACGTGGCCCGCGACATCGTCGCCCGCAGGCTCCGCCTCGACCCCGACTACTCGTGAGCACCAGCCACACCTATGTCAGCAAGGCCAGGAGTACACATGACCACCATCTCCGCGCAACGGCTCGCGAAGGTCTTCGTCGAGGTCGCCGACACCCTCGTCGACGAGTTCGACCTGATCGACTTCCTGCAGATGCTCACCGACCGGACCGCGAACCTCGTCGGCGCCTCCACGGTCGGGCTCCTGCTGGCCGACCAGCGCGGCCAACTGCAGTTCATGGCAGCCTCCGACGAGAACACCAAACTCCTCGAACTGTTCCAGGTCCAAAACCATGAAGGCCCCTGCCTGGACGCCTACACCACCGCCCGACCGGTGATCAACGCGGACCTGCGCCAGGCCGAAGCCCGCTGGTCCCGCTTCGCTCCCCGCGCCGCAGCGGCAGGGTTCCGCGCGGTGCACGCCTTCCCGCTCAGCGTCCGCAAAGAAGTGATCGGCGCGTTGAACGTCTTCGGCGCCGAGGTGGGCGGCGGCTTCGACGACGGTGACGTACAGATCATCCAAGCCCTCGCCGACGTCGCCGCGATCGGGCTGCTGCAGGAAAGGGCCATCAGCCGCAGCGAAGTGCTCACCGAACAACTCCAAGGCGCACTCAACAGCCGGATCATCATCGAGCAGGCCAAAGGCGCGATCGCGCAAGCCCGCGGAATCAGCGTCGACGAGGCGTTCACCGTCATCCGCGGCTACGCCCGGCGCACCAACCAACGGCTCGGCGACATCGCCCACACCATCGTCACCGACTCGGCCACCTTGTCCACCATCGCCAGCCTCTGAATACCGCCGGTCTCGGTGTTCGTATCAGCTGAACGAGAAAGGCTGTTCTGGTAGGCCGCGTAGAGTGTTCGGCGGCGCTGTTGCCCACAGGTGGTCCGCAACGGTGCTGTGGCTCGCGAACGGGTGGACGCCGCTGGCCAGCTGCGCCAGCAGGCAGCCCCAGGCGAAGTCAGTGGGAGTCGGTCAGCCCAGCGACCGCCCGATCGTGACCGTATCTCTGCACCACATCGTGATCGACGCACACGATCTTTCGGCTCAGGCCCGGTTCTGGACCGAGGTGCTGAACTGGAGGATCCTGTCCGAACGGGACGCGTCTACGTCGTACCCGCACGGTGGCCAGATCCGTGACCAGCACGGGGGAAACGTCAAGGCCGGCGGGCGTTGCTCACGGCCTTGACGCGGCCTGTGCTCGTTGTAGTGCCGTACGTACTCCTCGAGCGTGGCGAGCAAGTGTCGCGGGTTGTAGATCAGGATCCGGGGTGCAGACCCAGCGGCCGTCGCGCCAATCGCAGGTCTGCTCGTAGCCGGAGCGGAACGACCCGAGCCAGGGGATGTCGTCCTGGTAGCGCGTGGGCGGCGGTGTCGGTGCGAAGTTCGCCGCGTCGTCGATGCTGCCGCTCCCGTCGTAGCGTGCGACGGTCGGATAGGGGTAAACCGGCCGGGTCCTTACGACGGTGCCGTCGTCCTGGTACTTCGTGGCGACGAGCCGGTCGGGTGCGACGCCGTTCTCGACCCAGGCGAGGGTGGGGGTGAGCGCGTCGATCGCGTCTGGTCCCTGACCGTCACCGCAGTGGGCGACGCCCGGCAGCATGAACAGGCGGGCGAACCGCTGCGTGGCGGCCGTCCCGCCCATGCGCTCGGTGAGGGCGTGGTAGTAGGCGATCGTCCCGTAGGGCGAGATTGCCTGGTCTGCCCAGCCGTGCCAGAGGAGGAGCTTTCCACCCGTGGCGCGGAAGGCAGTCAGGTCGGGGTCGCTCGCGTCGTAGATGCCGGCCTGCTTGTGGATCTCGTGGAACGTCGCCGAGTCGTAGTGCAGGTCGTGCAGTGTCGCCGACGGCCGGGCGGACGGGTAGGCGAGGTACTTCAGCGCGTTCGTCGCGTTGTTCTCGGCCACGGCCGGCTCGCCGGTGGCGGTCGGGGTGACCCAGCGGGCCCAGTTCGCTTCGGAGCCCACGGGCTCACCCCCCGGGTACAGCCGTCGGCCCTGCTCGTCTCGTGGCCCGTCGTACAGCTTGCGTACGGCAGTGATCTGCGGGTCGGTGAGGCAGTTCGTATTGTCGGTTCCCGTCGGGCAGCGCAGGCTCCCCGGATCGAACGCGCAGGCCCGCGGGTCGTCGATCTGGCCGTCGGCCAAGCCATCCCGTGCGTCGCACTCGCGTAGGACGGCGGCGTGCAGCGCGGGCAGCTTGGCGGCGGTCAGGATAGGTCGGCCCTGCGCGTCGGTGTTCGCCGTGGCGTGCCAGCCCGCGGAAAACACGATGAGGGACGTGAGTAGCGACGCCGGGGCGCCGGCGACGATGCCGTCGAAGTCGTGCGGGTAGCGCTGCGCCTCGGTCAACCCCTCGTGGCCGCCCTGCGAGCAGCCGTCGAAGTAGGAGTAGCGCGGGCTTTGTCCGTAGTAGAGCGCGATGAGTCGCTTGGCGACGAGCGCGACGACGTGGTCGGAACGGTAGCCGAAGTCGACCCGGAGCTGCGGGTCGGCGCCGAAGGTGGCGTCGAAGCCGGAGACGCCGACGTGCCCCTCGTTGTCGGTGGCTACGACGAAGTCGCCGCGGGTCAGCGGCACGCACCCGTCCGTCGCGTCGGCGAAGAAGTCGACACTGCCGCAGAGCCCCCCGCATCCGGTCTGCAGATACCGCTGCCGCCACGTCTGGGTGGGCAGGAGCACGTCGAACTGGATCTGCGGCGCTGCGGTTCCCTTGACCTCGCAGGCCGGCCAGCCGTCCGGCGAGGTCGTCGCGGTCGCGGACCCGATGACCGCCGGAGCGCCGGGCGTCCCTGACAGGTCCTGCCCGGCGAGGGCCGTGCAGTCGATTTTCGGCAGTACCACGGGAGGGCCGGAGGACGAATCGTCCGCCTCGGCGGGCACTCCGGCTGCGGCCGTACGGGGCGCGGCCTGCCCACCGCCGGCCATCACGAGGACGGCGAGGACGGCGAGCACGACCGGTAGTGCCCGGACTCTAGCTGTGCGGATGGCGCGTCCCGGCGTCCCGCCCCGTACGCGAGCGCGCATCCCTGTCCTCCATGTTTCGCGGCGCACGCGTGATCGGGATCTCGGCGATGCCTACGATCCGACGATACGAGCACGGAAAGCTAAATTCCGAACACGGAAAGCTAAATATGGCCGGGAGTAGGTGTCAATACCGAACCGGACATCCGGAAACCGCGCTGGATCCCGGCGAAATGCTGACCGCTGACATGGACGTACTTCATCCCGGTGGCCCCGACGGAACGAGGCAGGCGTCACCGCATCGGAGGGACCGCGGTTTCCGCCGGCTTTTCCGCTGGTTCGGCCTGGCCGGTGGGGATTGCCGTTCGTACGCTCGCCCCGCATGATCGACGCTCGTCGACCAACTTTCGATGATCATCTGAGAGAGAATCGAGCCACCCATGCGATGGATCGCGGGTGCGACCGTCCTCACGCTCGCGGCCGGCCTGCCGGTCAGCTCGGCCAACGCGGCGGAACGCGACCAGACCACGACCACCTATATCGTCCAGACGACCGGCGACCCAGCGGCGGCGACCCCGCGCCCGGCCGGGCAGCGATTCCGCGCCGACACGGCCGAGTTCCGCGGCTACGACGCCCGACTGCGCGGCCAACACCATGACGTGATGCGCGCGGCTGGCATCTCCGACCAGCAGAAACTGTACGACTACACGACCGTGCTCAATGGATTCGCGGCCCGCCTGACCCCGGCTCAGGCGGCGATTCTGGCCACCACGCCCGGCGTCCTCACCGTCACGCCCGACAAGGTCAGTACGGTCCAACTCGACCCTCCGGCCGCACCACGGCAGCAGCCGGCAGCGCAGCGGCCGCTGTCGGGCGCGCCGAAGCCGCGCCCGGCCGTGTCGAAGCAGACGCCGGAGGGGCAGACACCGAAGGCGGAAGGGCTGGCGAGCAAGCCGGCCGCCGCCCTGAAGGCCGGCGAGGGCATGATCATCGGCGTGCTGGACACCGGGATCCTGCCGGAGCACCCCAGCTTCGCGCCGCTTTCCGAACCCCGGCCGGACGCGCGTGTGATCGCCGCCAAGTGGCATGGCATCTGCGACCCGGGCCGCGAGGCGCCGAAGGTCACCTGCGACAACAAGCTGATCGGCGCGCGGTACTACCGCTCGCCCGACATCCCGTTGGTGCCGGAGGAATACGACTCCCCGCGCGACTGGCTCGGCCATGGCACCAGCACCGCTGGTATCGCCGCCGGCGACGCGAACGTGCAGGCCACCTACTACGGCGCGGACGCGGGTGTCATCTCGGGTATCGCCCCGGAGGCCCGCATCGCGGACTACAAGGTGATCTGGGAACGGACCGACTACCAGGGCGTCGGCACGGCCAGCGCGGCCGACGTGATCGCGGCCATCAACCAGGCCGTGGTCGACGGGGTCGACGTGCTGAACTACTCGGCCTCCCTGCCGCACCAGCCGATCGAGGTGGAGTCGCTGGCGTTCCTCAACGCCGCGGCCGCCGGGGTCTTCGTGGCGGCAGCCGCCGGCAACAGCGGCCCGGGCGCGGTCGTCAACGCGGAGCCGTGGGTCACCACGGTCGCCGCGGCCGGCGTCGACCGTGGGCTCTGGCGCCTGGTCCGGCTCGGCAACGGGGCGTCCTACTACGGTGTCGGGGTCGGCACCGCGCTGCAGGCGACCGCGCTGGTGGATGCGGCCCAGTCGGCCGCGCCGGGGGTGAGCGCCACCGACGCGAGCCAGTGCAAGTCGGGTTCGCTGGATCCGACCGCGGTCACCGGGAAGATCGTGTTATGTCTCCGGGGCAGCACTCTGCCGGAGCTGAAGGCCGAGGTGGTGAAGGCGGCCGGCGGTGTCGGCATGCTGATCGGCGATCCGACCAACTCGTACAAGCCATCGTTCTACGCGGTCCCCACCGTCGACCTCGACGCGGCCGGGCTGGCCGCGGTCCAGGCGTATCTGGCCGGCGGCCCGGGCACGGCTGCGTTCTCCGGGGAATACACGTGGGAGGCGCCCTACATCGCGTACTTCTCGTCCGGCGGTCCGGCCGAGACGGCCGGGGGAGATCTGCTCAAGCCGGACATCGCGGCGCCCGGGGACTTCATCGTGGTGGCCAGTGCGCCCGGTAAGCGGGGGACCGAGCTGTTCAGCTACGGCAGCGGTACCTCTTATGCGACGCCCTGGATCGCAGGGCAGGCCGCGCTGCTCAAGGTCGCCCACCCGAACTGGTCCCCGGCGGAGATCCGGTCGGCACTGATGACCACGGCCACCCAAACCGACAACACCGGCGGCCCGATCCTGCGCGGCACCCAACCGGCGACGCCGCTCGACTTCGGCGCCGGCTACGCGGTGCCGGCCAAGGCGCTCGATCCCGGGTTGGTCTACGACTCGACCGCCACGCAGTGGCGGACCTGGGCGTGCGAGCTCGGCGTCCCGGTGCCCGTGCACGGCCGGGACTTCTGCAAGACGGCGGCCAAACCCAACCCGAGCAACCTGAACTATCCGACGATCGCGATCGGCGACCTTTTCGGGACGCAGACGGTCACGCGGACGGTGACGAACGTCAGCAACAAGACGTCGAGCTATCAGGTGGCGGTGGCGGCGCCGGCCGGCGTTCGGGTCACGGTCACCCCCAAGAAGCTGACCGTACGGCCGGGCCGGTCGGCGCGGTTCACGGTGAGCTTCCAGCGCGTTGCCGCCGCGTACGGTGCCTTCGCCTTTGGCGCTCTGACCTGGACCGACCATCAAGGCCACGTGGTTCGCAGCCCGATCGCCGTGCGGCCGGTCGCGGTGGCCTCGACACCGGTCGTGACAAGCTCGAAGGCCGTCGGTTCGGTCGCTGTGCCGGTCCGCACCGGGTACGCCGGCAAGCTGACCGCCCGAGCGGCCGGGCCGGTCGCCGGCACGGTCACCGACCTGCCGCTCAGCATCGACGGTGGACCGGTCTTCGACACGGCCAACCCGGTCGCCGACGGCCGGACCGGCGCCTACGACGTCACCGTCCCGCCGGGGACGCTCCTGGCCCGCTTCGCCACCTACGCCGCCGACCTGCCACCCGGCAGCGACGTCGACGTGTACGTCTACAAGAAGGGCGCCGACGGGTCGCTGACGCTGGCCGGCGCAGGCGCCACCGAGAAGGCCGACGAGGCGGTGGACCTGACGGAGCCGGGCGACTACCGGGTCTTCGTCTGCCTGTTCACCTTGCCCGGCGCGACCACGACGACGGTCCGGCCGACCACCTACCTGCTGGGCGGCGCGCCGAGCGGCCTCACGGTCACGCCGGCCGTCCAGCCGGCCCACCTCGCCGGCCGGGCGACGGTGACCGCTCGGTGGTCGGGCCTGCACCAGGGCACCCGGTATGCCGGCGTCGTCGTGCTCGGCGACGGCTCGACGGACCGGGCGTCCACCTTGTTCCTGTTGACGCCCTAATGGAGAGCAGTGCCCCGGCACACGTTCCAGGGCACTGCGCTCTCATTCGTCGGTCGCGAACATGCCCAACGGGACACCGGCGACCTCGACCTGGCGCCAGATCGAACGCCGGCCCGGCAACTCGTGGTAGCGCCGCAGCCCGGCCAGGCCGTCCAGCCAGCCGGCCCAGCCCGGCAGGCCGACGCTTACCTCGATGTACGGGACTCCTAAATGAGCACAAGGATTTCCCGCCAGCCGGCCGCTTGTCGGCACAGCCATCTTCCTGGGCTGCCTGGCTGGCGTCCTGGACTGGCTGGGGTCCGTGCGCGTTGCCTGGCCGGTCGTCGGTCAAGCCGATCGTCGATGAGATGTCGCCTCTGGGCGCAGATGGCGTCGAGGAGGTCGCTGAAGACCCGGTCGGGGAGGGTCGGGCTGCCGTGCGAGGTGAGCAGAGCGTGCCGTGCGGCCCGCGGTCATCCGGGACAATTTCCGCTCAGCCGGCGACGAGCAGGGCGACTAGGAAGTCCGCGCCGGGCGTGAAGGGGCGCAGGTCCCACGTGCTCAGCAGTAGTTGCGATACGAGGCCAGCGGCCTTCGCGTCGGCGAGGAAGTCGTCGTGCCCGTATCCACGCTCGGCGCCGAAGCCGACCACTACCCGGCCGCCATCGGCTAGGTAGGCGCGGAAGCGGCGGAGAATCTCCCGCCGAGTGGACGGGGCCACGAAGGTCATCACGTTACCGGCGCAGACGATCGCGTCGAAGTCGGTGGGCACAAGGTCAAGCTCGGCGAGGTCGCCGGCTAGCCAGGTGGTGCCAGGGTGTGCGGTCCGGGCCTCGACGATCAGCTCGGGGTCCAGGTCGACACCGATCACCTGATGGCCGGCGGCGGCGAGTTGGCCGCCCACCCGCCCGGTGCCGCAGCCGGCATCGAGGATTCGGGCGCCGCGGGGCACCATGGCGTCAATCAACCGGGCCTCGCCGGCTAGATCCTCGCCGCGGGCGGCCATGTCCCGGAACCGCTGGATGTACCAGCGGGAGTGGCCGGGGTTCTCGGCGATTTTGCGAAGCCAGAGGTTCTCCTGGGCGGTCATGGTCGCCAACGCTAGCCCCGGCTCAGCGCAATTCAGTCCTCGACGCGGAAGCCACACCTGGAAGTGGCCACGGAACCGAGTTCCGGTCGCGGTGCAACTTTCTTCCTGCTCCGCCTGCTGCAGCGGGCTGGCTGACGCTGCGGTTCACGCCACAGGCAGGCACGCCGGTCGAGGTTGAGCCTTCCTTTCCAGGCACGGCGGCCTGACGGCCGAGAATGATGGGACAACAGCTCACCTGCCAGTTCGTCGAGAGCCGGGTCGCCGACCGCTACGCGCAGGCCCAGAACTGCGGCGTCGGGTCGGCTGATCAGCCGGGCCGTCGACGGCACCGGGGCTGGAGAACGACACCGAAGGCGCTGCAGGCCGAGAAGACGTCGGTGGCGGCCATTGCGACGCCGCGATCTGCACCCCGGTGACTGCCAAGGTGGGCGAGATCTGGTCGAGCAAGCGCTGTGCCAGAGTGGCGTCGATCTCAAGGTCAGCGCTGATGCGCACATCGGCGGCGGTCGCCAGGTCCACGACGTCGTCGCTGGTGAACGTGTCAGCTCGGAGAGTGCTCAGCCGCCGCGCGAACTCCTGCACATTGATCATCTGCAGCCTCATCCTCGGATTTGCTAATGATCCACCGTAACCCCCGCTTCGGGCGGCGGTTCTTGCGCCCACAGCGCGGGCCACCGCGGCCAACAGCGGTGCCAGCAACTGCGCCAACTGCTCGGCGGTCCGCGCCTCTTCGGTGAGCTGATCGCGCGCGGGGGCCAGCAGGGCCGTCACGCCACGCTCTGTGCAACCCATGCTGCCCTGCGTCGCGCGGAAATGCCGATGTGCAAGGCGGAGCACCCGATACAGGCGTCAGATGGATTCGAGGGTGGATTTGATGATTGCTGCGCTCGTCGTCATGCCGAGTTCGAGGCGAGCGGCCAGGGCATCGGGGAGAACGTCCTGAATCCACGACAGGCGGCAGGAGGCGGGGCCGTCGGGCAGGATCTGCATGGCGGCGTTGTGATGGTCGGGCCGGACGGCGTCGCCGGTGATCGCATAGGCGAGACGTCGCGCGGTCGCGTTCACACCGATGAGGCGTTCCCGGAAGACGGCTCCGTTCGTGAAAGTCACGACGCGGTGGGCGCCTTCGATGACTACGCCGGTGACCCAGCCGGGGGCCATGCGCGCAGGGCCGGCCGCCCAGTCGGCGACAACCGCCCAGGCGGTGTCCGCAGGTACGGCGATGGGTATGTCGAGAATGATGGAAGCCATGCCGGAGACTGTGGCCGCTGAGCCGATGCCGTGTCTTGAAGATCCTTGCGCGGTACGGGAATTTACCGTGCTGGCCGAACGGCCGGACTACTCGGTGCTGTCGGTCACCTGCCGCGACGATCACCTGCGCTGGTCGGCGGCCGAGTCCCGGAACGACTACCGCCTCGTCCTGGTCCGGCGAGGCAGGTTCCGGCGCAGGGCCGCAGGGGTGAGCGTCGATCTCGATCCCACGGTCGCCTACCTCGGCGTGCCCGGCGAGGAGGAGCATTTCGCCCACCCCGCCGATGGTGGTGACGTTTGTACCGCGATCAGCCTGTCGCCGCGGCTCTGGCGAACTCTGGCCGGCGAGGATCCGACGTCGCGAATCGTGTACGTGGACGCCGCGATGGACTTGACCCATCGTCGCCTGCTGCGCAGCACGGACGATGTCGACTATGCCTTGGCCGAGCAGCTCGCCCAGCTCGTGAGACCGGCCGGGCACGCCTGCGGTTATGAGCGCCTCGTCGATCAGGCCAGGCAGGCGATCACCGCCGACCACCCCGCGGCCGCCGGCCTCTTCCCTCTCGCCGAACTGATCGGGACGTCCCCGTACCGCCTCAGCCGCGCTTTCTCCCGGCGCCTGGGTGTTTCCGTCACCCGCTACCGGAACCGAGTGCGGGTCGCCCGCGCCATGGACCGCCTGGAGGCCGGCCAGCCGCATCTCGGGCAACTTGCCGCCGACCTCGGCTTCGCCGACCAGGCCCACCTGACCCGTACGGTGAAGGAGCACCTGGGCCACACCCCGATGGTCGTACGCGAGCTGCTGCGTGGCCCCCGCCGGTCTTCACCGCCCGGCCTGCCGGCGCCGCCGGTTGATTGAGACGCCGGCAATGTCGACTCCTACGAGGCCGGCCGAAGCGGAGGACAACCCGTCCTCGTCGGCCGCCGAGCATTCCCGCGACCCGCCGAGGGCGGTCACGAGGCGTGACCGACGGCTGGCCCCGCTCGATGCATTCTCGTGCCGAGATGAGTAAGCCTGGAGAAGCAACGCGGGCTGCTTTTGAATCGTTACTATCTGACTGTGCGTGTTCCGGATGAGGACCCTCGACTTCATCAGAACTCGGATGCTAACCCTCCGAAGCCACCGGGTCGATCCATCTGGCGCTGGCTCATCGGGATAGTCGTGATCTTGATCCTGGTCTGTGGTAGTGCATACCTGGCGGTGAACGTTTGGATCGGACATGAGCTCGACAAGGCCCGAGAAAATGATGGGCAGCCCATCGGGCTGGTGCGCGGATCTGCCGCAGACAACGCGCGGTCGGTCTCGGGTCAACCGCCGACGTAGCCGTCATCCGTCACGCACCGTATCCATCCTTGGGCGCCCTGCTCTGGAGTGCGTCGGCGCCCAGGCGGTCGGCGGAGGTCAAAGCGCAAGCGAAGTTGATCGTGTCATGACGAAAACAGACGACCTCGCCGTTCTCGTCGCGGCCGATCCGCGTCGGGTAGGCGCCGTCGCCCCAGCCGGCCTGATAGGCGATCAGCCTGTCGCTGTCCAGCATCCCGAAACCGCCGTGGTGGCCGCCAGGGCGCTTCGTCGCGGTGATCCACCGGCAGGTCGTGCGTCCCGGCCTCGGCGACCTCGGTCGGGCCGACCTCGATCAGGGTGAGCAGTTCGGCCAGTTGCCGGGGCCGGGTCGCAGGTTGCCGCCTCGGTCCGGTGAAAGGTGAGCGGGCCGTTCTACGGGGTACGCCATCCTCGTCGGTGCCTTGCCGGCGCTACACAGTCATGTGAGTATTCCTCACGTGACTGAATGCGTCTTGGTGACCGGCGGCAGCGGGTTCGTCGGCAGCCACCTGGTGCGACAGCTGTTGGCGGAGGGTCACAACGTGCGGGCTACGGTACGTAGCCTGGCCGACTCTACGAAGGTGGCGCCACTACGGCGGTTGGCCGAACAGTCGCCGGGACGACTCGAGTTGATCGAGGCCGACCTGTTACGGCCCGGTTCGTTCGACGCGGCAGCCGGATGCACTGTCGTGTTCCATGTGGCGTCGCCGTTCCTCATGCCGGAGCGGATCCGCGACGGGGAGGCGCAGTTAATGCGGCCGGCTCTCGAGGGCACCCGCAACGTCCTCGACAGCGTCGCCAAGGCCGGGTCGGTGCGGCGGCTCGTGCTCACCTCGACGGTCGGGGCGATCTTCGGTGACTATGCCGACGTGCTGTCCATGAAGGATCGCACGCTGTCGGAGGCGTACTTCAACACGACCAGCACGTTGGCCAACAACCCGTACCATTTCGCGAAGACCGAGGCGGAACGGGAGGCTTGGCGGGTCGCCGGCGAGCAGGACAGGTTCGACTTGGTCGTAATCAATCCGGGGCTGGTGCTCGGCCCATCGTTCACCCCGGCCTCCGAGTCGGGCAGCCTGTTTCTGATGAACGAACTGATGGCCGGCTACTTCTTCTACGGTGCGCCCAACTTCAGCTTCGCTTTCGTCGACGTGCGGGACGTCGCGGCCGCGCACGTAGCCGCGGCCTTCACCGCTACGGCGTCCGGGCGGTACATCCTCGCCCGTACCGAGATGGTGTCGTTCCTCGAGATGGCCCGGATCATCCGCGACCGGTACCCGCACCGGTACCAGCTGCCCCGCCACCCCGTACCGGACTGGGCGGTACGGGTGCTGGGCCCGCGGTTCGGGCTCACCCAGGACTACATCCGCAAGCATCTCGGCATCCGCTTCACCGTCGACAACCACCGCAGCGTTGCGGATCTCGCAGTACGCTACCGGCCGGTCGAGGAGACCGTACTGGACCACTACGAGTCGTGGCGGGCGAAGCGAGGTGCTACGAGCGCCGCGTCCGCTTGCCGTCCACGCGAGTGACCGGGGCGGACAGCCTCGAGGACACCGGCTGCCAGGTGAAATACCTGATCCGTGACCGGGACGGCAAGTACCCGGCCCTGTTCGACCAGGTGCTCGCCGACACCGGCATCGATGTCGTGCTCAGCGGTGTCCGGATTCGCCGCATGAACTCGATCATGGAACGGTGGATCCAGGCCTGCCGCCATGAACTCCTCGACCGGACCTTGATCTTCAACCAGGCGCACCTGCTCCACGCCCTGCGCGAGTACGAACAGCACCACAATCGGCACCGGCCGCATCGCGGTATCGCCAACGCCCGACCTCGGCGTCCGCTGCCCGAACCGATCACCGAACCTGCCACGCTGACACAGCTCACCGTCCGCCGACACGACCGACTCGGCGGACTCCTCCACGAGTACGATCGCGCCGCTTGACCAGCACGGATGGCGTTTCGGCACCCGCAGGATGACCGAGGTCGCTTCGCTTCTGCCGACGAGCCCGATCGTCGATCGGCCGAAAGGCAGAGATACCATCCGCGTCGTGGGACCGTGGTGCTGAACAGCAGCAGGTGGGCAGTGAACGTCGTACCGGCGTGCAGGCAGCCGGACACCTCGATCCGATGACCGCTGCCCGCGTCGCCTGCCGCACCCAATTGCCGGACCGGGTCGGCGCGAACCGGTCAAATACCCGTGTCTGTCCAGCGGGACCAGGTGCCGGCGCGGCACCACCAACAGCTCCCACCGCGGTCGCCTTGCTGTGCGGAGGTTCGAAAGGTAGCTGGCCCGGTTGCTCGACACGCTCCGGCCCGCCACTTCAACGCTCCTCGTCCGAGCCCATACCGACCCGATCAGTCCACTGCCCATGCTGGGGAGGGCGACGGATCGCCGTACAAGAAACGCCCGGCCGGGCAAGGGCCCGGTCGGGCGTTTCGGGTGCTCAGGACTGGGCGGTCAGGACTTGGCGGTCAGTTTGAAGGACTGGGCGGTGGAGCCGTTGCACGGGTCCTGCTCCAGCAGGGCGCCGCTGGCGGTGGAGGAGCCCGTGACGGTCAGGCACATGCCGCTGCTCTGCACCACGAACGTCAGCCAGCCGCTGCCCACCGGCACCGGCTGCCACAGCTGGTTGGTTCCGCCGCCGTAGGACCACGTCTGGATCTTGGTGCCGGCCGTGATGGCGGACGGGCCGCCCGCGACGTCCCAGGCCTGGGTCTCGGTCGCCGAGTTGCGGTTGAGCACCTCGTAGTAGCCGTTGCTGATCGGGCTAAGTTGCCACTCCTGGTTCAGTGAGCCGCCGCATGACCATTGCTGTACGGCGGTGCCGTTGACGGTGCCGGACTCGGTGGCGTCGATGCAGGCACCGCTGTTCTGGTTGGCGACCGTGTACCACGCGGTGGGGTCGATGGTGCTCGGGCCGCCGGTCGAGGTGAAGGTGAGGTAGTTGATGTTCCAGCCGCCGTTGTCCTGGTCCAGGGTCAGGACCTGTTGCCCGGCGGGGAGGGTGACGCTGCCCGTGACGGTGGTCCAGCTTTGCCAGGCGCCGGTGGCCGGCACGGCGATGGTGCCGCTCAGGTTGGCGCCGGTCGAGCTCGTCAGGTGGAACGCGTCGGCGACCGCGGACGGCGCGGACACCCGGAAGGCGACGCCATAGGTGCCGGCGGAGGCCACGTTCACGGTGTACCTCTGCCACTGGCCGCTGCGCGTCCAGCCCAGGTTGTAGCCGCCGCCGGTGTCGCTGGTGGCTTCGAGGTCCACGCTGTCGGTGCGGTAGCCGCCGCCGCCGTCCACCGACGAGATCTTGTAGCCCACGCCTGGGCCGCCGGTGTCGTAGTTCTCCGCCTGGACTGTGCCGGGTACCGCCGCGGCGGTAGCGCCGTACGGGCCATCGGTGGTGGGCGGCGTGGTGCCGCCGCTTTGCCAGTTGTTGCCGCTGACGTTCGCGGTGAAGCCGGTGGAGTTGTTGTGATAGGCCGTCATGCCGGAGCGTAGGCCGGTGATGGTGTTGCCGGTGATGGTTGCTGTGCCGGTGGGGGCGGGGTAGTACGGGGTGGAGATGACGATGCCGTTGCGCCACGGGGAGGTGATCGTGGTGCCGCGTAGGGTGTTGTCGTTGCTGGTGGAGAAGTCGACTGCGTCGTAGAGGGCGTTGCTGACGGTGTTGTTGGAGGCGGTGATGCCGGTGACTGTGCCGACGTTTTGGCCGTCGCCGCCGTTGCCGATCTGCACAGCGGGTTGGCCTTGGTTGTAGGCGTTGCCGCCGGCGCGGACCACCACGTTGTTGGTGACGGTGGCACCGGTGAGGTCGCTGCCGTTGACCCCGAAGCGGCCCATGCCGAGGCCGATGTACCGCGCGGTGTCGGCGATGTAGTTGTTCTCGACGTCCTGGTCGCTACCGCCGTAGATGCCGATGCCTTTGCCGCCCCAGGGGGCGATCAGGCTGTTGTTCTTCAGCGTGATGTTGTGCATGGCCGTGTAGTACGTCTTGGAGCCGTCGCTGTTGGTGTTGTAGTTGACGGAGTTGATGGCCATGGCGTCGTCGCCGGTGCCGCGGATGTAGTTATTCTCGGCGGTCAGGTTGTGGCCGACCGTGTTGCCGAGCGAGACGTTGTTGAGGTTCAGGCCGTCGGCCCAGATGTCGGTGAGCCGGTTGTTCTCGGCTGTGCCGCCGGTGCCGGAGGCCCAGAAGCCGGACTCGACGTGCTGGCTCCAGATGCCGTTGGCGACCCAGTTGGTGCCGCTGGTGTCCATCGCGCCGCCGTCGCCGTCCACGGTGGCCCGGCTTTGCGCGTTGGTATCGAGGTGGAAGTTTTGCACGGTGCATGAGGTGAGGCCGAAGATGGCGCCGAGTCCGACGTGGTTGGGTAGTGGTACTTGGCGGTAGATCTCGCTATACCAATAGCCGGCGCCGGCGATCGTGATGCCGTCGGCGTTCAGGCCTTGGGTGCCCTTGAGGTAGAAGGTGCCCTGAGGGATCCACAGCGTGCGGTGCGACGACTGGGCCTGGTTGATGCAGTTCTGGATGGCGGAGTAGCTGTCGGTCGCGGCCGGGTCGCCGGTGCCGTTGGTCGGGTTGTTGTCCGCGACCGCGCCGCAGTCGGTGAGCGAGAGCGAGCCGTCCGGCTGGGCGAGCGGCGCCGGTGCCTGCTCCACGTCGACCGAGTCGATGTCGTAGTAGCCGGCGGTGTTGGCGGCGTCCTTTTGGAAGGCGAAGGTGGCGCCGGGGGCGATCGCGTCGCCGGTGACGAAGGTGTGCGCCTCGTCGAAGAAGACCCGGGGGTCGCCGTCGGCCGGGTTCTGGTCGTCGCCGTTGTAGTTGTTGTTTCCCTCGTACAGCCAGCTCTGCTTGCTGTTGACGTTGAGGGCCTGGCGGTACGCGCCGTTGACGTACAGGTTCAGGGTGGCGGTGAGGCCGCCGCCGCCCGAGCTGTCGGGGATGCTCTCCCGGACGTTGATGGCGGTGATCGGCTTGCCGGTGTTGTTGGTGAAGGTGACGTTCTGCCCAGGGGCGGCCAGGTGCACATAGGAGTGGCCGGATGCCTCCAGGGCGGGACTGGCGTACTGCGTGGTCGGCGCCGAGGTCAGGGACGCCACGGTCGCGCCGCCGCCGGGGCTGGCGGACTCGGCCTCGAGGACGGTGAACGGGGTGGTCGCGCCGGCGTCCGCGGTGGCCGCTGCGTTTGCGGTCAACGAGACGATCACGGGGTAGGCGACCCCAGCCGCGATCAGCGCCGTCGCCGCACCGATGACGATCTTCCTTTGTGTTCTGCTGCGCACGAGAACCTCGAGGGTGATGAGCCATCGGAACGCATTTTGGAAATCGTTCCGGGGGCGGTCGGGAGTGGTTTTGTTCATGAAATGAACGAATAGGTGCGGCAGCCTGGGCGACGAGCTGCTATCCATCCTGGACGACGCGGTCAGCCCGGATGCGTACCGCCTACGCGAACTATGCCAGCATCGAGGCGGCGAACACCGCCAACTACAAACTGAAACGGACGGTTGCCTACCGCAGTGGACCCGGTACCCATCCGCCCCGTCGTAGCCGCCGGCCGCCGCGCTCAGAGGGCTATAAGTGCGAGGAAATGCTTCAAGTAGAAACGTACCCTTGCGGGCTTAGAGTTGGTCGAACTCTTCCCAGGGGCCGATGGCCGTGCGGTTGGCGATGAGCGGGGCGGCGCCGGCGTTGTCCGCGGTCACGTACATGCCGTTGGCGTTGGCTTTCAGGCTGACGCTGCCGTCGGTGTTGTGGACGAGGGTGAACGTCTCCCAGGAGCCGACGGCGGTGCGGTTGGCGATCAGCGGGGCGGCGCCGGCGTTCCCGGCAGTCACGTACTGGTTGTCGGCGTGTGCCCGCAGGGCGATCTGCCCGCCTCCGGCGTCGATGCGGTCGAACTGTTCCCATGGTCCGATGGCGGTGCGGTTGGCGATCAGCGGCGATGCGCCGCCGTTATCTGCGGTCACGTACTTGCCGTTGGCGTGTGCTCGCAGGCTGATCACGGTGGGCGGCGGGGTGGTGGATACGGAGCAGTCCGCGGCGACGGTGCCGGCGGTGGTGAGGATTCCGCCGAGCAGGAGGTGCAGGAAGGTGGGTTCGCTGTAGCTTTCGGTGGTGTGCCCGAGTGCGGTGTAGAAGGAGCGGCCGCCGTCGTAGTTCTGGCACCAGGTGTCGGGGTGGTCGGCGCCCATGGTGGACCCGGTGTAGGACGAGTCGTCGACGGTGGTGAGAACGTGGACGGCGCCGCGTGGGTTGGTTTGGAAGTCGTACCACTCGTCGGTGCGAGTGATCGAGGACGCTAGACCGGTGGTGGCAGGGTGGGTGGTGTCCTCGATGACGAGTCGGGCCGGCTGGATCGCCGGGTGTTGCTTGAAGTAGGCGCCGACGAGCTTGCCGTACCAGGGCCAGGTGTAGCCGCTGTCTGCCGCGGCGTGGACGCCGACGTAGCCGCCGCCGTGTTCGATGTAACGCTGGAAGGCGTCCTTCTCGGCCTGGGTGCTGACGGGATCACCGGTCGCGGACAAGAAGATCACCGTCTTGTACTGGGCGAGGGTGGTGTCGGTGAAGAGGGCGTCGTCCTCGGTGGCGTCGACGGTGAAGTTGTTGGCGGCGGCGAGGGTGCGGATGGCCTGGATGCCGGCCGGGATGGAATCGTGCCGGAAGCCGGTGGTCTTGGAGAAGACCAACACCTTGAACGGCGCGGCGGCGCTGGTCTGCGCGGCCTGGCTGGACGGGACGGTGGCCAGCAGGAGGGCGAGTGCCGTGCCTGCGGCGGTGAACGTCGCCAGGACAGCACGACGCCACGCGGTTGGGGATGCCACGATGGTGCGCTCCTTGTGGGGGATCGACGGGAGGAACGTACGAGGTGCGGCCGAGGGCCGTGGCGAGCCGGGCGGGGCTCGGTCGCCGCCCCAGGGGTGACCCGCGCGGCCGTCAATGCCGTTAACGCGCGCCACCTGATTAGTTAGAGACATAAACTAAACCGATGTTCGACGTCCGTCAAGCGGTCGGTGAAGGGAGATCTTCGTCGGTGTACGGCTGGTCGAAGTGTGTCGACGTTTCGCTTCGGCCGCGCCTACGGAACTGGTTCCACATATCCCTGGAGTGTGTGGTCGTCGGCTCGGCTCTGGTCGATTTTCCCAGGCCGGGGGTGCTTTGTGCGTCCACACACGCCAAATTTCACCAAGATCGTAAATCTGGCGTGTGGGTCTTTAGGCCTATCTCCGCATGTTCTTTCCCGGTCTTTAGGCCCATCCCGAAAGGCCTTTCTTGCCTTCCGCCTAAAGTTCGGCAAATGATGTGTGCTGCGCTCTCCAGCCAATAGATGACTATCAATCAGGCTGTCCGCCCGAACCCCTTGAGGACTCCCAGATGCGTTTCCCACGTGCACTGCTGCGGCGCACGCGCCCGGTGGTTGTGCTCCTCCTCGCGGTGTTGGTCGCCGTGCCGGCTTTCTGCTCGTTGACCAGGGCAGACGCGGCCACGGTCGGGCTGCCGTGCGACGCGTACGCGGCAGGTGGCACGCCGTGCGAGGCGGCGTTCAGCACCACCCGGGCGATGTTCGCGTCGTACGGCGGCCCGCTGTACCAGATCCAGCGGGCGTCCGACGGCGTTACGCTCAACATCGGTCTGAAGTCGACCGGTGGGGTGGCGAACGCGGCGCCGCAGGTGTCGTTCTGCTCCGGAACCAGGTGCACTGTCACCGTGCTGTACGACCAGACCGCGAACGGCAACAACATGCCGATTTCTCCGGGCACGTCGTGTCCGGGTTGCTCGAAGGGGATCCCGGGGCCGGGTCCGAACGGCTCGGACATCGGCGCGAACGCGATGGCGTTGCCGGTGACGGTTGGTGGCCAGCCTGCGTACGGGGTGCTGTTCGACGCCCAGGGCATCGGGTACCGCAACAACAACGCGAAGAACGTACCGACCGGTTCGCAGCCGACGGGTGTGTACATGCTCACCTCGTCGAACGTGACGAGCGGGGGCTGCTGCTTCGACTTCGGTTCCGGTGAGGCCGACGACACTGACGACGGCGACGCGACGATGAACGCCATCTACTACGGTACGGACTGCTGGACGAAGAACTGCAACGGCCCGGGGCCGTGGGTGGGCGGGGACCTGGAGAACGGCATGTTCTTCAGCGACACCGGCGCGAACCCGTCGAACATCCCCAGCGAGAAGGGCACGTTCGTGTCCGCGTGGGAGAAGAACAACGGCACCACCAACTTCACGTTGAAGTACGGCAATGGGCAGTCCGGTGGGTTGGCCCAGTCGTACTCGGGGGCGCTGCCGCCCGGGTACAACCCGATGAAGGTGCAGAACTCGATCGAGTTGGGTACCGGCGGGGACAACAGCGTCTGGGGCAACGGGGAGTTCTTCGAGGGAGCGGTGACCGCCGGGTTCCCCTCCGACGCCACGGAGAACGCGGTGCAGGCCGGCATCGTGGCGGCCGGGTACCAGTTCAAGATTTCGGGGCAGCCGTTCGGCGGTACCCCGGCTCCCGTACCCGGTCTGGTGCAGGCCGCCAACTACGACACCGGCGGGCAGGGCCAGGGTTTCAACGTCAACTCGATCCAGGGCAACAGCGGGTACCGCAGCGACGCGGCGGACCTGGAGACCACCTCCGACCCGCAGAACAACACCGGTGCGGGCGGCGGCTTCGACATCGGCTGGACGGGTACCGGTCAGTGGTTCGACTACACGGTCAACGTAGCCGCCGCGGGCACGTACACGGTCAGCCTGCGCGCCGCCTCACCCAGCGGTGTCACCGACGCCGTGCACCTCACGGACAACACCGGCGGGGACATCTCGGGCCCGGTGAACGTGCCGGCCACCGGGGGCTTCCAGACCTGGACGACGGTGACAACCACCGTTCCCCTGGCGGCCGGGGTGCAGACGCTGCGAGTCTGCCTGGACAACGGCGGCTGGAACCTCCACTTCCTGTCCCTCGCCACCGGCTCGAGCGGCGGCCAACCGCTCGGTGGCACCCCCGCCGCGATACCCGGCACCGTGCAGGCGGCCAACTACGACAACGGTGGACAGGGCGTGGGCTACAGCGTCAACGGGGTCAACGGCGGCGCCAACAGCTACCGCCTCGACGGGGTGGACCTGGAGAACACCGGCGACACCCAGGGCACGACCGGGACCGGCGCCGCCTACAACCTCGGCTGGACCGGCGCCGGGCAGTGGTTCACCTACACCGTCACGGTGGCCACCGCCGGTACGTACACAGTCAATCTGCGCCTGGCCTCACCGAATGGTGTCACCGACGCGCTGCACATCGCCGACTCCTCTGGCACCAACCTGTCCGGCAACGTCAACGCACCCGCCAGTGGCGGCTGGCAGACCTGGACGACCGTGACCACCCACGTCACCCTGCCCGCGGGCACCCAGACCCTCACCCTCTATCAGGACAACGGCGGCTGGAACATCCACAACCTCACCTTCGCCAACTGAGCGTGTCCCAACCTCGGATCCCTCCGTCACACTCGAACGCCCAACCGCTCGAACGACACCCGACCTGTCGGGCGTCAGGACAGTGCGGAGTGTGTCCTCCTCGGCTCAAGCCGCGCCATTCGTTGTGTAGCTGAACTAATTCCTTTCCCCACCCAGCGCACGACCTCCGCCACCCCGAACCGGTCTCGCCTCGCCGGCCCCGGGGATCGCGTCACGTCCGACCTTTCCGAGTCATGGGCGTGCGGTGATGGCGTGCGCGCGTTTTGGAGGAGATCTCCTCATGCGAAATCTCGTCGTCGTCGGCGGGGTCGCCGCGGTGCTGCTGGCCGCCGGTGCGGTATACGCCATCGAGGCCGATGCCGCTACTACGACGACCGCATGGTCCAACGGGACGTTCAATGTCGACGTCCCCAATCTCGTACGCCGTTCCGACCTGGTGCTGACCTCGCCGATCACCACGGCGAGCCAGTTCGTCCCGCTCGGCAACGGCACTCTCGGCGTGGCCGCGTGGGCCGCGAACGGTTTCACCGCGCAGCTCAACCGGGCAGACACCTTCCCCGACCGCAAGTCGCCCGGCCAGCTGGTGATCCCCGGCTTGTCCACTCTCAGCGGTGCCGCCAACTTCAGCGGATACCTCGACCTCTACGACGGCACGCTGCACGAGAGCGGCGGCGGCATGACGCTTACCGCCTACGTACGGGCCGACAAGGACGAACTGGTCGTGGACGTGACTGGGGCGAACCCGAACACCACCCAGACCGCGCAGATCAACCTGTGGTCCGGCCGCTCGCCGGCCGCGGCGTCGTCGGGCGCGGTCTCGGTGCTGTCTGAGACCTTCGTCGACAACAACGGCGCCGGCGCTTCCGGGCGTACGTTCGGCACGCTGGCCGCGGTCACTGCGGGCGGCCGCAACGTCAGCTCGTCGAACCCCAACTCGACGACGGCGCAGGTGAGCTTCTCGCCGAACGCCGACGGCTCGTACCGGGTGATCGCCGTGGCGCCGACCTGGAGCGGCGGCACCGCCATCTCCACCGCGACCGCGCTGATCGGCGGCGACGCTAGCGGCACCATCAACGCCGGGCACCTGAGCTACTGGCACAACTACTGGGCGAACACCGGCCTCATCAAGATCACGTCGAGTGACGGCAGCGGCGACTACGTCGAAAACCTGCGCACCCTCTACCTGTACGACGCGGCGGCCGAGGGCAAGGGCAGCGTGCCCGGGTCACAGGCCGGCGTCGCGGACCTGTTCAACTTCTCCCAGGACCACCAGGACTGGTATCCGTCCGGTTACTGGTTCTGGAACCTGCGGATGCAGATGGCGGCGAACCTGTCCGCAGGTCAGTACACTCTGGACGACCCGATCTTCGCGCTTTACCGCAACAACATCTCGGCGATCCAGTCCTGGACCAGCTCCAAAGTGCCTGGCAGCAGCGGGCTGTGCGTGCCGGAGACGATGCGCTTCAACGGCAACGGCACCTACAACGGCGGCACCGACAACGACTCGTGCGACTCGACCATCGCGCCGACCTACAACTCGAAGACCTACTCGTCCGGCGCCGAGATCGGCCTGTGGGTGTGGCAGCGCTACCTGATGACCGACGACCGCGCCTTCCTGTCGGCGAACTACCCGCTGATGAGCGGCGCGGCGACCTTCCTTCTGTCGATCGCCACGACCGGCAGCGACGGGCTGCTGCACACCACCGCGAACGCGCACGAGACACAGTGGAACGTCACTGACCCGACCACGGACATCCTCGCAATGCAGGCGCTCTTTCCTGCCACGGTGAAGGCGGCGCAGACCCTGGGCGTCGACTCGGGCCTGGTCAGCCAGCTCCAGGCGGCGATACCGAAGTTCCCGCCTCTGCCGCGCACCGACACGGCCACCAAGACGCAGAACCTGCCGCCGTCGGCCGACTCCGCGAACAACGACATGATCGGCATGTCGACGCAGCCGGCCGCCGAAACCCACAACGACGAGAATCTCGGCTTGGAGGCGGTGTGGCCCTACCAGGTCACCGGCGACACGGGTTCGCTGAGCGCGCTGGCCAAGCGCACCTACACCTCGCGGTCCTACGTGAACGGCAACGACTGGAGCCTCGACGCGCTGGACGCGGCCCGGCTGGACCTGGGCAGCGAGGTCAAGAACGATCTGGTCACCTCAATCCGGTCCTACCAGGCATACCCGTCCGGCCTGGCAAGCTTCACCGGCACGGCCGCCAACGAGCCCTACATCGAGCAGTCCGGCGTGCTCACCGCAGCGGTCGACGAGGCGTTGGCCACCGACTACGACGGCACGCTGCGCATCGCGCCAGCCTGGCCGAGCGACTGGACCGGCGAGGGTACGGTCGCCATCCCGCACAACAGCAAGGTGTCCGTACAGGTGTCCGGCGGCTCGGTGGGCACCGTGGTGATCGAGTCCGGCTCCGCCACCCCGATCACCGTCCGCAGCCCGTGGCCCGGTCAGAACGTGACCGTCGTCGACGGCTCGAGCGGGGCGACCGTGGTGGGGGCGCAGAGCAACGCCACCTTCACCATCCCGGCGCAGAGCGGCAAGACCTACCTGGTCGAGCAGACCTCGTCGCCGTTCACCAGCCTGCCGTTCGCGGCGCTCAGCGGCTCGCCCGCGACCACGCCGCGGCACCTGGGCAGCCAGAGCATCGGGGTCGGCACCGGCACGATCGGCAACCCCACCCAGCCGACCGGCACCGTGGTGTCGTTCCGGGCGCACGCCAACAATCACTACGTGACCGCAGACAACGAGGGGGTGTCGCCGCTGATCGCCAACCGGACTGTGATCCTCCAATGGGAGGAGTTCGACGAGATCAACCTCGGCAACGGCAACATCGCGCTGCGGGCACATGCGAACAATAAATATGTGACCGCGGAAGACGCGGGCAAGTCGCCGCTGATCGCCAACCGGACCGCCATCGGGCCGTGGGAAACCTTCGGGCTGACCCACAACTCGGACGGCAGCATCTCGCTCAAGGCCGTCAACGGTGACTACGTCACCGCGGAAGACGAGGGTACCGCGTCACTGATCGCCAACCGCACCGTGATCGCTCCGTGGGAGGAGTTCGACCTGGTCAACGACTGAGCTTCGCGCCTGGCACCTGGACAGAGATCCAGTCGCCCTGTTGAGGGACTGGCGTGAGACGTATGGCCGACCCTTTGTGAAGCTGCTGCACCACAGCGTCCGCCAGACCGTGGAGCGGAAGCTGGCCGAGCTCATCGCCGGCCGACGGGAGCGGTTCACCGAGCGCGTGCTCCTGGTGGGTCCGGACGGGATGCTGATATCAGGTGAGATGACCGCGGTCGCGGTGCCGGACCCGGCTGGCCAGGTCGACACGGTGCTCGTGCTGATCGTCTCGAAGCAGCGGGAGCACGATCCGCCGGCGCCGGTCGCGGCAGTACCTCAACCCAAGTGCGGATCTCGTCGCGGATCGGGCGGACAGCTTCGACGCTCTGGCCGGCGGGGTCAGCGAGTTTCCAGCCTTCGTAGCGTCTTCCGGGAAGACCGCGTAGCCGTCACCGCAGCCCATGTCGATGACGACGTCAGAGTTTCGGCGAACGAGTTGCAGTGCAGAGCCGCGTACACCACCGAGTAAACAGCGGCCATCGACATCCACAAGCTCAGCAGCAAGCCGCCGCCAACGCACAGAAATCACCGGCTACAGGCGGTGACGTTGGCCGAGCCTCGACAGCTTCCGGATTTGCCTATGAGAAGGTGTCCGTAAGCATACCCAGCGCTCGACCGTCGCCGTTGAGTCACCTCAGTAATAGACACTTTCCCGAGGCTCTATTGCCCGGTTTGTCCAGTTCCGATCGCCGCTGTGCCTACTGTGTGTCACGCTGCGGGCGCCCACTACCTCTTCCTGCCTGGACGTTGTGAAGATGTGGTGTGGCGTGTCGCCCGAGATCGACGAGATTGGCGCTGGGTGGGCCCGTGGCGAGGCAGAGGGTGACGCAGGGCGACGTCGGGTCCGGGATTTGGGTGGGGCGACCCGGCTGGCGGCGCCGAAGGAGGTGTCTCGCTTTTTGTTTACGCCTGCGGGGATGTGCTCACGCCTTATCGGATGTGAGGGCCGTTGCGACTCAACTCCTGCTGGGCAATTCCGCTCTTGAGGGCGGTGCGACGAGAACCCTGGCGGACACGTCATCGGCGACGAACTAACATGCCGCCGCCATCGCGCGAAAAGCCAGCACGCCGGTTACCGTCTGTGGCCGTCAACCAATGAAGGCGTTTGTGACTTTGGCCATTATGGGATGTTCTGGCTTGAGTCGGTGTGGATTTGTTGTTCGGACTTCTCCAACCATGCCCGGCACCAACGGGCGAATCCGGTAGGGGCTGCCGTCGCTGTCTCGCAGCGGCCGGTACCCGCCGTCGCCGGCCGTGTCGTCCGCCCACATCTGTCCGCGGCCGGGTCCGCTGATGACGAGCGCTTCACGGTAAGCACAGCCGAGGTGACAGAGGTAGAGCAGTCCGATCGCGTGTTCTGGCGCGAAGGCGACGGCGTCGTGCCGCTGCCAGAAAGCGTCCTCGGCTTCAGTGAACTTCTCCTCCGACTCGAAATCCTCCTCGTTCGGTGGCTCGGGCAGAGCGTCTGCCGGGCAGGGCTATTGCATAGTCGGTTGAAGGGTGGTTGAGCTGGGGTTTTTGGGGTGGGAGCCTGGGAGATCGGGGTCCATGTGGGACGGGTGCGACCCGTTGGCGATCATGGTGTTGCGAAGATACATGACCCAGAAGAGGACATCCGGTGAGGCGGTGGCCGGCTACGCCGAGCACCCCTCGGCGTACGTGCGGTGAGCGCTGGCCGACCGCCCCGACCTGCCCCCACGCAGCTACGCCAGGCTGGCCGCCGATCCCTGCGCATGCTTCTGGCCGAACGGCCTGGCCTACCCCAGGGCGTGGTGAAGCTGTTGGCCGAGGACCCCGACGCCAAGGTGCTCAAGTCCCTGGCCCGCAGCCCCAGGCTCACCGACGGACGGTCCAGCAAGCATGGGCACTCGCAGCCGCATAGACCGCGAAAGTCGAGAGACATACGCCGTCCGGAAATTCGGTCCTGGGAAACGGAACCTGGCTTTGCGCTGCTGACGTCTTGTTGTCGCACGCGTCCGGGAACTGCCCGGTCGCTCACCACTGGAGGTTCAATCATGCGAAGCCGGAAGCTTGCAGTCCTGGCCGGCCTGGGCATCGCCGCGGCCACGACCGCCGTCGCGGTCAGTGTGGTCGGCGTGGCCAACGCGCAGACCGTGCACACCGCGGTGACCGTGACGAGCCACCATGCGGCCGCAGGCAAGGATGCCGCGCCCCAGGACAACGCGCACTGGAGTACCGCCCAGCGTAACGCTGCCGAGATCGCTGGCTTCGCGCTGGAGGCGAAGAAGGTCGGCGCCGCGAAGGTGCTGAGCTCGGGCAACAACGGCAAGGCTGGGATCTACGTCACCAAGTGGATTACTACTGGCAGCGGTTCCTACACGGTCACCGTCGACGTCCCGCACAAGACCGTCATCACGATCGCGAAGAGCTGACCGGTCGGGGCGCCCGGAATCTAGAATTTTTGGGCGCCCCGTGCAACCTGGCGGACGGCTGCTGACGTCTTTCAGCCATGCAACGGCGGAGGACCGGCGGGTGAGCGACGGCGACGACGACGATTTCCGGGAATTCATGGCCGCGCAGATCGACGATCTGCGGCGGCTGGCCTTCCTCGCCTGCGGCGATTGGCATTCGGCCGAAGACGCGGTCTCGATCGGGCTGACCAAGCTCTACCTCTCCTGGCGCAAGGTGACCAACCCGTACTGGTACGCCCGCCGGATCGTGATGAACGCCGCGATCGACCAGGCCCGCAAACCGTGGCGGCGTGAGCGAGTCGCCGAGGCGGAACACCTCGACCGGTCGGTCGCCGACACGGTCGATGAACTGACCGAGCGCGACCGCATGCAACGCGCACTGCTGAAGGTGCCGGCCAAGCAACGTACGGTGCTGTTGTTGCGTTTTTATGAGGAT
>Ga0307508_10001427_pt1 | contig 26878 bp, 22 predicted proteins | sample 9_EM_MG_FD_203089 | JGI IMG/M metagenome (GOLD analysis project Ga0307508, IMG submission 203089) | Populus trichocarpa ectomycorrhiza microbial communities from riparian zone in the Pacific Northwest, United States - 9_EM | ecosystem: Host-associated > Plants > Roots > Unclassified | place...
GCCGACGGCGGCCGCCCGGTACTGGCGCTGATGCCGCTGCCGGGCGATGTCGACGTCGTGCTGGCGTCCGAGCTGATGGAAGCCGGCCGTGCCGTGCAGCGCGGCCTGGTCACGCGCGATCGCACGACGCTGATCGCATCGACGCACCGCGTGTTCTCGATCGCCGAGAAATCCGCGATGGGCGACGGCCGCGTCGACAGCACGCAGCTGCTGGTGCATGCAGATGGGGCGGCCAAGCGATTCATTCGATTCGACATGGCCGAGGCCGCCGAGCGCTCCGGCAGCGTGATCAGCGCGGTGCTGTTCGGCGCGCTTGCCGGCTCGGGCGTGCTGCCTTTCAGCCGTGCCCAGTTCGAGGCCACGGTGGAGCGCGGTGGCGTCGGCGTGAAGCCCAGTCTGAAAGCCTTCGGCGGCGCGTTCGAGCGTGCGCAGCAGGGGCCGGCGCAGCCAGACATCGACGCCGACGCGCCGCGCGCCGCGACGCCCGCGCCGGCGCCACGGCATCCCGCCGTGCGCGCGCTGGTCGAGCGTGTGCAGCAGCGCTTCCCGCTCGCCGCGCAGGCGATGTTGTTCGAAGGCGTGCGCCGTCTGATCGACTACCAGGATCCGGACTACGCCGGCACCTATCTCGACCGCATGAGCAAGGTGCATGCGCTGCCGGCCAACGATGGCGGCCGGCTGGCCGACACCACCGCGCGCCACCTGGCGCTGTGGATGTCCTACGAGGACACGGCGCGCGTCGCCGCGCTGAAGACCCGCGCGACCCGCTTCGAGCGCGTGCGCGGCGAGGCGCGCGTGCAGTCCGGCCAGGTGCTGGCGATTCACGAGTACATGCACCCGCGCCTGCAGGAAATCTGCGAGACCTTGCCGGCCGGCATCGGCCGCTGGCTGATGAACTCCGGCGCGCCGCGGCGCCTGGTCGAGCACTTCACGCAGAAAGGCCGCGTGGTCCGGACCAGCTCGCTGCGCGGCTTCCTGATGCTGCGTGCGGTGGCCGCCGCGAAGCGCTGGCGCCGCTCCACGCTGCGCTTCGCTCAGGAGAACCGCCTCATCGAGGCCTGGCTGGACCGCATTGCGCAGACCGCCGCATTCAACCCCGCGCTCGCGCTCGAGATCGCCGAGTGCCAGCGCCTGGTCAAGGGCTACAGCGACACCCACGAACGCGGCCTGCGCAACTACGAGACCGTGATGGCCGCCGCACAGCGGGCCGGCGCTGCCCTGGCGCCCGCGACGCTGCGCGAACTGCGCGACGCGGCACTTGCCGACGAGCACGGCGACAAGCTGCGTGCCGCGCTGGCGCAGCATGCGCTCGCCTGAGATGACCACCCCCAGGACGCACGCGATGACCCACGAAGCACCCGCTACCCTTGCATTGCGCGTCGTCGAAGCGCGCACCTTGAATCCGTTGATCCGACTGTTCCGGCTGCGCGCCGACAGCGGAGCCACGTTGCCGAGCTACACGGCGGGCGCGCACATTCGCGTGCAGGTCGCGCTCGCCGACGGCAGCCGCGACTGGCGCCACTACTCGCTGATCAACCCGCAGGCGGAACTCGGCGCGACCGATGCGCCGCCCGAGTACGTCATCGCGGTGCGCCGCGAAGCCGACGGCCGCGGCGGCTCGCGCTTCATGCACGAGCGTTTGAAGGAAGGCGACACGCTGACGGTCGAGCTGCCGAAGAACGACTTCCCGCTCCATGACGGCGCCGGAACCACGGTGCTGGTCGCGGGCGGCATCGGCGTCACGCCGCTGGTCAGCATGGTCGCGCGGCGCAAGGCCGAGGGCGCGCCGGTGCGCATGCACTACGCCGGCCGCAGCCGCGAGCTGATGGCCTTCCTGCCCGAATTGCAGGCGCTGCTCGCCGAAGACCTGATCGTCCACACCGATGCCGAAGCCGGCGCGCCGCTCAATGTCGAGGCGCTGCTCGACGGCTGCACCGCGCATGACCGACTCTACGTGTGCGGCCCCAAGGTCATGCTCGACGCGGTGCTGGCCGCGACCCAGGCGCGCGGCTGGACGCATGACCGCGTGCACTTCGAGCTCTTCACCACACCCGCGGTGGAGGCGGGCGATCATCCGTTCGAGGTCGAGCTGGCGTTGTCCGGAAAGCGCTTCACCGTGCCGGCCGACCAGACCATCCTCGACTGCCTGATCGAACACGGCTGCGACCCGATGTTCGACTGCAAGCGCGGCGAATGCGGCGTCTGCGCCACGCCGGTGATGGAAGGCGAAATCGACCACCGCGACTACGTGCTGACGGCGCGCGAGAAGGCCGAGGGCAACGTGATGCAGATCTGCATCTCGCGCGCCAAGGGTGCACGCCTGGTGCTGGACATCTGAGCCGACCGACGACGACTTCAGGAGACCGAGCCATGACGACGACGTCCTACCGCGCCAACCCCGAGGCGATCCGCGCGCTGGTCCAGCCCGATCGAGTGCACCGCGACCTGTACATCAACCAGGAGCTGTTCGAACTCGAGCAGGAGAACTTCTTCGCCAACACCTGGAACTACGCCGGCCACGACAGCCAGCTGCCCAAGACGGGTGACTACATCAGCGTCGACATCGCCGGCAGGCCGCTGATCGTCGTGCGCCACACCGACGGCTCGGTGCGCGTGATGATGAACCGCTGTGCCCACAAGGGCTCGAGACTCGTCAACGCACCCTGCGGCAACACCGGCAAGTTCTTCCGCTGCCCGTACCACGCGTGGACCTACAAGACCGACGGCGCGCTGCTGTCGATCCCGCTGAAGAACGGCTACGAAGGCACGGGCTTGTCCGAATGCGAATCCTCCAAGGGACTGACGCCCGTGAAGAACGTGCGCCTGTACCGCGGCTTCGTCTTCGTCAAGCTGAACGACGCCGGCCCCGGTTTCGAGGACTACTTCGGCGACTCGCTGTCGTCGATCGACAACATGGCCGACCGCTCGCCCGAGGGCGAGCTCGAGATCGCCGGCGGCTGCCTGCGCTTCGTGCACCAGTGCAACTGGAAGATGTTCGTCGAGAACCTGAACGACACCATGCACCCGATGGTCGCGCACGAGTCTTCGGCCGGCACCGCGAAGGCGATGTGGGCGGACAAGCCGGCCGACGAACCCAAGCCGATGGCGATCGAACAGTTCGTGCCCTTCATGTCCGACTACAAGTTCTTCGAGGACATGGGCGTTCGGACCTACGACAACGGCCACAGCTTCACGGGCGTGCACTTCAGCATCCACAGCAAGTACAAGGCGATCCCCGCCTACGACGACGCGATGAAGGCCACGTATGGCGACGAGCGTGCGGCGCAGATCGTCGGCATGGCGCGCCACAACACCGTGTACTACCCCAACCTGACGATCAAGGGCGCGATCCAGGCGATCCGCGTCGTCAAGCCGATCTCGGCCGACAGGACGCTGATCGAGAGCTGGACCTTTCGCCTGAAGGGCGCGCCGCCGGAGCTGTTGCAGCGCACGACCATGTACAACCGCCTGATCAACTCGCCCTTCTCGGTGGTCGGCCACGACGACCTGCAGGCCTACCGCGGCATGCAGGCCGGGCTGCACGCGAGCGGCAACGAATGGGTCAGCCTGCACCGCAACTTCGACCCGGCGGAGACGGCCGGCGGCGAGATCACGACCATCGGCACCAGCGAGCTGCCGATGCGCAACCAGTACCGCAGCTGGGCACGCTACATGACGGAGACGATGTGATGAGCGCCGCAGCCACGGCAGCAGTCACCCGCCAGGATCTGATCGACTTCGTCGTGCACGAGTCGCGCCTGCTCGACGCGAAGCGCTACGACGAGTGGAACGCGCTCTTCACCGTCGATGCGATCTATTGGGTGCCGCTCGTGCCCGACCAGCCGGACGGCATCAACCACACCTCGCACCTTTACGAGGACAAGCTGCTGCGCGACCTGCGCATAGCGCGGTTGAAGAGCCCGCGCGCGTTCTCGCAGCAGCCGCCGAGCCGCTGCCACCATTTGCTGCAGTCGCCGATGGTCGAGAGCTTCGACGCGGCCGCGAACCGTTTCGTGGTGCGCACGGAATTCCACTACACCGAGTCGCAGGGCGACGAGTTGCAGTTCTACGTCGGCACGTTCTTCCATCACCTGAGCTTGCAGGACGGCGCGCTGCGCATGACGCTGAAGCGCGTGAACCTCCTCAACTGCGACGCCGCATTGCCGGCCGTGCAGCTGTTCATCTGAATCACTCGCGATGCAATCTGTCCACGACGCCTTCTCGACCACCGCGCGGCGCACGCCGGATGCGAGCTTCCTGTGCACCGAGGCTGTCACTGCCGAGGTGTACGGCATCCCGCCGGGCTCGATCAGCTGGGGCGAGGCCGCCGCGCAGGTCGAGCGCCTGCGTGCGGCCTATGCGGCCGCCGGCTACGGCCACGGCCACCGCGTCGGCCTGCTGCTCGAGAACCGGCCCGCGTTCCTGTTCCACTGGTTCGCGCTCAATGCGGTCGGCGCCAGCGTCGTGCCGATCAACGCCGAGATGCGCGCGGCCGAACTCACTTATCTGATCGGCCACAGCGGCATCGGACTGGCCGTGACGCTGCCCGGGCGTGCGGCCGACCTGCGCGCCGCGGCCGCGCAAGCCGGCCTGCCGCTGGCGATCGTCGATGCGCAGGCCGAGGCTTTTCCGCCGGCGGCCACCGTCGCGCCGCGTGCCGGCGACGCGGTCGGCCTGGCCAGCGAATGTGCGTTGCTCTACACCTCGGGCACGACCGGCCGCCCCAAGGGCTGCATGCTGAGCAACGACTACTTTCTGCGCGCCGGTCAGTGGTACGCCGAGCTGGGTGATGTGTGCGACGTGCGGCGCGACGCCGAGCGCATCATCACGCCGCTGCCGCTCAATCACGTCAACGCGATGGCGTTCTCGACCATGGTGGTGCTGGTCGCCGGCGGCTGCCTGGTGCAGCTCGACCGCTTCCACCCGACGACGTGGTGGCAAAGCGTGCGCCACTCGGGCGCCACGATCGTCCACTACCTGGGCGTGATGCCGGCGATGCTGCTGGCCGCGCCGGCGGCGGCATCGGACCACGAGCACCGGGTGCGCTGGGCCTTCGGCGCCGGGGTTGATCGCAAGAACCACGCGCGGTTCGAAGCGCGCTTCGGCTTCCCGCTGGTCGAAGCCTGGGCGATGACCGAGACCGGCGCCGCCGCCTGCGTGATGGCCAACCACGAGCCGCGCCACGTCGGCAGCAGCTGTTTCGGCCGCGCCGAATCCTTCGTCGAGCTGCGCCTGGTCGACGACGAATGCCGCGACGTGCCCGACGCCACCCCCGGCGAACTGCTGGTGCGCTCGTCCGGCCCCGATCCGCGCCGCTACTTCTTCTCCGGCTACCTGAAGGACGAGGCCGCAACGCAGGAGGCCTGGGCCGGCGGCTGGTTCCACACCGGCGACATGGTGCGCCGCGACGCCGAGGGCAACCTCTACTTCGTCGACCGCAAGAAGAACGTGATCCGCCGCAGCGGCGAAAACATTTCGGCCGTCGAGGTCGAGAGCGTGCTGAACCAGCACCCGGCCGTGAAGACCTCCGCTGTGGCGGCAACACCCGACAGCGTGCGCGGCGACGAAGTGCTGGCCTGCATCGTCACACGCGCCGACGTTCCGGCACAGCAGCGAGCTCAGATCGCGGCCAGCATCGTCGAGCATGCCCTGGCTCAACTGGCCTACTACAAGGCGCCGGGCTATGTCGCCTTCGTGCCCGAGCTGCCGCTGACCGCCTCGCAGAAGATCCAGCGCGGCCAGTTGCGCGAATTGGCGCAGGCACTGCCGGGGCAGGTGCATTGCGTGGACACGCGGCACATGAAGAAGAGGCAGGGCTGAGATGGAACTTCTGTTCGCAAGCCTCGCAGTCCGTCGTAGTGCGGCCTCCTTCGAACGACGGCGCGAGCCGAGGGCGCCGGGTGACCGGCTCCGCTCATGTCCCCCGAGCCGGGCTTTGCCCGACTCTCCTCCTTTACTTCGCTGCGCCAGTCACCCGACACCCTCGGCAGCCACCGTGGTTGGACTTGCGTTGATCCGCCGCCGTCGTTGGCGATCGGGGCGGCAGGGCGCTCTGCGCAGCGAGGTAAAGGAGGAGACGACGGCCGCAGGCCGGCGGCGGGGGACACGAGCGGAGCAGAGTGCCCTGTCGCCCCGATCACGCACCGACGACGGCAGGAGGAACCACTGAAATGCCACGCCAACGACTCTCCTACGAAGGCGTCGCGGTCGCCGTGCCTGTCACCGTGCCCTACGTGCGCTACTCGACCCGCACCGCCCACTGGTTCATCGGTCAGGCCGTCGAGGCGCTGGTCAAGGCCAGCGGTGTGGCCAAGGAGCAGATCGATGGGCTCTGCCTCAGCAGCTTTTCGCTCGCGCCCGACACGGCCGTCGGTGTCACGCAGCACCTCGGCTTGTCGCCGCGCTGGCTCGACCACGTGCCGACCGGCGGCGCCTCGGGCGTGATGTGCTTGCGCCGTGCGGCGCGCGCGGTCCAGGCCGGCGATGCCGACATCGTGGCCTGTGTCGGTGCCGACACCAATCATGTCGACTCGTTCCGGCAGACGCTCGGCAGCTTCAGCAACTTCGCACGCGACGCGAGCTACCCGTATGGCTCGGGTGGGCCGAACTCGATCTTCGCGTTCATCACGTCCAACTACATGCGCACGTACGGTGCCACGCGCGAGGACTTCGGCCGCATCGCGGTCGACCAGCGCACCAACGCGCTGGGCAATCCGCATGCGATGTTCAAGAAGCCGCTGACGATGGCGGAGTACATGGCCGCGCGGCCGATCTCCGACCCGATCCATTTGTTCGACTGCGTGATGCCTTGCGCCGGCGCCGAGGCCTTCCTGGTGATGAGCGAGGAGCGCGCGCGCGACCTCGGGCTGGCGCATGTCGTGATCCGCGGCGCGATCGAGCGGCACAACGCGTTCGCCGACGACCCGGTGATGGTGCGCGGCGGCTGGCTGGTGGATCGCGACGACCTGTACTCGCAGGCCGGCGTGGCGCCCGCGGCGCTCGACTTCGTGCAGACCTACGACGACTACCCGGTGATCGCGATGATGCAGTTCGAGGACCTGGGTTTCTGCGAGAAGGGCGAAGGCCCGGCCTTCGTGCGTGCAAACACGCTGACCTTCGACGGCAGCTTTCCGAACAACACCAGCGGCGGCCAGTTGTCGGCCGGGCAAGCCGGTGCGGCGGGTGGATTTCTCGGCATGGTCGAGGCCGTGCGTCAGCTCACCGACACGGCCGGCCCTCGTACCGTGCCCAATGCGCAACTGGGTCTCGTCGCGGGCTTCGGCATGGTCACGTATGACCGCTGCCTCTGCACCGGTGCGGTGATTCTCGGGAGGTCGGAATGACGATGCCCTTGATGCGCCCGAAGCGCAAGAATCCGATGCTGCGCACGCGGCAGATGAACCTGCCGCCGTGGGCGCGCGGCCGCGTCGCGCTCGGCATCACGGCCGCGGCGGCCGAGGGCCGCTTCGAGCTGCAGACCTGCGAGGACTGCGGCACCGTGCAGTACCCGCCGCGCGAGGCCTGCTGCAAGTGCCTGTCGCCGCAGCTGCACTGGCGCGAGCAGTCGGGCGAGGGGCAGTTGCTCAGCAGCACGACGCTGCACCACAGCAACGACCTGTTCTTCCGCGAGCGTCTGCCGTGGCGGCTCGGTCTCGTACACCTCGACAGCGGCCCGACGCTGATGGTCCACCTGCACGGCGAGGTCGGCGATGCGGGCGATGGGCAAGGCCGCGTGCGCGTCGGGGCGCGCCTGGACCGGGCTGGGCAAGCGGTGTTGATTGGATTTCCGAACCAGGGGAGTGCCCACATGGCCGACGACAAGATGCTGCGTGAAATGACCAGCGATCCGAAATTCCGCAAGGTGCTCGTGACCGACGGCAAGACCGAACTGGGACAGGCGATCGTGCGCGCGCTCGTCAAGGCCGGCGCCGACATCGTCTGGGTCGGCCATGCCGAGCCGTGGAAGAAGCTGGGCGGCTTGGACGACATCACGGCGCTGCCGCAGGTGACGCTGGTGCCGCTCGACCTCACCAACGGCCGCTCGGTGAGCGAACTCGCCGGCGAGATCGGCGGCAAGGTCGACATCGTGATCAACAACGCCGAAGTGCACCGCAGCTTCGGCATAGGCGCGCGGCGCGGCACCGATGTCGCCAAGGCCGAGATGGACATCAACTACTTCGGCCTGCTACGGCTCGCGCAGGAGTTCGGCCCGGCCTTGAAGGGCCGCTCTGCCGATGGCGCGACGGGCGCGACGGCCTGGGTCAACCTGCTGTCGATCTACGCGCTCTCCAACTTCCCGCCGCACGGCACCTTCAGCGCCTCGAAGGCCGCAGCGCATTCGCTCGCGCAGTGCCTGCGCGCCGAGATGCGGCCGGCCGGCATCCGCGTGATCAACATCTTTCCAGGGCCGATCGACGACGAGTGGAACCAGCACACGCCGCCGCCCAAGCTCGCGCCGGGCACGCTCGCGAACGCGATCGTCAAGGCCTTGCGCGATGGTGTCGAGGACGTGTACCCCGGCGACGTCGCGCAGGAGTGGCTGGAGCGCTGGCGCGACAACCCCAAGGTGCTCGAGCGCGAACTGGCCGCCGGCGGTGCTTGATTTCCGAGGAACACCCATATGACGACAACCACAAGCACCCTGACTTCCACGGCCGAGCTGCTGGTCGGGCTCGTCGGCGCGATGGCGAGCGGCCGCATCCGCGTCGTCGACCTGACGCAGACGCTGACGCCCGACTTTCCGCAGATCGCGCTGCCGCCGGAGATGGGCCAGTGCTGGCCCTTTCGCATCGAGGAGGTGTCGCGCTACGACGAGCGCGGGCCCGGCTGGTACTGGAACAATTTCTCCTGCGGCGAGCACACCGGCACGCACTTCGACGCGCCGATCCACTGGATCTCCGGGCGCGACCTGCCGAACAACTCGGTCGACACGATCCCGGTCCAGCACTTCGTCGCGCCGGCCTGCGTGATCGACTGCTCCGAGCAGGTCAAGGCCGACCACGACTACCTGCTGACGGTGGACGACATCACGCGCTTCGAGGCCGCGCACGGCCGCATCCCCAAGGGCGCGTGGGTGCTGATGCGCACCGACTGGTCGCAGCGGCACGATCCCGAGGCGTACCAGAACTTCGACGAGACCGGGCAGCACACGCCGGGCCCGAGTTCGGCGGCGGTGCAGTTCCTGGTCGAGCAGCGCGACGTGCTGGGCTTCGGCTCCGAAGCGATCGGCACCGACGCCGGTCAGGGCTACCACCTGCGCCCGCCGTACCCGTGCCACTACTACATGCACGGCGCCGGGCGCTACGGCCTGCAGTGCCTCAGCAACCTCGACCTGCTGCCGCCGACCGGCGCCGTGCTGATCTGCCCGCCGCTGAAGATCCAGAAGGGCAGTGGCAGCCCACTGCGCGTGCTGGCGCTGGTGGAGAGCAACGCATGAGCGCGCACAAGATCGCCGCGGTGACTGGAGGCAGTGCCGGGATCGGGAAGGCCATCTGCGAGGACTTGCTCTCCAAGGGCTGCGAGGTGATCTCGCTCGCCCGCCGCAAGAGCGACATCGAGCACCCGAAGATGCACAGCATCGAGGTCGACTTGATGGACCGCATCGCCACTGCGGCGGCGGTGCAGGACCTGGTGCGCCGCTTCGAGGTCAACACCGTCGTGCACAACGCCGGCGTGATCCGCGCCGCGCTGCTGGCCGACGTGAAGCTGGCCGACCTCGATGCACTGGTCGAGCTTCATCTCGGTTGCGCGATCCAGCTGGTGCAGGCCGTGCTGCCCACGATGCGCGCGCAGCGCTTCGGTCGCATCGTGCTGCTGTCGTCGCGTGCGGCCGTCGGCGCGGCGACGCGCACCAGCTACTCCGCGACCAAGGCCGGCATGCTGGGCATGGCACGCACCTGGGCGCTCGAACTCGCGCCCGATGGCATCACCGTCAACGTGGTCGCGCCGGGGCCGATCCGCACCGATATGTTCTACGACGTGATCGAGCAGGGCAGCGACAAGGAGCGCGCGCTCACCGCGTCGGTGCCGGTCAGGCGCCTCGGCGAATCGGCCGACGTCGCGCGCGCCGTGAGCTTCTTCGCCGACGCTGCGAACAGCTATGTCACCGGACAGGTGCTCTACGTGTGCGGGGGCACCAGCGTGGGCAGTCTCGCGCTCTAGCGGTGCGCTGTTCGCGCGCGGGGGCGCGCACAAATCGGAGGTTTCTCCCCTTGCCAGCCGGGCACAGAACTCGCTAATATGGTTTAGGCCTAAACATTTGATAAATCATGTTGTCGCACGGCGATCAACCGCACCTCGCCTCACCCTATCTCGTCATCCACCTGCACGGAACACCGCCATGAACCTCCTGAACCGAATCTGCATTCGCACCGGCGTCGCGCTGGCACTCGGCGCCGCCGGCGCGGCAGGCGCTTGGGCGGCCGATCTGAAGGTCGGCTTCATCACCTCGCTGTCAGGCCCGGTGTCCTCGCTCGGCATCCCGTACGAGAAAGGCATCAAGGCCGCGGTCGCCTACAAGGCCGACGTGGGCGGCCGCAAGATCCAGATGGTGCAGCTCGACGATGCGTCGGACCCGTCGACCGCGGCGCGCAACGCGCGCAAGCTGATCGACGAAGAGAAGGTCGATGTGATCATCGGCACCGCCGGCTCGCCCGGCGCACTGGCGATCGCCGCGGTCGCGCGCGAAACCAAGACGCCGCTGATCTCGATCGCCAACGCGAACCTGGCCGGCGAGGAGGGCGCCTGGATGGTCACGCTGCCGCAGCCGGCGCCGCTGATGGTGAGCGCGGTCGTCGAACGCATGAAGAAATCGGGCGTGAAGACGGTCGGCTACATCGGCTTCTCGGACGCCTGGGGCGATCTGGTCTACGACGCGCTGCAAAAGAGCGCCGAGCCCGCCGGCCTGAAGATCGTCAGCAACGAGCGCTATGCGCGCGCCGATGCCTCGGTGACCGGTCAGGTGCTGAAGATCGTCGCGCTCAAGCCCGACGCGGTGATCACCGGCACTTCGGGCACGCCCGGTGCGTTGCCCTACCTCGCGTTGGCCGAGCGCGGCTACAAGGGCCAGATCTACGGCATGCATGCGCTGATCAACCCTGACTTCGTGCGCGTCGGCGGCGCGTCGGTCGAAGGCCTGCTCGCGCCCACCGGCCCGGTCATCGTCGCCGAGCAGCTGGCCGACTCGAATCCGATCCGCAAGGTGGCCATGGACTTCCGCGCCGCGTACCAGAAGGCCAACGGCGTTGCGCCGACCGACGCGTTCTCGGCCTACTCGTTCGACGCCTGGCTGCTGCTGCTCGACGCGGCCTCGCGCGCCAAGGGCGAGCCCGGCACACCGCAGTACCGCGTCGCGCTGCGCGATGCGATCGTCGCGACCCACGAGCTGGTCGGCACGCACGGCGTCTACAACTTCAAGCCCGACAGCCGCTACGGCTCCGACGAACGCTCGCGCGTGATCGTCAAGCTGGACAAGGGGCAATGGAAGCTGGTGCCTTGAGATGAAACCCATCGTATGGAGTGGTGAGGGTGTGGTGTCTTTCGGCCCGATACTGTCCTTGACCTCCTGCTTTGTTCGCGACGGTCGGCGCGGCAAAACGGGGTCCGGGCAGGCCGCAGCGCTTCGCTGGAGCGGTCGGCGCTGCGCGCCGACTGCCCTGCGATGCTCGGTCTCGTGGCCCGTCGCCCAACTCACTGCGCTCACTTCGTTCGCTGCGTTCAAACAGACGGCGACAAGTCAGTTCTTGATGCGCGCTGCGCGCGCGGCCACAAGCCCTGCGCTTCTCGGCGCTCCACAGGCGCGCTGCGACCTGCCCGAACCCCGCTTTGCGGACACGGCGGAGGTGTTTGCAGCGAACACCAATACCCGTGGACTTCGCGGCAAGGGCTGCCCGCTGGGCGCGATTTCGGTGGCCACCGCATGAGCGACCGGCGGGCAGCCCTTGCCGCGACGCACCGAAGCCGCGAGTCGTGCGACGCACGGTGGAGCATCTGACATGAAGCCTCTCGCACGCGCCGCCGCCATCGCAGCCCTCGCGCTGAGCATCGCCCCGGCCTGGGCGGCTGACCTGAAGATCGGTTTCATCAGCTCGCTGTCCGGCCCGGTCGCGGCGCTCGGCGTCCCGTACGAGAAGGGCATCCGTGCCGCCATCGCGGAGCACCCGACGATAGGCGGCCGCAAGGTCGAGTTGATCGTGCTGGACGATGCGTCCGATCCGAGCACCGCCGCGCGCAATGCCCGCAAGCTCGTCGTCGACGACAAGGTCGATGTGCTCATCGGCACCTCCGGCGTGCCGGGCGCGATGGCGATCGCGGCCGTTGCGCGCGAGCTCAATACGCCGCTGATCTCGCCGACGCCGGTGACCATCGCCGGGGCCGAAGGCGCGTGGACCGTGACGGTCTCGCAACCGTTCCCGATGATGGTGGCGGCGGTGGTTGAGCGCATGAAGCTGTCAGGCGTGAAGACGGTCGCCTTCATCGGCTTCTCGGACGCGCTCGGCGACCTCGCCTACGACTCGTTGCTGAAGAGCGCCGAGGCCGCCGGCATCAAGGTGGTAGCGAACGAGCGCTATGCGCGCAGCGATTCGTCGGTCGCCGGCCAGGTGCTGAAGATCGTCGCGACGCGCCCCGATGCGGTGTTCGCCGGCAACTCGGGCACCCCCGGCGCGCTGCCCTACATCGCGCTCGCCGAGCGTGGCTACAAGGGCCAGCTCTACGGTACGCACGGTCTGATCAACGCCGACTTCGTGCGCGTGGGCGGTGCGTCCATCGACGGACTCCAGGTGCCGAGCGGCCCGGTGCTCGTCGCCGATCAGTTGCCCGACAGCAATCCGATCAAGAAGGTCTCGATGGCGTTCCGCAGCGCCTACCAGAAGGTGCACGGCGCGCTGCCGACCGATGCGTTCTCGTCCTACACCTACGATTCGTACCTGTTGCTCGTGGACGCGGCGTCGCGCGTCAAGGGCGAGCCCGGCTCGCCGCAATACCGCACGACGCTGCGCGACGCGATCGTCGCGACCCGCGAGCTGGTGGGCACGCACGGCGTCTACAACTTCAAGCCCGACAGCCGCTACGGCTCGGACCAGCGCGCCGTCGTGATCGTGAAGATGGACAAGGGCCGGTGGAAGCTGGTGCCCTGACGCGCCGGAGCCACCCACGATGATGAACCGCAGCTACCGCGACGCGCATCCCGATGCGATCCGCGCGCTCGTGCAGGACGATCGCGTGCACCGCGACCTGTACCTGAGCGAGGAACTGTTCGCGCTCGAGCAGGCGCACTTCTTCGCGAACACCTGGAACTACCTGGGCCATGCCAGCCAGGTGCCGAACGTCGGCGACTACCTGACGCAGGACATCGCCGGCCGGCCGCTGATGCTGGTGCGCCAGCCGGACGCGAGCCTGAAGGTGTTCTACAACCGCTGCGCCCACAAGGGCACGCAACTGGTCAGCGATGCCTGCGGCAACGCCGGCAAGTTCTTCCGCTGCCCGTACCACGCCTGGACCTACAAGCTCGATGGTGCGCCGCTCGCGATCCCGCTCAAGAGCGGCTACGAGGACACGCGGCTGAAGCAATGCGAGTCGGGCCAGGGGCTGGTCGCGTTGAAGCACGTGGCGGTGTATCGCGAGTTCGTGTTCGTGCGGCTCGGCGACAGCGGCCCGGACTTCGAGGCCTATTTCGGCGAGGTGCTGCGCGCGATCGACAACATGGTCGACCGCTCGCCCGAAGGCCGCCTGACGCTGGCCGGCGGCGCGATGCGCAACATCATCCATTGCAACTGGAAGATGTACCTCGAGAACATCAACGACACGGTGCATCCGATGTCTACGCACGAGTCGGCGACGCAGGCCGCCAATGCGCTGTGGCAGGGCCGCGCGCCGGACGAGCCCAAGCCGATGGCGATGGAGCAGATCCTGCCGTTCGGCTCGGGCTATGACTTCTTCGACAAGATGGGCGGGCGCGTGTTCGCGCACGGCCACAGCGTGCTCGGCGTCAACTTCAGCATCCACTCGAACTATGCGCAGCTGCCCGACTACGAGCAGGCGATGCGCGAGGCCCACGGTGCGGAGCGTGCGGCCGAGATCCTGCAACGCTCGCCGCAGAACTCGGTGTTGTTCCCGACCCTGTCGGTCAAGGGATCGCCGCAGGCCATCCGCGTGATTCGGCCGCTGGCCGCGAACCGCACGCTGGTTGAGGCCTGGGCCTTTCGCGCGGCCGGCGCCCCCGACCTGCTGTTCGAGCGCGCGCTGACCTACAACCGACTCGTGTTCTCGCCGATGTCGGTGGTCGCGCACGACGACGTGCATCTCTTCGAGAGCATGCAGCAAGGGTTGCGTGCCGAGGGCAACGAGTGGGTGAGCCTGCACCGCGATCACAAGCCAGGCGAGTTCGACGAATCCACGCAGACCACCAACGGTACCAACGAGCTGCTGATGCGCAATCAGTTTCGCGCCTGGGCCGAGTTCATGACGCTGAGCATGGAGACCGCAGCGTGAGCGCAGCCGGGGATGCCGCCTTCACCGAATCGGCGCTCTGCGATTTCGTCGCGGCCGAGGCCACGCTGCTCGACGATGGCCGCTTCGACGACTGGCTCGCGCTGTTCGCCGAAGACGGCCACTACTGGGTGCCGCTGCTCGGCGCGCGCCAGCTCGATCCGCTGTCGCACAACTCGATCGCGTACGAAGACCGGCTGCTGCTGCAGCTTCGCATCGAGCGCCTGAAGAACCCGCGCGCGCATTCGCAGCATCCGCCGAGCCACTGCCAGCATGTGCTGCAGCGCTCCCATGTCGAACAGCTCGACCCGGCCGCGGGCACGGCCACGCTGCGCACGCCGTTCGTCTATGTCGAGGCGCGTGGCGAGCGGCAGCTGATGCTGGCCGGGCGCTACCGCCACGAGCTCGTGCGCACGGTGGACGGCCTGCGCATCCGGTGCAAGCGCGTCGACCTGCTCAATGCCGAGCAACCGCTGCCGGCCGTCCAGCTGTTCATCTGATCGACCTTTCTTTCTTCCACGTCCCACCCAGGAGCCCTCTCATGAAACGCTTGATGATGCAGATCTTGACCCGCTGCGGGGTCGCCGCGGCCGCCATGGCTGGATTCGCCTCCGGCGCGTTCGCCGCCGATCTCAAGGTCGGCCTGAGCGTCGCGCTGTCCGGCCCCAACGCCTCCCTCGGCGTGCCGTATGCGAAAGGCATGCAGGCCGCGCTGGCCTACAAGGGCGAGGTCAATGGCCGCAAGATCCAGCTGATCGTGCTCGACGACGGCTCCGACCCGACGACCGCGGGCCGCAACGCGCGCAAGCTGGTCGAGGAAGACAAGGTCGACGTGCTGATGGGCACCTCGGGCGTGCCCTCCGCGATCGCGATGGCCCAGGTGGGCCGCGAGACGAAGACGCCGATGATCGGCCTCACGCCGATCGCGCTCGACCCGGCCGAGAACCCGTGGGTCATGACCGTGGCCCAACCGACGCAGCTGATGGTCGATGCCGTGGTCGAGCGCATGAAGCGCAACGGCGTGAAGACCGTGGGCTACATCGGCTTCACCGACGCCTGGGGCGACCTGGTCTACAACGCGCTGATGAAGGCGGCGCCGGCGGCCGGCATCAAGGTCGTCAGCAACGAGCGCTATGCGCGTGCCGACGCGTCGGTGACCGGCCAGATCCTCAAGATCGTCGCGCTGCGGCCCGATGCGGTGATGACCGGCGGTGCCGGCACGCCGGGCGCGCTGCCATTTCTTGCGCTGACCGAGCGCGGCTTCAAGGGCGGCATCTACGGCCAGCACGGCCTGATCAACCCCGACTTCGTGCGCGTCGTCGGTGCCGCGGGGCAGGGCGCGCTGATGCCCACGGGCCCGGTGATCGTGGCCGAGCAGCTGCCGGCCGACCACCCGACCAAGAAGATCAGCCTGGACTTCCGTGCCGCATTCCAGAAAGTCAACGGCGCGCCGACGAGCGATGCGTTCTCCGCCTATTCGTTCGATGCCTGGCTGGTGTTCGCCGATTCGGCCGCGCGCGCGATGGCCAACAAGACCGAGCCGGGCACGCCGGAGTTCCGCGTCGCGCTGCGCGATGCGATTTTCAGCACCAAGGAAGTCGTCGGCACGCATGGCGTCTACAGCTTCAAGCCCGGGAACCTCTACGGCGTCGACGAGCGCGCCCGCGTCATCGTGAAGCTCGACAACGGCCAATGGAAGCTGGCGCCCTGAACCGGCGCTGAAGCAGAGGCGAGGAGGAGATTTCAATGACATGGGATGTGGCGCTGATCCTGGCCGTCGATGGCCTGGCCAATGGCGCGATCTACCTGCTCGCCGGACTCGGGCTGGTGCTCATCTTCTCGGTGACACGCGTGGTCTTCGTACCCTTCGGCGACGTGGCGGCCTTCGCGGCGCTCACGCTCGCCGCGTTCGAGACCGGCCGCACGCCGCCGACGATAGCCCTGGTGCTGACGCTGGCCGCGCTCGCGGTGTTCACCGAAGTCGCGGGCCTGGTGCGCCGCGGCGAGCATGCGCGCATCCCGAAAGCGATCGCCGTCTGGGGCCTCGCGCCGGCACTGCCTTGTCTGCTGGCCTGGCTCGCGGCGCGTTCCGGCCTGCCGGCCGCGCTGCAGATCGCGGCCACCGTGTTGCTGGTGGTGCCGATCGCGCCGCTGCTCGCGCGCGTCGTGTTCCAGCCGATCGCCGATGCGTCGGTGCTGGTGCTGCTGATCGTCTCGCTGGCGCTGCACTTCCTGCTGTCGGGCCTGGGCCTGCTGTTCTTCGGGCCGGAAGGCTCGCGCACCAATCCGCTCGCGAGCGGCGCGCTGACGTTGGGCGACGGCTTCACGGTGAGCGGCCAGGTCATCCTGATGGTGGCCTCGGCGCTCGTGCTGAGCGGCCTGTTCTTTCTGGTGTTCGAGCGCACGGTGGCCGGCAAGGCGCTGCGCGCCACTGCGGTCAACCGCGTCGGCGCACGCCTGGTGGGCATCCGCCCGGCGCGCACCGCGATGCTGGCTTACGGCTGCGCCTCGCTGCTCGCGGGCCTGATCGGTGTGCTGATCGCGCCGGTCACGACCATGTACTACGACTCGGGCTTCATCATCGGCCTGAAGGCCTTCGTCGCTGCGATCATCGGCGGCCTCGTGAGCTATCCGATGACGGCGATCGGCGCGCTCGCCGTCGGCCTGGTGGAAAGCTTCGCGTCGTTCTGGAGCGGCGCGCTGAAGGACGTGATCGTGTTCAGCCTGCTGATCCCGGTGCTGATGCTCCGCTCCTTCCTCAGCACGCAGGCCGATGAGGACGAAGAGGAGGTGGATCAATGAGCCGCTCCGCGCTTCGCGTGCTGATGCTCATCGTCGTGATCGCCTTCGCGCTCACGCCGCTGGTCGTCGGCAACTTCACGGTCTCGTTGATGAACGACATCGGCATCGGTGCGCTGGTCGCGCTCGGCCTCGTGCTGCTGACCGGTGTCGGCGGCGCGACCTCGTTCGGGCAGGCCGCCTTCGTCGGCATCGCGGCCTACGCAACCGCGTGGCTCACGACCACGCAAGGCCTCTCGCCGTGGATCGGCCTGCTGTTCGCGCTGCTGCTCACCGGCGTGTCGGCGCTGGCGATCGGCATGCTGACGCTGCGCCTGGGCGGGCACTTCCTGCCGCTCTCGACGATCGCCTGGGGCCTGTCGATCGCGATGCTGTTCGGCAATGTCGATGCGCTCGGGCGCCACACGGGCCTGTCGAACATCCCGGCGCTGCGCATCGCAGGCTGGTCGCTCACCGATCCGCGCGCGATCTACTACCTGATCTGGTTCATCGTCGGGCTGGCGATGCTGTTCAGCTACAACCTGCTCGAATCGAGGCCCGGCCGTGCGATCCGCAGCCTGCGCGGCGGGGCGACGCTGCTGGCCAGCGTCGGCGCCGATGCCTACCGCGTGCGGTTGACGCTGTTCGTCACCGCGGCGCTGCTCGCGGGCCTGGCCGGCTGGCTGTATGCGCACATGAACCGCTTCGTGAGCCCGGCGCCCTTCGACGTGCGCGCCAGCATCGAGTACCTGCTGATGGCGGTGGCCGGCGGGCTCGGCCAGCTCGCCGGCGCGCTCGTCGGTGCGGCGCTCGTGCTGGTGCTGAAGAACGGCTTGCAGGACGTGCTGCCGATGCTGACGCAACGCGCCGGCCAGCTCGAGGCGATCGCGTTCGCTACGCTGTTCATCGTGCTGCTGCACTTCGCGCGCGGCGGGCTGATGGGCTTCGTGCGGCGCGTCACGCGCGATCGCTTCAAGCGCCCGTCGCCCGCGGCTGCCGCGGCGGTCGAACCGCTGCCGCACCGCCAGCTGCCGGCACGCGGCACGCGCATCCTGTCGGTCGCGGGCGCCGTGAAGCGCTTCGGTGGCCTGGTGGCCGTCAACGAGGTGAGCTTCGACGTCGATGCGGGCGAGATCGTCGGGCTGATCGGGCCGAACGGCGCCGGCAAGTCGACCATGTTCAACCTGCTGACCTGCACCTTGCCGATGTCGGCGGGGCAGGTGCGCTTTCTGGACCGCGACATCGCCGGCATGCCGCAGCGCGAGGTCGCGCGGCTCGGCCTGGCGCGCACCTTCCAGCACGTCAAGCTGCGTCCGCACATGAGCCTGCTCGACAACGTCGCGCTGGGCGCGCATGCGCGCACCGGCGCCGGCGTGCTCAAGGCGGGGCTTCGGCTGGACCGCGTCGAGGAGCGCCAGATCCTGCAGGAGGCGAAGAAGCAACTCGATCGTATCGGCCTCGGCGAACGTGCGCACGAGCTCGCCGGCAGCCTGCCGCTGGGCACGCAGCGCATCCTCGAGATCGCGCGCGCGCTCGCCGCCGACCCGGTGCTGCTGGTGCTCGACGAGCCGGCCGCCGGCCTGCGCCGCCAGGAGAAGATGGCCTTGGGCGAGCTGCTGCGCAAGCTGCGCGAGGAAGGGGTGACGATCCTGATCGTCGAACACGACATGGACTTCGTGATGAAACTCGTCGACCGGCTGGTGGTGATGAACTTCGGCTCCAAGCTCGTCGAAGGCGTGCCGTCCGCGGTGCGCGCCGATGCGCGTGTGCAGGCGGCTTATCTGGGCAGCGTCGTATGAGCGTCATGTTGGAGATCGGCGATCTGCATGTGTCCTACGGGCAGGTCGATGCGGTGCGCGGGGTGTCGCTGTCGCTCAACGCCGGCCAGATCATCTCGGTGATCGGCCCGAACGGTGCCGGCAAGACCACGCTGCTGGCGGCTGCGATGGGCCTGCTGCCGTCCAAGGGCACGCTGCGCTTCGAAGGCGAGGATCTGCACGGGCTCGACGTCGAGTCGCGTGTCGAGCGCGGGCTGTGCCTGGTGCCCGAGAAGCGCGAACTCTTCGGGGAGCTCACGGTGCTCGACAACCTGCAGCTCGGCGCCTACTCCAGGCGCTTGCGCAGCGAGGTGCTGAAGAAGCGCCTGCAATCGGTGTACGAGCGCTTCCCGCGGCTGGCCGAGCGCAGCGCGCAGCGTGCCAACACGCTGTCGGGCGGTGAACGCCAGATGCTCGCGGTCGGCCGCGCGCTGATGTCGGCGCCGCGGCTGCTGATGCTCGACGAGCCGAGCCTGGGCCTGGCGCCGCTGATCGTGGCCGAGATCCTGAAGATCGTGCGCGGCCTGCGCGACGAGGGCGTGTCGATCTTGCTGGTCGAGCAGAACGCGCGCGCCGCGCTCGAAAGCTCGGACGAGGGCTATGTGCTGGAGACCGGCGAGATCGCGTTGTCGGGCGCCTCGCAGGCGCTGGCCAGCGACCCGCGGGTGCAGGCCACCTACCTCGGCGGAGGCACCGACGATGACTGAGCCGCACGCGCTGGATGTGCTGCCGCCGGCGCGCCGCACGGTGCCGGCGATGCTGCAACGGCAGGCCGAGCGCTTCGGCGAGCGGCCGCTGCTGGCGATCGCCGGGGTGCGCTGGACCCATGCCGACGCCGCGCCGGCCGTCGCGCGCCGCGCCGCGGCGCTGCGCCGCGCCGGCGTGCAACGCGGTGACCGCGTGGCCGTGATGTGCAGCAACCGCGTCGAGTTCCTCGAAGTGTTCCTCGCCTGCGGTTGGATCGGCGCCGCCTCGGTGCCGATCAACACGGCCTCGATGGGCCCGCAGATCCAGTACTTCCTCGCGAACAGCGGCGCGCGGCTGCTCGTGATCGAGGCGCCGTTCGTCGAGCGGCTGGCGACCGCGGACCTGTCGCAGACCCAGCTCGCGGCGATCTGGATCATCGGTGGGGCGCCCGCGCCCGCGACGATCGGTGGGGTGGCCAGCGAAAGTCTTCCGGTGGCAGGCGCTGCCGTCGACCCGGTGGACGTGGACCCGGGCGACACACTCGCGATCCTGTACACCTCGGGCACGACCGGCCCGGCCAAAGGCGTGACCTGCCCGCACGCCCAGTTCTACTGGTGGGGCGCCAACACCGGTCGCATCCTCGGGTTGAGCGCGGACGACGTGCTGTGCACGACGCTGCCGCTGTTCCACATCAACGCACTGAACACCTTCGCGCAGGCCGCACTCGTCGGTGCCGAGGTGGTCTATGCGCCGCGCTTCTCGGCCTCGGGCTTCTGGTCGGCGATGCGCGCCTGCGACGCCACCGTGGTCTATCTGCTGGGCGCGATGGTGCCGATCCTGTTGGCACAGGCCGAAGGCGATGCGGAGCGCACGCACCGGGTGCGGATCGGGCTCGGCCCCGGTGTCCCGGCGTCGGCGGGAACGGCGTTCAAGCGGCGCACTGGCGTCAAGCTTCTCGAAGGCTACGGTTCGACGGAAACGAACTTCGCGATCGCGACGCGCCTTGACGCGCCTGCGTCCGGCCGGATGGGCTGGTTGCAGCCGGGCTTCGAGGCGCGTGTGGCCGGCGCGACCGATGCCGCCCTCCCGGACGGCGAGGCCGGCGAGCTGCTGCTGCGCGCAGACGAACCGTTCGCGTTCGCCACCGGCTACTTCAACATGCCCGACAAGACCGTCGAGGCCTGGCGCAACCTCTGGTTCCACACCGGCGATCGCGTCGTGCGCGAGGCCGATGGCGCGTTCCGCTTCATCGATCGTATGAAGGACGCGATCCGCCGGCGCGGCGAGAACATCTCGTCGTACGAGGTCGAGCAGGTGCTGCTGAGCCATGCCGCGGTGGCGAGCGTCGCGGTCTATCCGGTGCGGTCGGAACTGGCCGAAGACGAGGTCATGGCCTCGGTCATCGTGCGCTCGGGCGACGCGCTCGAGGTCGCGGAACTGGTCAGGTTTTGCGAACCGCGCCTGCCGTACTTCGCGATCCCGCGCTACCTCGACATCGTCGACGAGCTGCCGTGCACCGAGAACGGCAAGATCCAGAAGTACAAGCTGCGCGAGCGCGGGGTCACACCGACGACCTGGGATCGATTGGGAAGCGAGTCGAGCGCGCGCGCGAGGTCCGGTACATGAGCGCCTCCTGCCGCCTGGAGGGTCGCCACGCGCTGGTCACCGGTGCCGCTCGCGGCATCGGCGCCGAGATCGCACGCCGGCTTGCGGACGAGGGCGCGTCGCTGACGCTGCTCGGCCGCAGCCGCGACAAGCTGCAAGAGCTCGCCGAGGCGCTGCCCGGCGCCGGCCACGGCATCGTGGTCGCCGACGTGACCGATGCGCCCGCGGTCGCCGCGGCGTTCGCGCAGGCGCGTGCCGCGCGCGGGCCGATCGTGATCCTCGTCAACAACGCGGGCCAGGCCGAGAGCGCGCCGTTCCTGAAGACCTCCGTCGAGCTGTGGCAGCGCATGCTGGCGGTCAACCTGACCGGCAGCTTCATTTGCGCACAGGCGGCGTTGCCGGACATGCTCGGCGCGCGTTGGGGCCGCATCGTCAACATCGCGAGCACTGCGGGCCAGAAGGGCTACGCCTACGTCAGCGCCTACGTGGCGGCCAAGCACGGCGTGATCGGGCTGACGCGCGCGCTGGCGCTCGAAGTGGCGGCCAAGGGCGTGACCGTCAACGCCGTCTGTCCCGGCTACACCGAGACCGAGCTGCTGCGCGAGAGCATCGCCAACGTGGTCGCGAAGACCGGGCGCAGCGAGAGCCAGGCGCGCGCCGATTTCGCGACCGGCAACCCGCAGCAGCGCATCGTGCAGCCGGCCGAGGTGGCCGACGCGGTGGCCTGGCTGTGCGGCGACGCCGCCGGCGCGGTCACCGGCCAGTCGATCTCGGTCTCGGGCGGAGAGGTGATGACGTGAACGACACGGCGCCAAGGTTCACCCGCGAACGGCTGATTCGCTTCTCGGACTGCGATCCGGCCGGGATCGTGTTCTACCCGCAGTACTTCGTGATGCTGAATGGGCTGGTCGAAGACTGGTTCAACGACGAACTCGGCATCGGCTACGCGGCGCTGATCCTCGAGCGCCGCATCGGCCTGCCGACGGTTCGGCTCGAGGTCGACTTCCAGGCCGTGAGCCGGCTCGGCGACCACGTCGAGCTCTCGCTGCAAGTCGATCGGCTGGGTGGCCGATCGCTGACGCTCGCGCTCGAGGTCACCGGTGCGGACGGCGGCCTGCGCATGCGCATGCGGCAGGTGCTGGTCACGACCTCGCTGGTCACGCACCGGGCCCTCGACATCCCGTCGGACATTCGCGCGGCGATAGCGCGATCGGCGAATATCGTCCAGTAGCGAGGCTGATCGAAACCGTTGAGTGGGAGAAGTCTCTCTCGCGACCACGGTTCGACGGTCTGCTTCAGCCAAAGGCGAATTCATCCTGCCGGCCAAGATCTGGCCTACAAGGACGGCACCTGGTTCAGCCAGATCCCCTTCAGCGGTCGAGCTCAGCCAGCAGGCCGAGCGACAGCGCGCGTCGTTGGGAGAGGCGTTCGCTACAGACCGCATCCGCTGCCGGATCTCCCAAGTTCGAAGGCTTGCACGACGTCCCGATTGTCGTGTCCAATTTCCGATCGTGGGTTGCCGAGGCTCTTGCTCGGCACCTGGGCTTCCGACGCAGGCTTGAGCAGCAAGGGGTGGCGCGATGAGTGATTTCAACTTCAACTACATCATCAAGACGATTCCGCCCCAGTCCGACGACTGGGAGGACATGCTGAAGTCCAAGAAGATCAAGGACAACGGCCTGGTGAAGGCGCTGGATGCGTATTGGAAATGCCGGGAGGACGAATACGACAAGGCGATCGGGCTGCTGGCGACGATCCAGAAGCTGGTTGCCGATTTCAAGAAGTCCAAAGAGTTCGCCGCGGCCGGCGCCGAGGCCGCGAAGGTGATCGACAAGCTGATCGCGAAGATGCCCGAGTTGCGCAAGGACTGGGAGCGGCGGAAGCAGGAATTCGTGCGAACGGCGATGCTGCCGATGAACGTGCAGATCATCGTCACCGACTGGTCGGGCAAGCCGGTGGGCAGCGACTTCTACGGGTACGCAGAGTTCAAGTCGCCGGGTGCGAAAGACGTGAACACCACCGAGCCCTTCGGGAACGGCATCTTGCAGATCGAAAAGATGCATCTGCGGCCGAGCGGGTCCTTATACCTGTGGGTGCGGGACGCGATGGCCAACTCCTACATGGAAGGTGATTGCGACTACGACTTCCGGCCCGGCAAGGACATCATCAAGTTCAAGGCGGTGCAGTTCAGCAAGAACGGCAAGGTGCGCGCGAAGACGATCGAGGAAGCGACCGAGAAGATGGGCATCAAGGCCACAGTAGGCGTCGAGTTCAAGGTGCTGTCGATAAGCGGCGAAGTGAGCAAGGAGTCGGAGTACAAGAAGGGCTTCGAGCAAGAGGTCGAGTGGGAGCTCGAGTACGGTTTCAAGACGCTGAAGGACTTCAAACAGCTGTAGTGCACGTCCGCAGCGTCGCAGCAGGAACACCGCACATGGACGGACCAACTCTCAACCTCAGCATTCGCAGTTCGACGGCGAGATCCAGCTCGGGTGAGCCGAGGCCCCATTCGCGTGTCGCGAACACCGCCGTGGCGATGCTGCTTACCGCGATCGGCGCAGCGAACGCCATGGCAGCCGATCTCTCGCTCGATCAGGTCAGGGCCGCGCTGAGGAACGCGTCGTCCTCGATGCCAGCCGACTTCGCCGGCAAGGATCTTTCGGACCTCGACCTCACTGGGCTCGATTTTCGCAAGGCCAACCTGCGAGGCGTCAACCTGTTCGGAAGCAAGCTGGTGCAGGCTGACTTCCGCGATGCGACCTTGGAGGGTGCCAACCTGAACGGGGCCTGGTTGATGGGCACTGACTTCACGGGTGCCAACCTGAGTCGCGCGAGCCTGCTGTCCGTCGTTGTCCTGGGCGGCGAGGTCAAGAAGATGCCCATCTTCAAGGGCGCGAACATGACCGGCGTCAAGATGATCGCTGACCTGCCAGGGGCCGACCTCTCCGGGGCCGACCTCAGCCGCGCCACGGCGGGTGTCAACATCAAGAACCAGGGGATGGGGCAGATGCGGACCGACCTGTCCGGCGCCAACTTGTCGGGCGCAACGCTTGCAGGCGCCGACTTCAGCCGATCGTTGATGACCTTCTGCCAGCTCAAGGGCAGCAACTTGCGCGGTGCCAGCTTCTTTCTCGTCAAGCTCGCCGGCGCGGATCTGACCGACGCCGACGTCACCGGAGCGGACTTCACTGAAGCCGACTTGAGTGGGACGATCTTCAAAGCCGTGAAGGGCTTTGCCGAAGCCAAGGGGCTCGACCGCGCCGAGAACCTCGACAAGATCGTTCGTTGACGATCGTGGCCTTCGCGGGGCGGCGCCGCGCGCTGTGGCGCATGGCCACCGACGGCCTTCGGGTCGCCGGGGAAGCCAGTGTGGCAAGCGGACGTTCTACGATCCACAACATGACAATTGCAAGACAGTTCTCTGCCGTTGACACGCGCCGCCATGTGGTCGTGATCGGCGCAGGCGCGGTGGGCAGCGCTACGGCCATCGAGGCCCTGCGCGCGGGCCTGCGAGTGACCGTGGTGGAGCCCGATGAGCCGGGCGGAACGCAGGCCACCAGCTACGGCAACGCCGGCTGGCTCTCCTCGCATTCGGTGGTGCCGCCCGCATTGCCCGGCGCTTGGCGCAAGGTGCCCGGCTGGCTGGCCGATCCGCTCGGACCGCTGGCGTTGCGCTGGCGCTATCTGCCGCGCGCCACGCCTTGGCTGCTGCGCTATTTGGCCTCGGGCTGGACGGAGGCGCGCGTGCAGCGTACGGCCAACGCGCTGCGCACGCTGCTGGCGGATGCGCCGACGCTGCACGCGCTGCTGGCGGCCGAAGCTGGCATGCCGCAGCTGATCGAACAGCGCGGCCTGCTGCATGCCTACCGCTCGCGATCGGAGTTCGACGCTGACGCGCTGGGCTGGCGCGTTCGCGGGCGCGTCGGTATTCGATGGGAGGAGTGGGACGAGGACGAACTGCGTCGCCGCGAACCGGATCTGGACCTGCGGTACACGCTCGGCATCTTCGTGCCGGAGGCGGGGCACTGCCGCAATCCCGGCGCGTACGTGGCCGCGCTGGCGCGACATGCGCTCGCTATCGGCGCCCGACGCGTGGCTGCGCGCGCCGTGGGTTTTCGAATCGACGGCGGCCGGCTGCGCGCGGTGCACACCGAGGCCGGTGACATCGCCTGCGACGCCGCGGTGATCTGTGCCGGCGCGCGCTCGGCTGCACTCGCGGCGGCGGCCGGCTCGCCGGTACCGCTGGAATCGGAGCGTGGCTACCACGTGGTGGTCGAGGACGCGGTGGTCGGCCCACGCATGCCGGTGATGGTGGCCGACGGCAAGCTGATTGCGCACTGGATGGACGGCGGGCTGCGCGCGGCCGGGCAGGTCGAGATCGGCGGCCTCGAGGCCGCGCCCGACTGGCGCCGCGCTGAAATTCTGCATCGGCATTTGCAGTCGATGTTTCCGCGATTGGCGCAGGTCGCACCGGATGCGCCTTCCGTCAAGCGCTGGCTCGGTCATCGTCCGAGCATGCCCGACGGTCTGCCCTGCATCGGCCCGGCCCGCGCCACCACCGACATCGTGCTGGCCTTCGGCCATGGTCACGTTGGTTTATGCGGCTCGGCGCGCACGGGCCGCCTGGTCGCGCAGCTGCTCGCGGGCGCGGTGCCGGAAATTGCTTTGGCGCCTTTCGACCCGCAGCGCTTCGGTTGACAAGTGCAGACCGCCCTGGATACCTGCGAGCGCACGAACCTCGATCCTCACACCTCGAACGGTCCGCAGGTGATCAGACGCTGATGATGCCGGCCCTGATGGCAGTCTGCGATCGAAGCCGTCAATCGCATTCGCAGTGGTGGTCGTCCATTTCGCAAACTTCTCGCCGTAGTCGAAGGACTCGACCGACTGGTTGAGGTCGCCAGCGCTGCTTGGACATGGGCGCTGTCGGTGCCGGTGCGATTGCATCTCAAGACACTTTCGCGCGCTGATGCCGGCACACCTCGAGCACGACGCCGCGCAGCCATCGGTGCGCTGGATCTCGATCGAGTCGCGGGTGCCACATCTGCGATATGGTGATGTGCTCGGTCGGCACTGGCAGCTCGAACGAGCGCAGCGCTGTGCCTGCTCTCAGGTGTTCGAAGTACGACGCGGGTATCAGCGCCACCATGTCGGTCGCGGCCGCAGTCGACAGTGCGGTGCCGAAGCTGGGAACGACGACCGCGACATGGCGCGTCAATCCAGCAGCGGCGAGCGCATCGTCCACCGGACCCGTGGTCCGTCCCCGGCGCGACGTGACCACGTGGTCGCAGGCGGCATATCGCTCGGGTGTGATCGCGTCGTCGGCCAGCAGCGGGTGCCCCTGTCGCACGACGGCGATGAAGCGGTCCCGGTAGAGCGCTTGAACGCGCACCTCGGGGCCGGACTCGCCGAGAACGCCGACGTCGAGATCGATCAATCCCTCCCGCAGCGGGCGCACATCCTTGTCGGGCTTGGGCGCGAAGCGCAGGCGCACACCGGGCGCTTCG
>Ga0307508_10001428_pt1 | contig 26875 bp, 30 predicted proteins | sample 9_EM_MG_FD_203089 | JGI IMG/M metagenome (GOLD analysis project Ga0307508, IMG submission 203089) | Populus trichocarpa ectomycorrhiza microbial communities from riparian zone in the Pacific Northwest, United States - 9_EM | ecosystem: Host-associated > Plants > Roots > Unclassified | place...
ATCTCACATTCTTTCTTCACGCAATATTCCGAGCCAAGAAATTCCTTACTAAAACTGGCATGGAAGAACCCTTGTGGCATTGTGGACTTTTTTAGCGTATGTTCTGGCATTGTAGACCTTTTCTCAAAAAATATACGCTGAAAAGAACAGGCCCTAAGACTACAGCTCAAGGCTGCATGGTGTGAATTGACAATGGTAACCTCCACACGTTCGGTTGCCTTTTCCCAGTGCGCCCGTACCTTGGAATTGGGCACACACGACGACACTAATCTGGCCGCTGGGCTTTTGATAGCGGGTTGTGAATTCATCTTGCACAACCCACCAGAGGATCTGTTTCTTGAAGCCCTGAAAGCGAGGAACACGTTTTCACACTAGTATCGCCTCAAAAACGGGATGGTGCCTGGAATCCGGAATTGTGGGTTTTTGGTACGCATCTCATTTGTGGTCGCTGGGGTAGGAGATATGTTTGTATTTTGGTGAGTGTCGGACGTTGGGATGTTACGCTGCCGACCTCCCTCGTTAGTATGCAAGCTAGATATCACCCGAGACAAGCGGGCATCCGAGAGGGCGGTAAAAAAGAAAGGCGGATCATGCTATGAAGTCATTTTGGCGAAAAGCGGGCTCCCTCTCCGCCACCGTCGCTGCCATCGCCACTCCTGGGGACACTGATCACGAGGACGAGAATCGGCATGGCAAAGATAACTACCGAGGGAAAGATGAGCTCAATTTCGATAGATAGAATCGGCGATCTTAGTTGCATCCTTATTTTTTTGCTTTTTTCCCATCGGATTCTTATGTGCATATGTATAGGGTGAGTTCGCGGAAGCGATGAGTTGGGCGACCCGCACAATGCGGAGAGGTGTTGTCTGTGTCTGAGATTTCAAACAGGCACGCTTGTGCGTACCGTTTGCAGCTGCCCACAGGCTGCGCCTTCGCACCAGCAAGCATTATTGGTTGTAGTAGAGTTTATTCTCAAGGCTCATTTACCACTTGGGCTGGCAGCCGATGACTCAGCGCCGTGCAAACATCTCATCGTGCGTGACCAAGCCCGATCAGGCGCGTGGCAATGCTTCGGACGGGACAACCCCCGCGGCGCGAGGCTGGCGTCTCATGAAACCCAGAAACGTGTGCGCGAAACCGCAGAACTGACCGCAGAAGTGCGAGATCATAGTAGCGATATGTAACGCCTGTGCAGTCGACGTGCTGTGCTTCTACTGAGCACGGCCCCGCAACCCAGCCTAGCGGCCTCGCAATCGTCTCGTGGCTCCCCTGCTCAAACCCGCCGCTCCGCCTTTGCGCACCCTTTGTCCGGCTCAGCCCTTGCGGTTGGGGCTGCCGAACAGATCGGGAAACGGACGTCTCTCCGGGCTGGCTTAAATAGCTGTCTCCCGAAGGTCGGACGAAGGGCGAGGAAATGTGGGAAGGATAGATGGCGGAAAGTTCGCGAGAAACCTGGTATTACCCTTCCCCCAGCGTAACCGTCATCAGCTTTGGCCTTGGGAACAGATCGAGCAAAGATATACCTGCTACCAGCCCGGCGCGAGGCTCCAGGGCCTATCTGCCTACCTTCCTGCCTGCCAGCCAGTCTCCTTAGGCGGGCAACGTTCCGCCCTTGTCCACCAGAATCTTGCGGGCTGTGGTTCGTAGTCATATTCAGCTCTCGCAATGGGAGCAACGGAAATGGCCCGATCAGCAGGACGCGACCAACGAATTGTGGGCGCTCCCGTACCGAGAAAGCAAGAAGTGATACTGCCGGGTGACAACTAACTGGCAGATCCGGAAGTCAAGCCTACTCCGAGATCATCGAGCGTCAGCTGTCAACGGGATCCCCATAGGCTCGCGGCCATCATTACCTTGCACCGGAACACATGTTGAAAAGCGTGCATGTTCTCTGGGGTGTTGTCTGGGACTGCCCCCCATTGGCGGAAGACAACGAGCTGCGGCTCAGCCACCTTGCGTATGTGCTCAACGTGGAAGTTATATCAGCTCCATTTCCCAAGAGTGAATTCCAGCGAAAAAAAAATTGAACGGTCTCCTGCTTCGGCGCGTGCAGTCCATCGGTCCCACTATCCCCCATCCTTCCAGCGACGATGCAAGCCAGTATATTCGACACCAAATTCGACGACGGCAACGGCGCTACGGCGGCCGACTGGCTCGCGTACTTCGAAGAGCATGCGTACGATGTCGACGGCGATTGGTACTATGCGCGACTGATTAACGGGGAACGCGAGCTGCTCGGGAACGCGACGGCGTTGACCGCGACGACGTTTGGTTTGGCGAAAGGAGGTCCGTCCCATCCATCCCTGTTAGCGATTGCAGGGAACCCTAAGGCTGACCCTCGCGAGGAATCAAGATGTGCGGGGTCCGGTGCTCACCAAGATATTGGCAGATAAGGGTCAGTGTTCCATGGACGAACTCAGGAAGGTTGTCACGGTCAGTCCCCACGTTACTCTCGCACAACTTCGTTCTTGCGCACTGCTGACACGCAACCAAGCCCACCAACCAGATCACGTTCTTGTAAGATATTTGTTGGCTGTCCTTGTCATGTGAAAGCCTCGTGATCTAAGTGCTCCCCGCCCATCAGAACCATCCAGCCGCCGTTCTCCTTCGCACAGCTCCCGATCAGCCTCGATGTGTTGTGGCGGACGCTTTCGTTGCTGGCCATCTTTCCTGGATTCTTTGACGTCCTCCACCTCTTTGGCCAGAAAACGGACGAGGTGAACGAGGATTACGCTGTTTTCCGACAGCACTACACGCCTCCGACCGCCCCACTTGAATCCCAAAAAGCCAGCTTCGGTATGATGTATCCACTCTTGATCACTGCGTGTCATGCGTGCTGAGGGGCGAGCGTAGAAGTATGCTACAACTTCAAGTGTGTCGAGAAACGAAGGTCCTTGGTGAAGGAGTCCGAAATGATATGGACGACGCGCAAGATTGGCGTCTACGCAAAGCGCGAGCCGACGGAGTCGCGGAGCACTTGGATACTCATCCAGCCCGGGGCGAAGAGTTTCGTGGACCGGGTGGTCAAGCGACTGCGGAAGGCCGGGACGGCACACATGCACGATCTGGAGATCCACCTGGTGTTCATGAGGGCAGCGAGCCAGAACTGGACCGAGTACCTCAACGACCTGGACACGGAGTTCCGCCGGCTGGAGACCAAAGTGTTCCTGTGGCGGTCAGGCTCCGCAGCAGCTGCGAACCCCGCTTTGGACGACCCCCCCCCCTCCGGACTGGTGATCCCGGACACGCAGCGGATCCAGCACTACAAAATGAAGCTCCACAACCTCTCGCACGCGCTCGAGATCAACTGCGCCAACATCCAAGCTCTCCGTCGCACCATTGAGGTATTTCGGCTCTACGGCGGCGGTAGCGGCAGCTACGTGAACGATCAGGACCAAATCCGCAGGTACGACCAAGAACTGAACGAGCTCCATATCCAGACTGTGCAGCACGGCGTGCGCGCCAAGAACCTGGTCATGTGCTCGGAGGACCTCTTCTCTCTCGTCTGCACGCTGGCCAGTAGCATCCTCCTCACTAGACAATGGTGCGGCTCTGAGCTGACGCGCTGGTGGCAGATCCCGTACATGTTCGCTCAGACAGAGAACGGCTTGATGCTGCGGTTGTCGGAGAAAGCGACCGAGTACGCCAAGAGCATGAAGGTCATTACCATCGTGTGCATGTTTTATCTGCCCCCGTCGCTCGTTGCCGTACGCTCCTCCCCCTCCCTTGTCCACCATGCCCCCCCAAAGCATCCCTCACTGCTTGCCTTTCTCGTATTGACGCTTGTCCGGGTACAACAGGGCGTTTTGACGTTACTAAACCTCTTCGATGGCGGCAGCGGCGGCACCGCGGGCAAGCTGGTTGGAGTGTTCGTCGCCGCGACAGCCGTGCTGTTCGTAGTCACGTGGGCCTTACTGGCGATGCTCGGCAGGCGGTGGTGGCGGCGGCCAGAAGGAGGAGATTCTCGCTCGCGCAACAGCCAGCCTCCGGATTTGGAAAAGTGTAGTGGCAAAGCGGAATAGACGGAATGGATATATATAGAACAAAACGTGTTTATTTCCACACCGATCCCCCCTAAGTAGACTAGTACCAACGGGGTATTTACACTATCGTTTAATTCGGACTTGCGGCTTCGTCCACTTCTTGTCAGTAGTTCGGAACCGATTCTTCGCTCAACGCAGCGCACGTGCGTCGATGCGACATACGTACCTAGGTGCATCACGGCGAAGCCTAGGTCGGGGGAGTAAACTACTGATATCTTTGCTCTCCCAGCTGTAATATCAATTGGCCGCACTCCAGCCGCGGCTTGAAGCACACGGTGCTTGTGCGAGCATGTAGAGGAGTGTACGGCTGATTGTGCTGGGTGACAGCGATAGCCGACGTGCGTAGATACGTATTCGACAGAGGCAGAGCTGAGTTCTTCACGCGTAGTCCGAAGGCCTTCTCGCGCCCTGTTCGTATGTACTCAGGTAGTTCGCAAAGCCGCGCTCACCACGGCGATACCGTATAAGCGCCATGTATCTTTAGCCTAGGCTGTTAGAATAATAGATAAGAAGTTGGTGGAAACGGTGAGATCGGAGTATGTGAATTGCCTTAGAGAGAAAGACTGGAAACTGAAAAGTCTGAATAGTTACATGCAAATGACGTGAATTCTGCATGACTATCTAAATAGATTTGAATTTTCCGTTGTCATTAATCGCGTGCGACCTTCTAGATTATGGCGACACACAGTTCGTTTCCGTCCACTGTCCTTTCGGCTCGTTGTGGCTTTCGCTATGCCTGCGCACTGGCCTGTCCTGAGAAAGACAGAGCACACCAAAGAAATTACAAAAGAAAAGCCCAATCAAGAGGCGCCTTTCTAATCCTCTTCCCTTTTACTCCGCTCCCGGAGCTCCCCTCAGATGTGCCTCGCTCGGGGCGTCTTCCTCAGCCATCTTCGGGACCGCCTCCCAACATCCGTGGTGGCGAGGAAACCCAAGATCGCCTGACTGCATTGCTCGTTGGAAAAGAGGTCCTGGATTTCGAACTGGTCCTTACCTCTCTCCCCGTCTCCCTCCGCATCTCCACCCAAAGGGTTCTTCTGCTGGCGTTTCCAGTGTGTGCAGCACTTGGGAGGTGCTCTCGCGTCTGGGTTCTGGAAGTGTCCTACCGGCAATTGACGGCAGGCTGCTTTTTCGTCTCATGAGGTGGCCAGTAAGGTAGTGACCCGTCTTCAACTAGTAGAACCTTGCAGCGAGCCGCTTGTTGGCGTTTGTTGGGCCCGAGTGGGCCTTCTGGCGTGGTCCCGGGATCAATGTATCGGAACAGTTGAGGACACTAGTCGCGGAGGGAGTACATTCATTTCTGCTTAGTAACTAACACATACAAAATACCCCTGTAAAACCGAGTGACCGTCATGATTTCTCCGATTCGACCATACAAGCGACATTCCTTCCAAAAACCCCGTGTCTTTTCTCAACCACCAGAAGGTATATCAAAAATCCGAGTCTATCAGGCGACGCAGCGAGTGAAATAGAAGCTCCTGATACTGTTCTTTTTCTAATACAGAGGAATAAGCGGCTCAAACTTGGGGTGTCAGATCCACTCCGGCTTTAGAAGGACCCAATTATATTTCTTCCCAGTAATCTTTGATTCTGCCCAAACCTCTGCTTCCCGCCACTTGGCCTCCGGATCGAGCGCTCCAAGTGTACCAGTAGCCTGGGGGGCTGAGGTCTTTGCCCTGGCTGGTCGCCGTACCACCCAGGTCGGCGGTGTTCCTGTGAGCGCCTGGCTCGGGCGCTGCCATCTTTGTCCGTCCATCCGCCTTCAAATCCTGGCACCCCCTTGTGGGCAGGGTGCCAGCGGAGTTCGATTGTAACCCCTGGCCTTCTCCGGCGGGTGCTTGCGATGTGATTTCTTGCCTCAAGCGCTTACCTCTGCATTGAGAGAGCTCTCAAACTGGTTGCCCGGAAGCAACCCGTGGTCGTGCGGCCTTCTTGGTTGACGAGGCGTTCAAACGACTATTGGGCAACGACTTGAGAACGCCTTCGGATACTCGGGTAGATGGAGAGCACGTCCTATTAGAGGAACCAGAAACCCTCGAGGCAGAACTGTTGCGGGTAGAGGTGGCTGAAGCTAAGGCGGAGACGGAAAAACGCCGGCCTGGACTGGCCATGTTAACGGACGGATCGCGCCTCGACAGCGGGTCCGCCGGATACTTAGTGGTGCGGCAGAACGCGTCGTCCTGGGCAGGCATCGAAACTCATATGGGAAACAACCAAGTGGCCTACGATGCAGAATTGGCCGCTCTTGCCAGAGTGTCGGAAACGGCTACGAGACGACAGACGGTCCCGGAGAGGGCTACGGTATTCACGGACGCCCAGAGTGCCGCCATCAAGAGCATGGCCTCGGAGGAATCTGGTCTGGCCAGGTGTACTCACTCCAGGCAAGGAAGCACACCACGGCACTGCGGGGCGCCAGACCGGGCATCAACATCGAGATCCGGTGGTGCGTAGCGCACAATGGCGTCACAGGGAACGAAAAGGCTGGCGAGTAGGCCAAGCTCGCGGCAGAAGAGCCAGACGCCCGACGGGTAGAATGGCCAGGGTATTCGGACCAGACAGAGGAATGGACAATGCCGCTCCCCAGATCCCTCGCACACCTCAAGCGGGTGATCCCGGAGAAGAAGTGGGCTGAGGCTAGGCGATGGGCGGGCCGCGGGCGGCCGGGGTCACCCAGAAGAAGTACAAACTGCTGCCAGCCAAACAGCGGCCAGACGGACTGTAACGGGTAGGTCTAGGAGGCTTGCCTCTAGTTTTTACCAGCTGACGACCGGTCACCTCGCCAGACAGTACCTGAACTGGATGGAGCTGACCCACCGCTCAGTGCTGGTGGTGCTCATGTAGGGCGCGGACGCGGGACACATCTTCGCGGTATGCCCCGAGTGGAAGGCCCAACAGAAGATCTTGTGGGCAGAGGTGGGGAAGGAAACTGGAAGGTGGAAGAGTCTGTTCACGCTCCGGGAACTCTTCGCCGACAGGAGGTGTAGCCAGGCGGTATTGGGCTTCCTCTCCACCACGGATGTGGGAAGGCTGGTCCCGGCCCTGACTGAGGGAGACGCGAGGAGGGAGGCGTCAGAGTGGGAACTCCGGGTGCGGAGAGAAAGAGAAGAGAAGTAGAGGAAGGTCACAGTTTCCTTTGTTCTCTCTTTTGTCTTTCCTTTGTAGTTTCTTTGGTGCGCACCAGAACTTAGGAAAGGCCTGGACGGAGGGCAAAGGTGAGCTTGCAGCGTGCCGCCTTCGCGCGGACTGTGGACAGGAAACCCAGGCACTGTGTACCTCGCCATAAATAAATAAACGCCAAATGTCTAATGTCTTGTCTCGCTCCGGCCCCTTCCAAGTGTGGCGCTGTTGGTAGTCGCTAAAAACCAACTCCACCGCCACTTATTGATTTTGAGCTTGCGAAATAATCAAGTGCACGTGACAACGGCTGGAGCGAGACAACAATATGCCATAGTTTTTGATCATAAAGTCTAAACTACCATATGTAGTTTTGGTAAAAAGTCTATAATGCCATGGTTTTTCCCGGTGGGTCTCAATTCAGCTTAGTTACAATAGTAAAACAAACAGCACCGACTGGGAGTGAATTAATCCATTTCGAATTGTCCTCTATTCCACTGGGCATACAATTGTAAGCTGATAGAATTCATCACAGGTGGTTCTCTTTTAACCCACATTACTACACTGGGTACAACTCTTGGGAGCATTGCCCGTGTCAGAATGATGAACGTCCTGAGACGACACCTCCGGACTGATGGCTCTCTGCAGCACCGGCTCGGGAGGCGGTCTTCCGTACTTTCCCCTGACGAGTTCCTGAGGCCCGTTGTATATAGAGAGAATATTCTGTCTACGACTATGCATCCCTAACCCAACTCACCACCTTCATCTCCATCGATCCTATATTCCAACAGCCCGGAACATCTTCCAGCGCTGCGCGTCTTTCCGCAAATCTCTCGCTTTTTCTCCCTGTTTCTGATCCTTCTCTCCTTGGGACTGCCATGTGTTCGCCTGAATAGAAAATAGCACTCCTCTTCCCGTAGTACCTGAAGCAACCGGGTGCATGTCCCTCATGTTGGCCCACCTATATGTTTCCAAGGTAAAACGCTTGGGTATATGTTATGCAGCTGTTTGCGAAGATGTAAGGTCGGAGCAACTGCATGGCCGCAAAGGAAGTCGTCGATCTCGAACCGACCACAGGGGCAGGTTCTTGCTTCGATATCCAACGCACGGATATCCCTCGTCCGAATGCCATGGACTGCACCTCGTGTTTCACTAGCAGCCTCAACTCGGCAGCCCCGGCTGTGGTTCATGGATTCCGTGAGGAGCTGCAAAGTGAGTTTATTTTGCGCCAGGAACAGCAAGCTTCTGAATGGTGTCTTAAAATCCCGGGCGTAGCGTTGACCCACTAGGAAAACTATGGCATATTTGGCTCGCACTGTGGGATCAGATTGCCGAGGATAGAAATTTGAGTGCCGGGGGTGTCGGGAGCGGGGTCGATGGGTCGGAGGGGGCGGGAAAGGGAGAGGGTGTTTGCTCGGTGGGGTGAGACTTCTTCTGTACTTGACATCACCACCGATACCTTCACTAACACCACTACACACACATGCACAACCTGTCTTCGAGAATCTATTATTAGTTATCATTTTGGCCACGCCCCTTTCGGTCCCCCCCTCAGCACCAGACTAATTCCATCGTTGATGACTCACCTCGTACCACACCAGCCGCCACTTCGGTCATTAGTCTGGATTAAGTCCTCGCCCAATTTTGGTGTTACCCCAAAGCACCTATTTTTTTCGCGGAAAATCAATTTATCGTAACCCTAGCCACAATGGTGAGGTGTGATGGTCATGGTTTTTTTTTAATTTGATCATACTCGCACTTAGCCTATCTAGAATATGGCGGCGCACATTTTGTCCGTTTTTCCCGTCCGCTGTCCGCGCGGTGGCGGCAAGTTGCAAGCTCCCCTACCACCCTCTGCCGAGGCCTGTCCCGAAAGAAAAAGTTAGGTGACAAAGGAAATAACAAAAGAAAACGTGAAACGTCCCCTACTCCTCGTCCGTCGATGCCACGAAGGAGGGCGTGGGCAGGAACAGCGGCAGCTACTCCCCGGCACCCAATTCCCCCGCGGCACCCAGCTCCTCCGCCTCCGCCTCCGCCTCCCGCTCCTCTTCCCGCTCCCGACGCTTCTGGTGCTCCCAACGCCTCACTTCCGGCGTCGCCCTCTTCCAGAGGCGGCACCAGCCTTCCCACGTCCGTTGAGGAGAGAAAGTCCAGTACCGCCTGCCCACATCTCCCATGGACCAACAGGTCCCGAACCGTCCACCGGCTCTTCCACCTTTTGGTCTCCTTCTGCACCTCCGCCCACAGAATCTTCTGTTGCATCTTCCATTCCGGGCACACCTTGAAGAGGTGGTCTCCCGTTTGCGAGGGGCACTGGCACCACCAGCACTGGGCAGTGGGGCGAACTTCGCCCAGTGCAGGTACTGTCCGGTGCGGGCGTGCGTCTTCAGCTGGTAGTACTTGAGGCGAGCTTTTTGGTGTGATGGTGATGGTGGTGTGTAAGATAGCTACATCTGAGTAGGCGAAAGAGGGCCAAAGGGGGGGGCCGCATAGCTAGACTCGCGAACGGATATAGGTTGGTGTTGTTGGTAGTGTTCGTCATAGTCTAGAAAGGCTTATAGATGCGAAATAAAATTGACGTCCCCCCCACGCTAGCCACAATCAGGCAACCATCCTTCAATGTCGCTTTGCACATGTAAATAGCCTATGTTTATGACCACGCTGTTCGCACAATAGGTGGCGTTAAGATGCGGTGGCGTTGAGATGCACTCAGTACTTTGGGTACTAAAGAGGCATGCAATTTAGAGTACAACTATAAGTACCAACAAAACCGGAAAAAAAACACAGCACCTACAGCGACAACTTCTCCACTACCGCCTCAGCGTCTCTCAGGCCCGCGAGGCCATCAGCTTTGAAGCACACCTGGATTGGGTGTGCGACACCTGGCACTTTCAACGGTTTGACCTTCTCGGGTCCACTCATTTTAAAGAACTGGAAGGGCGGATGAGTACAACCTGGTGTGGTTTGGGAGTAAGGGGTCCACCTACCGTCTCATTATTCCCTCCACTCGTGTAACCTCGAAGGATCTTCGCAATCAGGAATTTTTTCAGGCTCTCAGGGAACCTCCTGGAATCCATCCTATTGTGGTAGACAAACTGGGCAGTTAGTGCTAATCGGGTACGCCGTGGGTTGCAGTAGAAGTCCTTACCTGTTTCCATTCATCGCCGTGACCGACGTCAACTATTCCCGCAAGATCTGCTGTGCTGACAAACACCTGAAGAACACCCACGCCTTTGTTGCTGTCATCCATGCGTCTTGCCATCCGCGCGTAGTATGCCGCTACGGCGCGATCGGTGGCGAAGTATACCGCGCTTTTGACCGAGAAGTCGCCGGGAGGAGTGTGGTTGAGGGCCTCCGGAGTCCGTGCGCATTTGGTCTCCACATCGATCTCCAGGTATTTCTGGATCTTCCGCACGTATCCTCCGTGGTATAACGCGATATAGCTCCCGGGGGTAGAAACCCTCTCTTTCGTCGCGATTTCAACCCGGCTTTGGTCCTCAGGGGATGAGGCAGCTGCAAGACTACCTCCGACGCCTGTCGAAGCTGACGCCAGCGGTGCGCCAGCTGCCGCGGATGAGGTCACCTTTCCACCGGCGCCAGATTCAGAAGCAACTGTACGCGCTGCTACCATTGCTTGTCCCTGGCTGACAGGCCATTAGGATAGTGCATTCAATCGAACGAAACGACAGAAGACTCACTTGAGAAACGCACAACGGCTTCCTTCAACGCGCATGTCCACCCAAAACCACAATGACTCGCTTGAAACTAGCCACCACCATTCGGGATCGCTCATCGCAGATACGAAGGTCTCATTCATGCCAAATTTCCTCGCAGCGCTCTCATAATTATTCGGAGTGTCTTGGGAACGCCAGTCAGCCATCCAGCCTTCCTAATAATGCTATAACACTTTGGGGGTGAGTACCATAGTATCCCGAATGTGTAAGTACGGCAGCCTCTAGTCGTTTAGTGACAAGGTAATACGCATCATCCTCGCCCTCAACGAACTGGCACGCATTGATCCATTTCTCCGCAGCCTCTGGCGCAATTCCGTACGCCTGAAGCAGTGACTTGGCATCCATAAAGTGCATCGGATATTTCCCAGCCATGGTGTCTACGAAACGTTAGAAGGTTGATAAAAGCCGAATTGACCGCCGCACCGGAAGGAGCAATTACCGTCCTCCATCCTCCTTTCAGCACCAGGCTCCAGCCTTCGGTCTGCCGCTGGCGGAAGAGCGGAAGGCTCTTCATCGTCGAGACCGTCCGTCCCTTCGTCCGCCGTATTCCATTCCAGAGAAAACGAGAACTGGATGTTTGCTCGAGTAGAAGCCAGTTCTCCGATCAGTGACGAGCATCGCTCCCTGATTGCTTTCATCTCGTCCGATTTTCCCGATCCCCGCGGACTCCTGATATCCGGCACCCAGGTCGATAGGTCGAAGTTAAAGATCGAGCCCCCACTCAAGTCGGCCAGCGAAAGCATATCGCTATCGAGAAATTCACTGTAGGCTGCAAAGAAATCTTTGGAAGCCTCGCGCAACCTCTTATACTGCGGGTAATGGGTGCAACCGCTTGTTTCGAAAATCGAGAGCGCCTTGTGGATGTCATTGAGCCAACGATACGTGAAGCTCTTTACCCATAGTCGAAGATGCTGCGTCCAATCCTGTAACATAGTCGCCCGGTTGGCATCGAGCGGAATCCGTTCGGACATGGGCGCGAAATGCGGCGAGGAATCTTGCGCTGTGAAAGAAACGGCGGGGTCGGACGATAAGATCTGACGACAGGATCTGAAGGCGATGGGTGTGCTGGAGGAGAAGGAGAAGGTGTCGGGTACCGAGGGGAGACAAAAGACACGGCCGGTTTTGTGAGGCAGTACTAACGTTTAAACCTGGCAATAGGTATGTTATATTCCTTTGTCTATTGAGCTTTATCATCCATACTTAGTTTGTTCCAGGATTTAAGGTACGTAACAGAGCGCGGGCGGGGAAAGTACCCTTCGCCCATACCGGGTATAGCGATACTCGTCTCGGGTTTTATTGTTTGCAGTCAGCCAGACACCCCGGAACAAAGATACTTTACTTCACTTCTTCTATATCCGGCTTCCGGCGCTGTGCGTAGCTCGAGACTTTGGATGTGTACATGCGACCAGAGATAAAACGCCATTTAACAGACAAAGGGAGAATAATAAGCTTGATAGTTCTCGTCTTGAAAGGGATTGAACTGCCGCTGTTTCTACCCACGCCCCCTTTCATGGCATCCGCAGAGGAGGAGTGAGGGAGGATACCTTTCCCTTTGTCTACCTTTTCCTTTTAGTCACTCTCTCATTCTTCCCTTGTCCGGGCTCGTTTCTTTTGTGGTTTCCTTGATGCGGCCTTGATACCATGCGTCTTAGAGCTTGCAGCTCAGCCAATATAAATCCCCTAGATAGCGCAAACCCCGTGATCGCCTGGCTCTCCCCCAGAATTCCACACCATCGACTTCACTATCTATCGCTGATACTAGGGAACGGCTCTGTGACTACATCTGCCTATATAGTCTCCTACTTCTTCTAGCTAAGGGCCTGTTCTTTTCGAGCGTGTGTTCTGTAGCGAATGTGCCTAGCGTATTTCACAACATACGCTCCCTAGCGCGTATATTTCCGCCCCCAGACCTCTGAACTACACCACACCCACTACTACTAGAAGTTCCAGCCGGTAAGAGTAGTTGACGGGGAGCGAGCGCAGGTGACCCATTACTCACGACGACAGATCCATCATGTAGCGGGAGGTTTCCCTATCCACATATCCACAATTCTCAGCGGGCAGCCCCAGGCGGACTTTCAATTGGGTGAGGAGAGTGTTGATTCGGAGTAGGGGGATGTCTATTTTTCCATCTTCTCTAGAAGATAGATGTTCCTCGACATACTGGCTGCCGATCAAAACTGATGAATTGGATGGAATCCTATCATGCTAAAGAGCAACTTCGTGTTGGGGCAACAAGTATACAATGTTGGATAGTATTTGCGGGGTGAACAACGGAACAGAATTGTCGGGTATTGTAATGATTGACTGACAGTGTAGAAAAAATTCGGGTCACAACTGATGGAGAATCTCCCCCCTTTTTTTTGTGGCTCAGTGAATACTCGTATGTGGCTCAGCCTAGGTTTGCGTATTTTCATAATACGCGTTGAGCCGAACGCTTACCGAGTCCGTATGTCAGATTTGTGTGGTAGAAAAAAAATATACGCTGAAAAGAACAGGCCTGGCGTGCCTGCGGCCCTGCGCCGAGCATGGCGTGAGCACGCCCGTCGAGCGTGCCGAGAACGCGCCTAGTGCGCTTAAAGTTAGTGTCGGCGGCAATACTCTAACTCTAGAAAAGGACCTCATTAGAGGGATTTGCACCGGTTGGGGATCGAGTTGGGGTTGGGTTTTGGGGTATCTATAACCGTGGCAACCGGTTAAAATCAGCAACAACAATCGATCCCCAACCCGAAAGTTTTGTCTTTGTTAGGAATAGTGAATATGATCTATAAGGCAGATGAGGAACAGCGCTGACATGGTGAGGCCTGGGATTTCGCACAGGTTTTTTTTTTGTTTATTCATTACTCGCGTGCGACCTATCAGATCATGGCGAGATTATTTACAGTCCGTTTCCTGTCCGCAGTCCGCGCAGTGGCGGCTCGTTGCAAGCGCCCCTTCGCCCTCCACCCAGGCCTGTCCCAAGAAGATGTGAAGCACCAAGGGAATTACAAAAGAGAGAAGAGCGAGCGTGAAAGACAAAAGAGATAGATGAAGGAAAAACACCGCCCGGTCCAGCGCCTAATCCGTTCCTGCGGACGCCATGAAGTCGGGCGCGGGCAGCAACAGTGGAGTCCCCCCAGCGCCCGCCTCCTCCGCTCCCGCTCTCTGCTCGTCCAGCCACTCCCGCACCTCCAGCTCAGACACCGCGCTGACGGCGTCATCCCCCTCCGCCGGCACCCGCCTCCCCACATCCGTAGACGAGAGGAAGTCTAGTACCGCCCGGCTGCACCTCCCATCGGCTAGGAGGTCCCGCACCTTCTACCGGTCTTTCCACCTCCTAGTCTCCTTCTTCACCTCCGCCCACAGGATCTTCTGCTGCGGCTTCTACTCGGGGCACTCCCTGAAGAGGTGGTCCCGGGTCTGCGTCCGATATCGACACCACCAGCACTGTGGGGTGGATCGGTTCTTCGTCCAGTTGAGGTACTACCCGATTAGGCAGTGCCCTGTCTTGATCTGGTAGAACCGCGAGGCGAGCCTCTTGGAGCCACTAGCCACCGCGCCGTCGGGCTTCTGGCTCACTGGCATGCGGTACTTCGCCTTCGAGGTCCGGCCTCTAGCCCACTGGCGTGCCTCCACCTACTTCTTCTCCGAAATCTCCCGCTTGAGGTTGGCGAGAGATCGGGGGATGGGTCTGTGGTTGCCTGCCTGCTCTGCTGCCGCCTTGGTCCACTCATCCGCTTTTTCGTTTCCGGCGACACCCTTGTGTGCTGGGCACCATCGGATTTCGATGACGATACCCGGCCTGGCCTTACGCAGCGTGGCGATTGTTGGAAATGCTTCTCGTGGCGTTCTGTGTTGAGGTGCCGAGACGGTCTTTAGATTTGGCGCTTGTGCCTTACAGTTTTGTTGAGGACACGATTACGCAAGAGCGGGGAAGCGTAAGAGTCGGATATCTGTTGTTCCTGTTCTTCTCTTTCTATTCTACATACTAGTTCAATATACGCTACATTGATCTTCACCACCGAATCGATATTCTTTCAACAGCGATGTGCTTCTGCGCCTGGAGGGTGTACTGTTGCCCGGGGCCGGGTTCGTCCGATGCCATCCGTCTGATGGCAGCCTGCGCGCCTGTGAAGACTGTGACCCGTTCCGGGGTCGTGTTTCTTCTCGATGCCTCCTCCGGTGCGTGGGCGAGGGCAGCGCACTCAGCGTCGTAGGCCTTCTGGTTGCTGCCCATGTGGCCTTTGACACCCGCCTAGGTTAGACCCCTCTTCTACACCACCGCGTATCCGGTCGCCCCATTGTCCAGCCGTGACCCATCCGTGAACATGGTCAGCCCAGGCCGGGCCCTCTCTGCCTCTGCCTTTGCCTCGGCCTCCTCCTCTTGCAGTAGCTCTGCGTCGAGGGTTTCCGACTCCTCGAGCAGCACTGTGCCTTCTGTCTGTTCGCCGTATGCGAGGGCGTTTTTGAGCCGCAGCCCGATTTCGGTAGGGGCTTCCACCACTTCCCGTGCTTGGTCCCCTTGTGGTAGGCTCAGCAGCCGTAGCCCAAAGCGCCGCTGTCTGTTTTCCAGCTGTGCTGTTGCTGCTCTGAGGCCCGACTCCATCGAGAGAGCTCCTAGGTTGGTTGTCCGGAAGCAACCCGTTGTTGCCCGCGCCTCTTGGTTGACCAGCAGATGGAGTTCGTTCGCCCGGCCGATGGTGCCTTGGGCGAGATCTTCTTTCCACCATAACTCCGCCCTGAACATGGCGACCGACTGGACGCAGGCCATGGCCTTCCTGCAGTTGGCCGGTGAGAGTCCCATCTGCCCAGTGAGCCGCCTGAGTCTGGCCATTGCCTGCTTGCCCTCCTTCGTCCGAACGGCGTGGTGGTCCTTGAGCGTGAGTTGGGAGTCTAGCCATACCCCCAGCCACCGCGTCGCCTCCGAGATGAACGGGATGGAGTTGGTGCCCACTGTGATTGTCGCTGTGGTGGTCCGCTTCTTCCTCTGGAACAGGACGGCCTCGGTTTTGCTGTGGTTGAAGGAAACACTATTTCCCGCTGCCTATTCTAGCGCTGCCGCTGCTGCGGCTGAGAGTTTGGCCGCGACCTCCTCGTCATTCGCCCCGGCCGCCCACCATCCAATGGATTTCGCACAGGTGTGGCGATGAAAATCTAAATTTTTCGCCAAATCCCGCACCGACGATGAGGAACACGAACGGCGATACGGGCCCTCTGCAGAGAAGCAACTTGATAGCCCTTCGATTGAACTTCACATAGAGCGGTGGGCGATACTGATAGGGATGCTGCCTGGCAAGTCGCTCGGCCTCGAGATTATCCTTCTGTTGCGACCAATCGATAAAGTACCAGCTCATAGCCAAATTCCGCCGTTGAACATTAGTGCGGGCATGAGATGAGTTGGGGAAAAAAATTCCACTCAAATTTTTTTAGTCTTGTATTGGTAGCACCACATCTCCCATTCCCAACCCAAATTTGCAAAACCTCGTTTTCTAAACTTGGGGTACGGCACCAGAGATCCCACTACTATCTATCACCCCAACTTACATCCCAACTAAACTGCAATATCCCTCTATTTGGAGCTGGGAGGGTCGTGTCATGGGAGGAAGGCCAAGACCTGGGGGCCTGGGACCTTGGCGACTTGGCGCTTGGCGTGAGGGTGATGTCTGCTGCCGGGAGGAGCCATTCTCGCTTCTTCATTAGACATCAACAGATACTTCTCTCCTCTTTTCGGGACGGTCCGTCCTCGCTTTTCTTCTCGTGATCTTCTCTCCGGGCCTCCGTGCCGGAAACCTTGAGTTTGCCGGCTGAGCGGACCGCTTAGCCCCCTTCTCCCCTCACAGGTAGGCTCGTGACCGTGAGCTGAAGTCCCTGCGCTTAGCAGCATCGTGGAACCTGCACAAAACACGCAACAGAGACCGAGTCAACAGGAATCAGTGGCAATAATGGACAACAGCGAAGTCAATTCCATCTGCCAAACACACCAGATATAGTCGTACGTATTGCGATTCGCGGCTCACTTTCTTTCATCTGCAATTCAAAAACCTACCGGCAATTTTAGAGAAGACGATTGCATCGAGATACCTAGGTATATAGTTGTCCGGCCACCTATCGCCCCGGATGCCTGTCTTCTTAGGCCGGGCTTCGATTTCGGTAACCGCAGACCTTTCTCGCAAATTTCGACCCGGCTACACATCTCGCCAGGGGGAAATGATCGTTTACGACAGCATTCAAATCGGGGGTCTTGCCCCCTGCGGGTGCTTGGGCTGCTGTGCCGGGGGTGATGATCGTCCGCGCACTGCACATTTTTGTATATATGCCTTTGGCAGGGCAGATGACGGCAAAGGTGGTCAACGAGCTCCGAGGGCCAAGGAGGTGTACGAGCGCTACAAGCTAAAGCATACACGATATTCGCACTGATGGCAATGGAGGAAACATTTGTACTTTGGACGAAGCCTTCACAGAAGAGATACCATCTCTCGCCTAAGTTTGAGAAGGCCTTGGTGCAAGTCTACTGACATTCAACGCCTCACAGCTGCCCAGTCATCCTCAACAGCCTCGGCGCTCGTCTCGGCATACTCTGCGGGCACGGCGCGTGCCTTCTCAGCTCGCTGCGGCGTACTCTAGGCCTCGGCGGGCTGAACGAGCGCGTTTTCAGCGGGCTCGGCAGGCGCGTTCTCGGCACGCTCGACGGGCGTGCTCACGCCAGGCTCGGCGCAGGGCCGCAGGCACGCCAGGGAAAATTTCTTGTTGAACTAATAAGTTTAGCTAGAAGAAGTAGGAGACTAGATAGACTATATAGGCAGATGTAGTCACAGAGCCGTTCCCTAGTGTCAGCGATAGATAGTGAAGTCGATGGTGTGGAATTCTGGGGGATAGCCAGGCGATCACGGGGTTTGCGCTATCTAGGGGATTTATATTGATTGAGCTGTAAGCTCTAAGACGCATGAAATCAAGGCCGCACCGAGGAAACCACAAAAGAAACGAGCCCGGACAAGGGAAGAAATGAGAGAGTGACTAAAAGGAAAAGGTAGACAAAGGGAAAGTTATCCTCCCTCACTCCTCCTCTGCGGATGCCATGAAAGTGGGCGTGGGTAGGAACAGCGGCAGTTCCTACCCGGCACCCAACTCCCCCGCGGCACCCAGCTCTTCTATCTCCGCCCTGCGTTCCCCTTTCCGCTCCCGGAGCTCCTGAAGCTCCCATTCCGACACCCCGCTCCCCACGCCTTCCCCAGGCGGAACCAGCCCTCCCAAATCCGTAGTGGAGAGGAAGTCCAATACCGCCTGGCTGCACCTCCCGTCGACAAGGAGGTCCCGGACCTCGAACCGGCTCTTTCCCCTGCATTTCTCCATCCACACCTTTGCCCACTGTACCTTCTGTTGGGCCTTCCACTCGGAACACACTTGAGGAGGTAATCCCTCGTCGGCGCCGGGCACCGGCACCACCAGCACTGGGGTGAGACGGCTCTTCATCCATTGGAGGTACTGCCCGGTGAGGTAGTGACCAGTCTCCATCTAGTAAAACCTCAAGGCGAGCCTCTTAGTACTCCCGGCGACCATACCATCCAACCTCTAGCTTTTCAGCATCCTATATTTCTTCTTGAAAGTCCAGCCTCGCGCCCATTGCTAGGCCTCCGCCACTTTTCTCCGAGATCTCTCGCTTGAGGTGTGCGAGGGACCTGGGAAGAGGCATCTCGCGTGCTTCCATCCGGTCTGAGTACCCCAGCCACTCCACCCCATTGGCGTCTAGCTCCTACGCTGCGAGTTTGGCCCACTCGCCAGCCTACTCGTTTCCTGGGGCCCCCTTGTGCGCTGGGCACCACCTGATCTCGATGACGATGTTCGGTCGGGCCCTCCGTATGTAGGAAAAAAGCTTACACTGTTCGCATGACCACACATGACACTCTCAGCGCATTCCAGTTCTAATCGCCCGCCGATGGGAACAAGTATCAGGTACCTTTCGAACCCCGAAATGCTTACTGCAGCAGAGATTACCGGCCTTCCCCAAATGAGCCACTGTCCTACTGCGGGCTAGCCTCCCGCCGAGCCCGGCCTCCAGCGGCATGTCAATCATCCCAGCCGCGACCCCGAGCCGGAACCGCTAGTGCGAAATAGGGACCTAACTACTGATGAGCGCCAATAACATGAGGCGAAAAGTGATTCTTTACGAGGACGAAGGAATCAAACAAAGTGATATCGACGGCCCAGTAGAAGAGGAAACCAGATGCGTCTAACAGTTTGCTAGATGAAATACGATCATCGACCAGCGATATCCACTCCTCCTTTATGCGTTCGTAGTTGTTTATAACTGCAGGGATGTCGACAATCACTCGTAGGCCGGTGATCGTACGTCGAATCTAGGCTCCATTAATACTCGTAGTTCGGGGTTGACGGCGGTTTTTGCTTACTATTCTGTATTCTGGTTGCTGATTGGAGAGTGGTGAGCATTTGAACGGTCTTCTGGTCTCGCGAGCACACTTCCTCCACCAACCGCCACGCTGTTCCCAGTGTTCCAGGGTACCGAGTCCGATAACTTCTTAGCTGAGGATGGGAAGGCATTGGCTCTAGCAATACTGGGGCCCGGTCCCAGCAATACCAGCATCTCGAAGGGTGGAAAGAAGTGAAACAGCGGTGAAGAGGTTCTCCATGTAGACGTTGAAATTGTATCTCTGTTGTGAGAGTGTGAGAGAGTAAACTGATACACGACAGATTGTGCAGCTGCGAATTGAGCGGAAAAATCGAGCTCTGGTGTTCCTCTGATACGAGAATAGAAGAGCCGGTTGTAGGTTTATCCACGCTGACAAATGGCAAAGATCCTGAAACCCTGTTTGACCAGTTTCTTCGGCATACGGAAAGAGTGCTTGTTTCGACCATGAAACCGGATCATCATCTCATCGGCCGCCTTGTCGGAAGCTGGCACAAACACTTCCTGAAAACTCCCTCTGATTCCGGAATTCAATGGTTCTACCTCCCTCAACCACTCCGCATCTGTGTAGGTTTCGAGATGTGATGGTACCGCTTGATCGGCGTGTACCGGTTCTTCGGGAGAGCAGAGGAGTAGAAACAAGGAATCAATCTCAAGGGTCCGAAACCCGAACTTCCTAGCGCCTTTCCATTTTTCATCCCGAGTTAAATTTCATCTGCTTCCGCCAGACATCAGAAGTGACAATATCCATTGAACCGCCATTACGGTCTTGATTGCTACAAAAGCTACCATTTTCGGTACGCTTACAGGCTTTCCATCTTCTGCCCATCGGCCGTGGCCGCTGATCGTTGTTGTCACTCTTGTCTGCTTGACAAGGTTTTTGTTGAAAGAGTACCGATTAGCGATGAGAATAGAAATGAAAGATAGGAGTTCGAATGCTGTATAAGATGAGGAAACACAAGGCGTATGGATTCTGGTCGTTCAAGTGGTTCACAGCTTCGTTGTAGTATTCGATAGTATAGAAGAAAAGAAGAAGAGAAAGAACCCGCTGAACAAAGATCCTCCGCTCGCACTTCCCCGCTTGCAATCGTGTCCTCAACAAACTCTAAGGCACAAGCGCCAAATCTAGACGACGCGCGAGAAGCATTTCCAACAGTTTTCCCAATCAGACTCCTGCCAGAGCGACTGAAACGAATCCGACGCACCTAGGACAGTTGGGTCTATCCCCTCTGGGATGTTGATCTCCATTGGATGATCCCGCCTTTTCATTGGCTCAAACTCTTTCGGCCCCACAGGATCAGTGCTCTCATCACTCTTTTTCTCCTCCCTGTACCGGCCCTCTTTGGCGGCATAACCAGGTAGCGACAGTCGATTGAGTTCCCACTGATGAAACTGAACCAGTACTGGTAACAACAATTTCAGTGACAATAGGATTGAGAGAGAGGTCCCGAATGTACTCTAGAAAGCTAGGGCGCTTACATACTCTGTGCCTCCGTTCGATGGAATACCCTGGAGCGGTATACAGGAGAGTTACAAGCGCCGTGCCGCTTCAACCTGGGCTTAATGAACCGAATTTGGAATAGTTCATTCACGGAAACAAATATTTCGATTCCTTCCTCCTCGTAAAGAATCTCTTTTCACTTCCTGTTTGTTGCCAGCACTCGTCAGTGGGTTATCTCACACCAGCACTTCCGGCTCAAAATCGCTGCTGGGTCAAGTGACATGCCGCTGAGGCGAAGCACGGCTGAAAGCTAGTCCGCAATAGAACAATGGCTCATTTGAGGAAAACCGATAATCTCTGCTACAGTAAGCATTTCGGGGTTCGAAAGGTACTGATACTTGTTTCCCATCGACGGGTGGTTCGAACTGGAAAGCGCTGAGAGAGTGTGTGGTCATGCGAGCGGTGTAGGCTTTATTTCTATACTAAATTCTTAAGCAAAAACTGTCTATCTACACATGTAACTAAGTATTTTCACTCTTTTCTCTGGTACAACACCGCCCTCGCCCCCCATACCGCTGCTGCCAGCGAGAGAGAGCTTTTGCTAGCCTCGCCTTCAGCTTCAGTAGGGTCGAGGCACCGTTGGAAGACCTTATGTGTGAGCGCCCATTGAAGCAGAGCCTTCGTGTGTTCCGCATTTAACTTTAGTCGCTTTTTTGCTCGTCATAGATATTTGTTGCACCGCGCTTAGTACCAGTCGAGAAAAGCTCTTCACAGACGGCGACACGACCGACAAATGAGGAGGGATACCGTGGCGATGACGCCGAAAGGATACCTGTGTTTCCCCTCTCCTCTTGTTGACCGACCTAACTGGCCGGCCGGCAGGATCGTGCACTCGGGAGCACGTGTGCTGACAGAGTAGGCGACTCGGGCGGGATGTGCAGTTTTGGGCATGGGATCAACAGCCATCGCCGCCATCGTGGGTTCGAGTGTTTGAGGTACACGTTGACCGGAATCTGGATGGGCTGAAACGAGAAAAGAACGAAAAGAAATGAAAAAGACGCGTGTTCTTTTCGACCACCATCCTTTTTTCTTTTCGGTTTTCGTTGTCTTTTTTCGTTTCGTTCTTCCCTGCAATACGTAGCATGGAGGTCCCCATGCCAACGACAGAAAGAAAATAAAATCGTCTCTCTCGACTCCTCACGGCCGCGGTGGCGGACTTCGATGTCAGCAAGCACTGTAAAAACCTGTTCGCGTCGATGGCTGATTCCGCATGGCGCTGCAACGACGATCGTGGGCCCGGCGCGGGGGGGCTGTGAGGGACTTTTATCGCAAACAAGACGACATACGTGGGGGTACACAAACGCCGTTTCGGGGCGGAGAGGCGAAAGTTTTTTTTTTGTTTATTCATTACTCGCATGCGAGGAGAGGCGAAAGTGAGGGAGCGGCGATGCGGTGACCTGCTCTGGCTGACACGGAGCGCAGTCGGCGAGCTGGCAGGTACGCACGCAACTACGCTGTCCCGTTGACCGGTGCAGACTTGCCGGCGACACAGGGTCACAAGGGTAGGGAACGCAGCCCTTGTGCTCCACGTGACGAAGTACTTCACGATAAGCGCAGCCGAGCCAACGCTAACTAACGTCTGGCAAATTTTTTTGTCGAACATGGGTATTCTGAATCGTCAAAGTGACAAACCCATGAGCTCAATATCAAAATTAAAGCTGCCCGCACGCAATCAGAGAAGGGGAGGAAAACGGAATTGTGAGAACCCAAAGAACTACAGGATCCCCTGTACACCACTTGCCCTACCGCAACCTTACCGTACTCACTGACGCCAGCGGACTGACCCCGTGTGCAGCTATTCTGTATCAGCAACTTTACCACATTTACTGACGCTGGTGCATTGAACCTCGCCTGCAGGTAACCTTTATCCTCATTGACTATGAGTACCGCAATTCCTGCTGGCCAGATGTAACGCAAAATGTGGCCTGCGCATTTTAACGACGCTGATGCCAATTTCCGCCACCGCCGCCAGACGGGAACTTTTCAAGCAGCCACCACACTAAGCCAGAAAAAAATAAGCGTGTATGTAGCTGCAACCTGCAGACGGTATTAGTAACCAAAAAAAGGGGGGATGCTCATCCTATACAATCGCTTCGTGCCAGCTAATTCCTATCACTACCACCTTCGCCAGCTCAACAGAACCTCTTCTGGTATGATTACCCTCCCCAAAGACGCGTCTCATTGGAAGACGCAATCCCTTCAGTTGGAAAATGCTATTCTACCACTTGCGGAGTTCAATGGCATTTGGCCATCAGTCAGTAAGTTTATAGGTTTCGAAACGGGAAGGCACATTACGAACTCCGCTTCCAGAACCATCCAAGGCAGGAGGGTTGGGGGTTGAAGGGCGGAAGGGAGCCGATGAGCGAACGCCGTCTGGAGGGGAGCTGAGTCATAACTACTAGCACTAAACTATAAGCCGAAGGGAATTCGATTAAACGGAGAACCAGTAGTATCGGCGAAAAAGTTCAATGTTCAGTTACAGTCAAGTTGACACGTCCAGCCAAATCATATTTACTCCCGAACGGAAAACCGAACACCATCGCAGCCATGCTTGGAACAGCTGTACGGTGAAAAGATTTGTACAACAGTTGATTTTGACGGAAACCGAGAAAATTATGCAGCACCACAAATTTTCAGGGCATTACGCGGTGCCCATTCGGAGGAAGGAACATCGATATGGTGAAAATTAAAGTGTTCTTGCCGGTATTTGTTTCCTTCAAATTAATACGTGAATTCTACTGATTAGTAGATTTGCTCGTTGGTGTTATCCTGCATGTCGACATATTTTTCACCCCGATACTGTGGCGGGAGCGCTTAGATCTGACGTCTGGAACAGGAATATCCATATGTTCGATGAACTTGGATCGGAAGTGTATGAGATGGTCTGGATCTGTGCCAGTCGAGACTGCCGAAGAAGCACTAGTACATACGGGACAATGGACGGACGGAGGCAATTCTGAATCTTTGCGCCGCCGGGGAGTAGTTGCGGTAGACCGCTCATGGTATACACGAGCTGATGGGGGAGGATTATTAGGAGAACCGTGAGCAACAGATAATTGCACGGGCGTGGATAGAGGAAGCAGTCGCGCCATTGGTAATTCACGATCGGAGGAGATTCCAGAGGGGCACAGACCTTGGGAGCTGTAATTATTTGTTTTATAAAAATATAGTCGCCGGTCTCTTTGGCATGTAATAGCAAGCACGCAAAAAGTAGAAGTAGCGAAAGAAAATTGGAGAGCGCCTGTTGTAACGAGACTGGGCAGGCAGGGCTCCAGGTGGCGGGCGGGCGGGTTGGCGTGCCGCGGGCAACAGGTGCGCAGGCGGCGGGGTTCCAGGTATCGGCCGCACAGGCGAGTAGGCGAACGCCTAATGCACGAGCGATGAGCAAAGTGTTGCCGTTGAAGTGGTGGTTTGTCGACAAGGGGTCGTTTGCGTAGGAACGTTTGGGATTGTGTTTGTGGATGGTGCTGTGAGGATAACAAAAATTGACACCGAATTCGACCAGCTGGCAGCCACACTCAGCCAATGTGTTACAAGCAAAAATTTCGTGTGGTGGCCACTTGAAACGATGCCCGCCAGACGCGCCGGCCGGCCAGCCATCTTTCGCTTAGATAGCGAGATGGGTGGATGGCCGTGCGCAAGTGCACTTAATGTTACATAGATTTGTATGTATGATAGAGGCCGACGGGATCTGCGCGCGTCGGTAGCTCGGTAACTTTATATCAACCTCGCTGCTTCGCTACTTGCCATCCACGCTGACTAACGCTGCGCAGCTGACCATGCGCGACAACGAGCGCGTGTGAATGCAGGCGGATACTGGCCTTCAGATGTTGAGCCCCAGCCTTCCTCTCTGCAGTGCTGGCCTTCAAAGCACACTGCGCGAGGCAGAGTCCGCGCCGGCTTTTGAACGGGCGAACGGACAGCGGCTAAGCCACAGTGCACCCCTTGAATCCCAAGTGGTTCCGCCCAACCCCAACCTTGGGCGGCCGTGGACCGAAAGGACTGGGGATCCTGAGTCTTTTGCACATTTCAGTCGACGACCGAGGCGTAGAACGAGATGGACACCAGGCAACAATGTCACAGATGATCACTCGTCCGCCTCGGTCCCGCGCTATCGATGGGGGCGTGCGGGATGTGCAGGGTCGCTCCATGCGACGGGCGGTGCTGTTCTCGAAAGCCCAGAGCGCAGTCGACTCTGTAGCCTCAGGAGGTGAGATCGGGCCTGAAGAGCGACAACACAGAAATACGCTACCAACGTGTGATGTGCTGTGCTGGCCGCTTGCCAGCGAACAGCAGGATTAAGGGCTGGTTGGTTTTTTGGGTGTGATCCACACGCATGCCAACACCCCCGTTCGGGTCGACCGGGTGTCTCAGCCTCACAGCGTAAATGGGGGAGGTGCTTCGACGACTGCTGCCCGCCGTAACCCGATGAAGCCACGCGTGCGTAGGGGGTTTGCTTGCATTCTGCGGCCGTTTAGGGGGTGCAGGCAGGGGACCTCGAAAAGCACAAATAACCTGGGACCGCCCCGTGTGTCCGTGTCATCGTCGCTGCTTTTCCACCTTGCCAACTGAGTGTGCACCGCAACGCCTGGGGCAGCCACAGCAGACAGCTCGTCAGCAGCACGCACTCCTCCAGCCCTCTCGACACCCGCGCACACCTGACGGCCGCCCTGCTTCCTGGCCGCCGAGTCTACTAGTAGGCGCCGCCGTCCTGTTGGCGACGCTCGCGCTCCACGGCTCTCGGCACTCAATCCAGCTCTGTGACTGGCGACCCGACATCGAATGGGATGCCGACTCGACACGCCAGCGCCCTACGCGTGCTGGCCGGCCGGAAGCTTGCGCGACCCACACGTCTTGTGCCTGCGGCACATCTGGAAGCAACCCGGTCCTAGAAGGGAGCGCCGAGATTCCCGCCCAACACCTCGGCGAGCCGTCTGGCTGCCACCAGCAATTCTATCCTGGCTGGATGGCGCCACGGGCTGACGTGGTTGGTGTGCACAGCTATGTGGTCAGTGGTATTCTAGGAGCCTTTTCTCTGCTTCCCTCATTTTTCCTAAGGTATAAGGAGCGAGCTAGCGGCCAAGTTGCTCCAACCCACAGCAACTAGAAATCCCGCAACCGAGCAGACAACCCGCACAGACGGTAGACAGACGGACCGTCCACGAAACACTCCATATCGCCAGCGACTACGAACAAATCCGCAGCGAGCCGTTGCACCGACACTCAATTGTCGGGATACAGCAGCCAGCAACCAGCAACCGCAGGCGAGACGACCCCTTGCACGCATCTGCCCATACACCCTCTCTGTCGAGATCAAGCAATTACGCTTGACGACGGTCAGTCCTCTGGAGCAACCGCTCATATCTCGCTCCGAAAGCGGCGGCTTGCGGGCACAGAATACTCTAGGACAATACCGCGCAGTCACGTCGGAGTCGCTATTCCGGCCATGTCGTGCCAGACCACCAAGGAGGCGCTCCGGCGTCGGATGGTGTCGCTGGAGAGGTGGGATGCACCGAGGCTCTCGCTCCCTCGCCTGGAGGTGCACGATTTCTTCGCGGCAAATGATGGTCAGAGGCTTCTTGATCTTGCTAATTGCACGTGTGGCGTCTTCCGAGGCTGCGTTTCCCGGCACAGTCCCTTCGACGAGGCCGTCATCCGCCGGATCAGGGATCCGGGAAACCCGTACATCGTCGTTCTCGGCTTCCTCTGCCATGTCGACCTCACTGGTCTGATCCACCGGTTCTTCGAGGGGGGGTACTCCGACGAGTGGCTGCACACAAAAGAACTCAGCCGCGAACAGCTCGACCATTTGTTCGGGTCGCCGGAGTCGGGCGGGAAAGCGGACAGCCACATCGAATTTGACATTCAGCTCTTCTTCATGCCGATCATCCGCGATGCCGCGAAGCAACAGTACTTCTCGCCCATGCGGACGCTGCCGTACACCGTCGAGGAGAAGATTGGAGGGGGAGGATACGGTAACGTGTACCGAGTCAAGATACTGGATGGTGGCTACTTCGCATTTCTTGATGAAGCCGATGTCGGTGGGGGGGGGGGGGGGGGGGCCCGGGCGCGCCCGCGCGCC
>Ga0307508_10001429_pt1 | contig 26873 bp, 46 predicted proteins | sample 9_EM_MG_FD_203089 | JGI IMG/M metagenome (GOLD analysis project Ga0307508, IMG submission 203089) | Populus trichocarpa ectomycorrhiza microbial communities from riparian zone in the Pacific Northwest, United States - 9_EM | ecosystem: Host-associated > Plants > Roots > Unclassified | place...
ACTGCAGCGGGGAACCGGACTGTACATATGGGCGCGCGCCCCTCGTCATGATCTAGATAGGTCGCACACGAGTAATGAATAAACAAAAAAAAAAAAAAAAAAACAGCGTTAATTCTCTCTGTCTGGCCGTCCGTTTGCGGGTGGAATGCTGTAGACAGACGAGGTTCGATTTTGAGGGAGTGGCAGAGGTGTTTCCAGAAACGTGATGCGAACTGGGGCCCATGGTCTGATACAATTGTTTTCGGCAATCCATGGTAGCGAAAAACCCTGTCACAGAATAGCTGTGCTAATTTCTCAGCTGTGATCGTAGTCTTGCATGGGATCAGGTGCCTTTGTTTGGTTAATCGATCTACCAGTACACAAATGGCATCGAATCGCTTGGATGTCGGTAGTCCGGTGACAAAATCGACAGAGATATGTTGCCAGGGCCGGTCTGGTACTGACAAAGGACGTAACACTCCATAAGGGGCATGGCGAATGGCCTTCGTCCGGCGGCAAATATTGCAATTACGAACAAACCGGTCCACATCCTTCCTCATCGTGGGCCAATAATATTGCCTGGAAAGAAGTTCAAAGGTTTTTGTTCGACCTGGGTGTCCGATTGCTGGTGGGTCGTGGTGAATCTGTAATAGTTGTAGTCGAAGTGGCATGTGGTCTGGCACATAAATACAATCGCGGTAGACCAGTCTGCCATTCTTCTCCTTGCAATCGGCCAGTGACATTTCCTTGCAGTGCCGTATGTCGTCTCGAAGCAATCCGAGAATCCGCTCTGGAAACGAATCCACTTGGTAGGCTTCCTCAAGTAGGGTCGAAATCTGTCCGGTGTTGTCTAGGTTGTCCACGTCTTCGATGGCATTATCTGGATCTCCGATTGCATCGTCTGGGCCTTCGACTGCATTTTCCGGGTCTTCGTTCATGTTGTCCGACAGTATCTGGAGTAAACCGATTGCCAAATTGGATGAAGTCGTCACACTTGACAGATTCCAAGGTTTCAAGACCGCCTGCTGATTGGCAACCAGTCTTTCATCCCCTTCCATAGGGAGGTCTCCTGACCTCCTAGTCAATGAGTCTGGTTTTCCTCCGGATTTTCCTGGCCGGAAAACAATCTTGAAATCAAATCATGACAGGAATTCCGACCATCTGGCCTGTCGACGATTCAACAGCTTGGTAGACATGAAATATTCGAGGTTTTTGTGGTCGGTTAGTACTCGGATGGGGTGGCTTGAACCTTCCAGATGTGGCCTCCATTCCTCGAAGGCACGTACTATCGCCAGGACCTCCTTATCGTATATCTCGTATTTGCATTCGGCAGGGCTATCTTTCTTGGAATAGAAAGCGACCGGATGCAGGATACCGTCATCATCGTGCTGCGAGAGAATGCCTGCTGAGACATAATCGGAGGCATCCGTTTCGACGATTATTTCTCGCTCATAATCGAAGTGACGTAGGATTGGGGCCGTTGTGAACGCATTTTTTAACTGATCGAAAGCTGCTTGCTGGTCTGAGCCCCACAGGAATGGGATATACTTGCCGCCCTCCTTCTTGGTCAAACTGGTCAATGGCGTCACTACCTTGGAGTAATCCTTGATAAATCGTCTGTAAAAATTGCGCCAGCATGCATATAGGGAAGAATCTGGGCCTGCGCACGGCCCTCAAGTCGGTTGAATGCATAGGCCATCCGCAAAGCTGGTGTCGGGAACAGTGTTGGGTCACTGAACAACGTCAGCCGAAGCTGAGCAATGAATCCTTCGATCTTCTCTCGATTTCCATCGAACACGGGGGGATCGGGGATCTTGCCGCTGCGGCGGATGGGCATCGTGGTGGGCGTACCAGTACCGGTAGGCACACCGATAGTGGGGGGTGTTTCGGTAGTGGTAGGCTCATTTCCATTCAATATGGCTTGAGCCAATGTGTGGAGTTGCTCATAAGCGGTCTCGAGCGTAGCCTCCGGGGCAAAGGAGTCGTTGCACGCGATTGACTCCAGCTGTGCAACGAGATCAGCGGGAATATCCCGCGAGATAGGTTGGGTTTTGTCGGACATGGCGTAACTGTTCGCGAGGTGGAGGGATGTGTGTCGACGCAACAAAGTGTAACGGGCGTGGCTCTCTGACTCCAGGTAGCGAACCGGGACTTATGGACGAGGGCGTGGGGACGTGGACAGATAAGGACAAGACGTGGGGAAACGGGCAAGGCAAGGACGTGGCGTTGAGGCGGAACAATTGCTAGTAGTCAAGGCCGACTATGGCTGACGATAACAAGTGGCAGTTAATTCCATTGTGCTTCAGTACTACAGACTATGTTACGTGAAGAAGAAACATGCAAGACAGACAACAGCGCACTCTTATATACAATGAGCGCGATCCTCCACATCCAGATCCTTCTCCACGCCGCGCAACCAGAACCAGCAGAACCTTTCCTCGCCGCGCACCTAGAACCTTTCCTCGCCACGCAACCAGAACCTTGCCGCACAACCAGAACCTTTCCTCGCCGCGCAACCAGAACCTTTCCTCGCCGCGCAACCAGAACCTTTCCGCGCCGCGCAACCCAGAACGTTCCAGACTCTAGTCGTTCGGGATAGGTGGTGACGGCGGCGGCGTGCCGTTACAGTTGCATTGGTGGTCTCGGTGCGGGCGGACGCTGCGACGGCAGTTCGCGACGCCACTGCTGGTGTCCTTCACAGTGCTGGCGGCCTTCGTCATGCCGAGAGTAGCTTCCGTCAGCCTGGGAGCGGCTTCCGTCACGCTGAGAGTGGCTTCCTTTCTGCTGTCTCTGACGAAACTGCGCATGCCGTACGCTGGAACTCGGAGTTGGACACTGTTTCGCAATGTGTCCGAAACCCAAGCACCGGAAACACCGCTTTGACGCCTCATCGACGGTATAGAGTTCTGGGTCCTCCATATTGCTCAAGTCCATGGGATCGCCATAACCAGCAGTGGAAGTGGTGACCGTAGGAGTGGACGCTACTCGTGGCGTGTTGGAAAGCGTGGTGGGCGGCAAATATGGTCGCGTCCGTTCCGCCATGATGTCCATCATATCGGAGAGCGTGGGCTCGATCTTGTGGACGCGGCGCATCAAGCGAGCCTGTTGCGTGACATCTTGGGCTGCTGCCTCTGGGAGCTTCCGCAGGTACTCCTCCCATAGCGGATCTCCCCTCGTGCTCGACAGCGAACCTCCCAGGATCTCTATCAGCTCCAACGCCCTCTGGTTGAATTTCAGCACCTGGTTTTTGTTGAACTTGAGTGCGCGCCACTCATTCCTCACAACAGACACCGCCACCTCCGGTACAAACTGCTCCTTGAAGACCTTCTTGAAATCTGCCCACTTGATCTTGTAGTCGCTGTTGGTCGGTGGGATCGTATCCACTTCTTTCTCCTTCATCTCCTTCTCGAACTACCGAAGATCTTCACCGAGAGGAGACGCCAAAAGGTGTCGATATTCTGGTTGTCCGAAGATGGCTTTGGGCACATCGAGGCATCCTGGCGAACGTAATGTTCAACTTCGTCGAGGTACCTTGTGACGACTTCCAGGTCCTGTGAACCTTCGTACCGCTTCGGCTCGAATGGCTTTATCTTTTGGATGATGGTGTTCTGCACTCCTGGAGTGGCGTTTGCGGTCATCTGCAAGGTCTGGTAGTCATCGGCGAGCTTTCCATATCTCTCTGCCCACTTATCGGCCTGTCCCCGATACTTGGTTGATTCATCCCGCAGGACAGCAACCTCCTTTTCAACGGTGGCGATGCGCGCCTTCAGCGTCAGAACACCCTTCTTCTCCTTATTCGCGGTCTGCAGATCGATTGCCATCACGTCCATCTTGGATACGATCTCCCTGTGGAAGTTGTACCAACGGGTGTAGCACTGCTTGACCGCCGTAGCCGATACTCCGAGAATGGCGTTTGACTGTCCATCCCTTGAAAGCTCGCTCTCCCCGATCCATTCGAATACCGCTTCCGGTAGCGGCCAATCGATGCTTCCTGATGTCGACATCTTTCTTCAAGGTCAGCGCACTGTATATGACCAGAAACAGCTCGGTGAGACGTAAGGTATGGGCCCCGAACGCCGGCCCCCACGCTTACTGCTCGCTGCTCTCCTGGCAGCTACTTTTCACGCAAGGTGGTCCCTTTCCCTCTCTCTCTCTTTTCTCTCTTTCTCTCTCCTCGGCGCTGGACCTCTGCTCCAGCCGCAGTCTTCGCTCTTCTCGGCGGTAGTTTCGATGCTTCTCACGTGCCCTCCTTCGCTGACCTCTGTCGCGGAAGGTGGGGGGGGGGGGGGGGGTGGGGGGTTGGACGTGCCGCGGGATACCACGGAAAACACGAAAGAAAAAGTGTTGCTACCAGTTGAGGGGTAGCAAGAAGCATGTCCATTCTAGAGAGGCGAGCGCCGGACACTTTATACGAGTGTCCGTGCGCTGCCTGTGACTGTCTACGTGACTGTCCTATGTAGCCCTATGTCACACTCCCGTAGCACTGTCCGTGTCACCCGAACTCTAGACACCCCGCTGGGCGTAGCGTCCGCAGCGCCCGCAGCGGCCGGAATCCTCCTCCTACACAGGTCACACTGAAGGAGCACCACGCCACCAGGCTGAAGAGCGAGAGGAATGCAATGAATCGGCTGAAACGGCTCCCAGGAGAGTTGGAACTTTCCCCGGCAAACTGCAGGAGAGTCATGTCGGCATGCGTCCAGTCAGTTGCCATGTTCGGAGCGGAATTGTGGTGGAAGGGAGGCAATGTCCGCTGAACAACTGGCCGTGCGGAAGAGTTGCAACTGCTGGTCAACCGGGAGGCACGGGCAACAACGGGAGCCTTCCGCACGAATAACCTAGGAGCGCTATTGATGGAGTCCGGACTCAGACCAGCAACCAATCAGATGGAAAATCGCCAGCACCGATTCGGACTGCGGCTGCTGGGCCTACCGCAGCGAGAGAAAGCCAGAGAGATGGTCAGCTCCAACACTCCGCTGGGCAAGTGACTATCCTCCGCTCTGGCCTACACCTGGACAGAAACAGAACAGACAGTGCTGCTGGAGGAGCCAGAGTCCTACGACGCGGAACTGATCCAGGAGGAACGGGAGGAGGCGAACAAGGAGGCGGAAAAGGAGAGACCAGGACTTGTCATGTTCACGGATGGGTCACGGCTGGAGAATGAGGCTGCCAGATACGCGGTGGCTTGGAAAAGCGGCCAAACCTGGGAAGGGATCAAGACCCACATGGGTTTCAACCAGGAAACTTACGATGCAGAGTGCGCTGCGCTGGCATGTGCACTGAAAACTGCAGCGGAAATCGCCCCAACCCCGAGCCATGTCACAATATTCACCGATGCCGAAGCGGCAATCTGAGGATGTCAACGGAAGAACCGGGACCAGGGCAGAAATACCCGGTGGAAGCGAGACAGCACATCGCTACACTTCGAAGAGCAGTGCCGGACATCACCATCGAAATCAGATGGTGCCTGGCGCAGGAAGGCGTGGAGGGCAACGAAAAGGCCGACGAATGGGCCAAGCTTGCAGCCGACGAGCCGGACACTCAAGGCGTGGAAGGCTGGACCTACTCGGACCGGCCGGAGGAGACACAGCTCCCCAAATCCCTTGCCAACATCAGGAGGGAGATCTCGGAGAAGAGGTGGATGGAGGCTCGACAGTGGGCCGGAGGCCGGACCCCCAAAAAGAGGTGCAAGATGACGAAAAGCCGGAGGCCGGATGGCACGGTTGCTGGGAGCACCAAGAGGCTTGCCTCAAGGTTCTACCAGCTGAAGACGGGGCACTGCCTCACTGGTGAATACCTGCACTGGACAAAATCCCGTCCAACACCGCAGTGCTGGTGGTGCCGATGCCCCAAGCAGACGAGGAACCACCTTTTGAAGAGGTGCCCCAGATGGAAGAAGGAGCAGAAGGACCTGTGAGAAGAGGTGTGGAAGGAGACAGGAAAACGGAGAGAGCGGTGGAAGGTTCACGAGCTCTTCGCCGAGCTGACGTGCAGCCAGGCTCTGCTGGACTTTCTCTCCTCGACGGACATAGGAAAGATCGTGCCAGCGGAGGAGGGGGACAACGCGGAGAGTGAGGCATCGGAGTGGGAGCTCCGGGAGAGAGCGGAGCAGGAAGAGGAGAGGATGGTGGAGGCGGAGACATTGGGGATGGAGGTGGAGGAGCCACCCCTCTTTCTCCCCACCCCACCCTTCATGGTATCGGAGGAGGCGGAGTAGGGGACGGTCACGAATTTCCTATGTTTTTCCTATGTACTTGCACCTTGAGGGATAGGCCTCGGCGGAGGGCAAAAGGTAGCCTGCACCGTGCCGCTACACGCGGACTGCGGCGGGGAAACGGACTGTACATAATACTCGTCATGATCTAGATAGGTCGCATACGAGTATAACGAATAAACAAAAAAAAAAAACACTTCCCCGCTTGCGCCTTACGCAATCGTGTCCTCAACAAACTCTAAGGCACAAGCGCCAAATCTAGACGACACGCGAGAAGCATTTCCAACAGGTTCCATCTGTTCTTCTGGGTGTGCAATTTCTTCTTCCTGAAATACCACACTTGAGCGTTTCGCTTGGCTGGGTTGCTGTTGGGTCCGTTGGTGACGACTGCGGCTTGCGACGTCCGACGTGCGTTCTCGCTTCCACTTCCATAACGATGTCCTACGCCACCACTCCTCGCAGAACCTGCGTTCAGTCTTTCTTCCAGGCCGCAGAGTCGGTATGATCGACGGGATGGATGATACGCCTAGGGTACTTGAGCGATTCGTCACTCATTGCGAGTCGTCTAGATAGACGCTTTTCGCACTTTTCGAGAAGTATCCAGTGAGGCGCTTGACGCGTTCCGACAATCGTAGAAACGGGCCTCGATATCGCCGGCCCTGGCGTTAGCTGGGCAGTGGGATGATTCGACTATGGTAGATTATCGGCGTGAGGTTTGTTGAAGTACCGAGCTTTCATGGCTCCAGGCTCATAACCTGTTAAAATGATACCGAATAGCGATGGGGATAGAAATGAACGATAGTGTTGGAATAAAGGGATCGGTAGAGACGAAGATAGCGAATTGGTTGATTGATACAAGGTCGAAGGGAAAACATTCTCTCTATATACAACGCGCCTGAGGGACTCGCCAAGGGGAAAGGACGGAAGACTGTCTCCCGAGCAGGTGCTCGGAGACTAAGGCTGCTGTCATCTCCGGACATGTTGCCTCTGGTCCGTCATCTCCGGACGCCAATTATTCTGACAGATAGGAGTTCGATCGGTTTGAGTGATGTATGAGATGACGAACCCAGTGCGTATGGATTGTGGTAGTTCGAGTGGTTCGCAATTACGTTGTAGTATTCGATAACTATTGAGCAGGAGAGGGGGAAAGAACCCTCGGAACAAAGACCCCCACCTCACACTTCCCGACTTGCAGCGACTGTCCACCGCTCTCAAGTACACCTTGATCGAGACAGAGCAGAGAGTGCTGCTAGAGGAACCGGAGACCTTCGACGCAGAACTGATCCAGGAAGAGCGAGAGGCGGCAAAGAGGGAGGCAGAGAAAGAAAGGACAGGGCTTGTCATGTTCACCGACGGATCCCGGTTGGAACACAAGGCTGTCGGATATGCAGTAGCGTGGAAGACCGGCCAAACCTGGGAAGGGATCAAGACCCACATGGGTTTCAACCAGGAGGCTTTCGATGCAGAATGCGCGGCATTAGCACATGCATTGGAGATGGCAGTGAAAAGTGACCCGGCTCCAGATCACGTCACCATATTCACCGACGCCCAGGCAGCGGTCCGGAGGATGGCATCCGATGAACCAGGACCGGGACAGAAGTAAGCGCTCGAAGCTAGAGAGCACATCGCCATGCTTTGGAGAAACGTGCCTGACATCACCATCGAAAAAAGGTGGTGCCCAGCACACGAGGGCGTGGAAGGAAACGAGAAAGCCGACGAATGGGCCAAGCTTGCAGCGGACGAACCGGACACCCTAGGGGTGGAATGGCTGGAGGGGGCGCGCTCGCTGCCTCTCCCCAGATCCCTCGCCAACATCGCACGGGAGATCAAGGAAAAGAAATGGGCGGAGGCACGACAGTGTGCTGGGGGCCGGACCTCTACAAAGAAGTACAAAATGCCAAAAGCCAGAGGCCGGATGGCGTGGTTGCTGGGAGCACCAAGAGGCTTGCCTCGAGGTTCTACCAGCTGAAGACAGCGCACTGCCGTACAGGACAATACCTGCACTGGACGAAATCCCGTTCGACAGCCCAGTGCTGGTGGTGTAAGGGCCCCAGGCAAACGAGGGACCACCTTTTAAAAAGGTGCCCACGATGGAAGAATAGGCAGAAGACCCTGTGGGAGGAGGTATGGAAGGAGGGAGGGAGAGGGAGGTGGTAGTGGAAAGCTCACGAGCTGTTTGCTGAGCAGAGTTGCAGCCAGGCGGTACTAGACTTCCTTTCCGTAACGGTGGTAGGGAAGACAGTGACGGCTGAGGAGAGGGAAGAGGATGTGGAGAGTGAGGCGTCGGAGTTGGAGCTTCGGAAAAGAGCGGAGCGGGAGGAGAACAAGGCGGAGGAGCTTGGTGCTGAGAACGTAGGGGATGGGGGGGAACAACGGCTGTTCTTGCCCACCCCGTCGTTCATGGCACTGGCAGAAAAGGAGTAGGGGGGGGATCCCACTCGCTTTCCTTTGTCATTTCCTTTGTAATTTGCGGGACAGGCCTGGGTGGAGGGCAAAAGGGAGCTTGCACCGTGCCGCTACACGTGGACTGCAGCGGGGACCCGGACTGTACATATCCCTCGTCATGATCTACCTAGGTCGCATACGAGTAATGAATAAACAAAAAAAAAAAAACACTTCCCGACTTGCGCCTTACGCAGTCGTGTCCTCAACAAACCTTAAAGCACAACCGCCAAATCCAAAAGACTATCAACACGAACCCCTACAACGAGAAGTAATGCCACCATTTTTTTTAATCATACTCGTATTTACTATACCTAGACTATGGCGGCGTACATTTTGTCCGTTCTCCCGGGCGATTGCGGCACGTTGCAAGCCCCCCCTGGTGCCCTCCGCCCAGGCCTGCCACGAGATTAACTAGATGACAAAGGAAACAACAAAGGAAGACGTCACTCATCCCCGACTCCTTGCCCGCCGATGCCATGTAGGAGGGCATGGGTTGGAACAACAGTAGCTCCTCCCCATCCCACCTCAGCGCCTAGCTCCGTCACCTCCGCCTGGCTCTCATCTTCCCGCCCTCGGCGCTCCCGGAGCTCTCGATCCGAGGCCTCGCTCCCTGGGTCCTCCTCAGCCAGCTCCCTGCTTCCCGCGTCTGAGGCGGCGAGGTTATATAGTACTGCCTGTCCATCTTCCAAGAGGTCGCGGATTTTCCACCTGCTCTTCCACCTCACAGTCTCCTTCTTAACCTCGGCCCACGGGATTATCTGCTGCATCCTCCATTCCGGACACACCTTGAAGAGGTGGGCTCTTGTTTGCGAGGGTCAGTCGCGCCCCCAGCACTGAGCGGTAGGGTGGACCTTAGCGCAGTGCAGGTACTTTCCGATGCGACAGTGCCCAGTCTTCACCGCGGTTACGGTGTCTCGTTGCATGAGAGAAGGATAGTATGTGAGTTGCGAAGGTGAGTGCTTTTTTTTTGTTTATTCATTACTCGCGTGCGACCTATGGAGATCATGGCGAGAGTTTGTACAGCCCAATTCCTGTCAGCTGTCCGCGCAGTGGCGGCACGTTGCTAGCACCCCTTTGCCCTCCGCCCAGGCCTGTCCCGTGACGATATGAAGCGCACCAAGGAAAAGAAAGCGAGATAGCGAGAAAGAACAAATGAAAAGCCTAACGCTCACCGGCGGACACCATGAAGTCGGGTGTGGGCAGGAACAAAGGCGGTTCCCCCCGGCTCCTCGGACCCCGCCCCTTGCTCCTCCAGCCACTCCCGCACCTCCAGCTCCGACACTGCACTCACCGCCTCCTCCTCTGCGTCAGCCGGCACCCGGCTTCCCACATCCGTAGAGGAGAGGAAGTCCAGTACCGCCCGGCTGCATCTCCCATCGGCCAGGAGGTCCCTCACCTTCCATCGGTCCTTCCACCTCCCCGTCTCCTTCTTTACCTCCGCCCACAGGATTTTCTGCTGCGGCTTCCGCTTGGGGCACTCCTTGAAGAGGTGGTCCCGGGTCTCCGTCTGGGCTCGGCACCACCAGCATTGTGGGGTGGATCGGCTCGTCGTCCGGTTGAGATGCTGCCCGGTTAGGCAGTGCCCTGTCTTGAGTTGGTAGAACCGAGAGGCGAGCCTCTTGGAGCTGTTGGCCACCGCGCTATCCGGCTTCTGGCTTTCCGGGATGCGGTACTTCTTTTTGGAGGTCCGGTTCCCAGCCCACTGGCGCGCTTCTACCCACTTCTTCTCGGAGATCTCCCGCTTGAGGTTGGCGAGGGAACGTGGGAGAGGCGTCACTCGTGCTTCTGTCCTGTCAGAGAAACTCCGCCATTCCACCCCGCGGGTGTCTGGCCCTGCGCCTCAATCTTTGCCCATTCGTCGGCCCTTTCGTTGCCAGCCACACCCTTGTGGGCCGGGCACCACTGGATCTCGATGATGATACCCGGCCTCGCCCTTCGCAGTGTGGCGATATGCTTCCGTGCCTGGAGGGCGTACTACTGTCCAGGGCCCGGCTCGTCTGATGCCATTCGTCTGATGGCCGCTTGCGCATCGGTGAAGATTGTGATCCGTTGTGGTGTCGTTTTTCTTCTCGACGCCAAATCCAATGCCCGCGCAAGGGCAGCACACTCCGCATCAAATGCTTCCTGGTTGTGTCCCATGTGTGTTTTGACGCCCGCCCAGGACACCCCTTTCTCCACACTGCAAAGGTGAGTGCGAGGGAGTACGATGTTGGAGTTTCAAATACTAGCTGCACAGAAGTATGACGGACGTGATTTGCGCGGATCTGAAGAGGATATGAGTTACGTGAGTACGAGTATGGGTGGTAGTAAGCATGCATACTCTGAGGGCTTTTTTCTGCGTGTCCTCTGCAACCCCTCCTACTCGCTCATGCAACCTCTTGCATCTCTTGTGCATCTCTTGCATATATATCTTGTCACCTACGAATCAAATCATCTCCATCTCGGTTCCTTCCGTTCACCGCGATTGATCCAACGAGGGATCGCCTGTCCTCCCTCCTCTCGGCCGTCCTCGTCTGCCAGCTGTCCTCAGTCCTATGTCCACAGCCGCCGCAGGTACAGCATCGCCCGTATCTGCCCAGTACCCGTCAGTCCAACATTTGCGCGTACCCGTCCATTTTCCGGCGTTCGCTAGTTTCGCGATCGGTCAGCTTCCTTGTCCTCGTCTCCGGAGTCCGCTTGCCGAAGTGACCGTCCGTCGCCTGCCCCTTCGGCGTCCGATCATCAAAGCGTTTGCCTGTCACTTTGTAGCAGGGACGCACATATCCCAATGATTGCCCATTCATCGTTCGCACCGCTTCCTTCGTTCCACGTCCTGTCCCTTGGTGGGCATTTGCAACATTGCTACCTGAAGCCACGCCCGTCAGGCCGCCGTTACAGTAACGACTGAAGTCATCACTATTCAGTTTGTAGTATCTGCGTGCGGGTCATCAATGAGAGCTGAAGCGGCCAGCATTGGTCGGAGAGGACCAATTCCAACGACTTAGTCGCTCGTCGGGATGGTATCTTCTTTTGAAACTTCCCCTTCACCTTCGCTTTTTTTGCAGATGTCGCATGTGTTGGATGCAGTTTCCATCTAAGTATATGACCCCATAGGCAATAGCTTTCGGACATCGCTTAGGTCGAGACGGCGAAGGAGTCAGTGCCAGGTATGGAAATCTTCTTGACTTAATGATCGACATGCGGAGTCCAAATCCGACTGCAGACGCATCAAGTCTGAGTCCGCCCGATGTGGTAGGGCATTCGGTCGATATTCTGCGGCGTTGGCGCGACTCTTTTCGCTCGTTACGTTGTAAGGGATGGCGAAGGCCATTTATCCAGGTGCGCATCTGCCAGGAGGTTTTTCCGTGAAGTTCTGATGTGATGTAATCACTGCGCGAATGGGATCGGAAATTGACATTAATGCCACACTTGATCAACTGGGGTACGGAGTGCAGGATGGCTCCGAAGTCAGGTACCTATATGGCGTCCACCCTCAGGAATATTCTGCTCTCGAGCGGGAGGTAGATGCTGATCGCGGCTATTACCAAACTCACAGAGTCTGATGACTCGACATGCAGGAACTCCTCGAGTGGATGGTATTGATGAAAGTCCCTCAGATTTGGTGATATGTGGTGGGTAACGCCTGAGTCGAGTATCCATTCGTTGGTATTGGGTGTGTTTCTGGCCACACTTGCCATCGCAGTGCAGCCGTGAACTACGATGTCTCCGGTTTTGACGCGTTGAGTGGGCACGGATTTTCCATGCTTGTCTTCGATTTCCTGTACCATCTCGGCGGCTCTCTTCTTGACTTGGCAGTCAATCCCATTGGGCTTTTCCCTGCGCTGTAGTAAGTGATAGTGGTGGTAGCTGAGACGACGTGTTTCTGATTTGTAAACCTTTCATCGGCGTTGCCGGTGGCGGCCACCGCTGACCATAGCCCAGCGGGCATTGCAGTAGGTTCCGGCAAGGTTTAAAGTGGAGGCAGTCGTGGGTTGCGGAGAGCTCGTGCGATTTCGTTTTCGATCAGAACTGTACTGGCGGAGACGAGTGTCCGTTCTGCAATCGGTCAGTTTCCGGCGATCTCCGCGACATTGGCAAATTGCTCGGAAATTGTCGTGAAGATACGATGATCAGCTATTACTCTGCGACTTAGTCAGGAGTCCCTACCAGATCCTGACTCATATCGAAGAGTGGGGAGATTTAGTTTGGCACTGACATTTCGGGCTCCACAGCGGCAGAGTGGAGTCACGTAAGGGCAGCGATTGAGAAAGGTTCGATGCTATGTTCGGTCGGTGGCCGGATTGTTCCGAAGGCTTGCCGCAGCGATTTGCGGAGGCCTCAAGCCTGTGCCGTCGCGTCCCCTACCGGTGCGAGCTCCGTACTAAGGAGAATTTCGAGGGAGACGTCCAATGATGTGGCTCTTCGACGAGTGGCAGTCGTTGGAACTGAAGATGGGCGTCGAACCGTGGTTGCAGGTGTACGTGATGACTGCTACGGAGTACGTGTGACATATGTATCTATGTATCGAAGCAGTCAGCTCAAAATGGCGGGAAAAAGTATGTATGACGGGGGAGGGCGGTGGGGATCGGTCGAAGCGGGGTGCCGAGACCAAATGGTCGCGCGCCAGGGAATCACCACCGGTGACCTTCGCTTGCCAACATCAAACGTGCGATCACCGAGAAGATGTGGGCAGAGGCAAGGAAGTGGGCTGGGCGCAGGATCTTCAAGATGTATTACAAGATGCCGGAAAGCCAGAGACCAGACAGCGTGCTTGCTGGAAGCACCAAGAGGCTCGCCTCGCGGTTCTACCAGCTGAAGACGGGGCACTGCCGTACAGGCTAGTACCTGCACTGGACGAAAACTCGTTTGACGGCCCAGTGCTGGTGGTGCCGGTGTCCCACGCAGACAAGGGATCACCTCCTCAAGGGGTGCCCAAGGTGGAAAGGACAACAGAAGATCCTTTGGAAGGAGGTGTGGAAGGAGGCAGGAAAGGTGAAGCGGTGGTGGAAGGCTCATGAGCTTTTCGCTGACCGGAGGTGTGGTCAGTCCGTCCTAGATTTCCTTTCCTCGACGGATGTTAGCAAGATAGTGCCAACGGCAGATGTTGAAGACAATGCGGGGGGCGGGGCGTCGGAGGGGGAGCTCCGGGAGAAGGGGGAGCGGGAAGAGGAGAGGGAACCTGAGGTGGTAGCGCTTGGTACTGGGAACGATGGGCAGGCTAGGGAGGAACACCGGTTGTTCCTCCTCACCCCGCCGTTCATGGTATGGCTGAAGAGGAGTAGGGGACGGATGGGCGTTTCTTTTCCTTGGTGCGTTTTTATTTTTTCGTGGGACAGGCCTGGGTGGAGGGCAGGGGGATGCTTGCACTGCGCCGCCATGTGCGGTATGCGGCGTGGAAACGGACTGTATATACTTCTCGTCGTGATCTACATAGGTCGCACACGAGTAATGAATAAACAAAAAAAAAACCATGGGTGACCATACGTATTCAGCCTCCACTTCGGTCTAGCTACCCCAATTGGAGAGGATTTCTCTCGCCATTTGGTCAGCACCCTCGATAGCCGCCAATCTCTCTCTGCAGTCTAAATCGCAAAGTCTCAACGCGTTATTTACTGACGTGTGCCGACTTCCTCACGAGTAGCGGCGAGAGAGCATAGAGGATTTGCCATGTCGAACCCTGCATTCCCACAAGCAATCCCGACTAACTACGAGTCGAGCTTCAAGTTATGGGTACATGAGCAAGACAACCATGAGCAAGATATCAAGCAAAGAGACAATGATTCCAGGGAATATCTCACAACCGTGGGTCAAGTAAACAAGAAAAAAGGCAAAAAAAAACAACCGCAGTCCAACGAGTCAATATACCGCCACGCCGCTGAGACAACCTTGTAGCAATCGCCCAGAAAATCCAGAACCTCCGAGTAGTCCTGACGATCGTCCAGCCGCTCACCCTTGCGCTAAACATCTTATTCAACATCCCGCTCAGCCTGCCGCTCAACTTCATGCTCAGCATCCACCAGGTCGCAGGGTTTCGCGAGGCGAATCCTCTTGGCCGCTGGAACAAATTCAGCATCATCTTGCACCGTGGCTATTCCGCAATCAGCATCAGTCGGTATTTTCAACTGGGCAGTCGTCTTACCCCGCGGCTCCTCATTCCGTTCACGCCTGACTCCCATAGGGTCATTTCCCTCCGAGTTGAACCCGCTCTGCTCTTCCTCAGATATCTCGCCAAGAGCCCGTCTAAAGCCTCCAACAGAGGCTTTCTTCGCCCTGAAGTATTTCGAGGAGCGGGTAAAGTTCTTCTCCGCGATATGGTCTGGTGGCGGGGCGCCACCAAGATCGGTTCCATCTCTCACGAGCTGTCGCTTGTTGGTTGATGTGGAGGAAGCGAACGAAGAACTGCGACCGGGATACGAAACGGCCGGCGCCCCCATAGGCACCACGTCCTCCCCACGGCGATGATGAAGTTCCATCAGGTCGTGACCGTCGTCCATTGGCTCCCCGTCTGTCGGATCGGCAACTCTGGCTTTGTCCTGCGCCGTCTTTTCCTGGGGTGGGGCTCCGAGATGGGGTCCGCCTGAAGCTTTCAAACCCCCTTTGGGTTTACTGGAATACAAGATTTCAGGCTTCGCTTGTCTAGGCTGAGGCGCGACCTCCGCCAACTGAGGTTCGTTCTGGGCGGGGGCTGTTTTCATCTTTGGTATTTTTGGTGGTTTATCAAGACCCTCTCGACAACATGTGTGCTTGCATCTGCCAAAATATCAGCAACAACCTTCGCGAAACTGGAAAATCGCTTACGTGGTTTTATCTTTGCATTTGTGGCGGCAGTCCCACTTGATAGTGGGGAATTGAATGTCTTGTGGAGCTTCTATTTCATCATTAAAAGTCTGCTGCCTCAGGTGTGGATCATCTGCTGCAGGAGTACTCGTTGCCCTGCGCTCATTGGAATAGTTGTCACTGTCAATATTGATATCATCAAAGATATCTGCGCCCCCATATTCATCGTTGGAGTGCAGAGTCGCGTCTGCCGTAGATGGGATGGATTCCTTTTCCTCCATGGGCTTGGGGTTTGCCGCGGGGAAAAGCGTGTCGACATTAAACTTCAACGTAGAGCTGGTACAAGTTCCAGCTGCAGAAAAGGAAACATTAGCTTGGTTAAGTAACCATAAGAAAGGGCCGTACCGAACAGGAAACACGCAGCATGGCAGCGTAGGAACTGGTCAGGGCCCTCCAATTGGATCGTGAACCTGGTGGTCCTTACCCCACCCGGCAAGGATTGAATGCTGAGGAGAAGTTAGCTGAAGGACATCCACAATCAATAGTTACCAGAAATTGCATACCCGAGCCGTTCAGAAAAAACGAGATACCCGTCTGATCTCGCGGCCAAGAATTGGAATACATAGCCAGAGGCGCTATGTTCGCCAAGGACAGCGTCAAGGTTCTGCAGTTCCATCTGCGCCTCAACAGCGAACACCGGACGATCACGATTGCTCGTCTTAAACCGTTAGTCAATCAGAGCCGCAATACACTAGTTGCAAACGGACTTACTTTCAGCATTTTAAGCAGTCGTGCCGAAACCTTGAGTATAGGTATCTTCCTCACCAGTCCGAGAATCTCGGTCCCACATGGGGGTTTCCGGTCAATTATGGATTCGATCTGGTATGGTTCCAAAGTTGCCAACTTCTGCAAGCTGCGTACACCGGATTCCCAAAATGCTTGAGCTGTACCCACACTAATCCCCTGGAGCTGGTAGAGTTCCAAAGCTGTGTTCTCCCATACCTCTCTATGGAGGCTGCGATACAGCTCCTGAGCACTCAAGACAGTTATAGCGTCCTTCCGTTCTTTTTGACAGTCGATGAGGCATAGCAAAATGTTCTTACTGTGCTTTATGACTTTTAATTTGTCCTCCATCACGTTCCAGTGGAATACCCGGTCCCAAGGAAACTCCAGACGCGCAAGCGAAAACTATGATAATTAGTCAATATTTTGTGATGGAGAAAGAGACTAATGACTCACCTGGATCAGGATGGACACTTTGTGTGCTGGAGTAGATATTTGCCCCTTCAGGGGAAACCTAATTCCGCTCCTATTGAGTTCTTCGTATAGTTCTATTTCGCCTGATCGCATCCGGAGCTCCTTAAATTCCTCAGCTTCGGAAAGCGCATTGAGCTATCATGGCATTAGTACGAGGCCCAGTATATGGTTCGGTCTGGGGCAGTTACCACGTCCTGTACTAGGGATTTCGGAGGCAAGTTGAGGATGGAGTGCATGGTTCCCATTTTGGTGTAATATCCGAACATAGCTTCTCCGAATTTTGTGTGAGTGAGCTTCCCGTTGTTGTTTACTATCATCTCCTGGTTTACCAAGCTGGCGATTCCCTTCTCATAGACTTCGTCTAGTCGTTGCTCCAGGTTTGCGACTTGTGTCTCGCCGTTGAGCTTGTAGGAACGCGGGATTTTCTTGAAGAATGTCGATCTAAGCCACTGCTTGGCCGTCTTTTTGTCTGTGATTTTTCCGAGTCCGATTTCCGCGTTCTATCTCTTTCATCAGCCGCATACATAGGATAGAAATACGGTGGGAGACGGACCATATGTTCCTCTATATTTAGGCCCAATCTTTGGCTGCGGTGAGCTCCCATACATGACTGCCTTTAAGAAAAACTTACCTGCTTTCACGTGCCTCCTCTCCCAGAAACATGTTGTTGTAATGTTGCGCTCTGGCCCTGGTAGTCATGATAATAGCAACTCCGGTATTGCCCGACTGCAGATGGCCAGCTCTACCTATCATCTGCGAGATTTCCAGGTCCATGTATTCTTTAGCCCCAGAATCGGTCCAGTAGTTTGTTGTACTCTTAATGATGACGAGATTGACCTGGAGGTTGATTCCAACTGCTGACATTGGGGTACAGCAAATAACGCCGAGATCGCCGTCAAGAAACATAGACTCCACCTGAGCCGTCTCCGCAGGGCTGACGCCGGCATGGTAGAATGCGACACCGCACTCAGCAACTGACTGGAGGTCGTTGTCTGTGAAGCTGAATTCCTTGCCAGGAGCAGTCCAAGGCCGCTGCTCGCTTCTCCATTCCTTCCAGTTCTGCGCGAGTAGTTTGGCGGTCGATACACAAATTGCCACGTTCGAGCAGATAATCACCGCAGGTTTCATGTATGAATATGTCCGCACATACCCCGCGAGCCTGAAATAGAGGCATCAGCTAACAAAGCCGCCCATCATAACAAGATGGCAACTCACTCTTCGTTGAGTATTTCGTCAAACAGTAAAGGGTTTCCCGGATAGTCGACCGCGTAGATAAGTCTTAGCAACCCCACAGGGCGAAACTCCGGCCCAAACGTCTCCAGATGGGCTGGTTTGTCCAAGGATTCTGAATTCCTACCCAGCCATGCACAGATGTCCTCGGAATTTGGTATCGTTGCGCCTAGGGCTATGAAGCGAACATGGCAGCCGATAGACTTCATCCTTCTCGTTGTCAGCTTCCACGCTCGGGCCCTTAATCGGAGTTATCTACCTAGATACCACCACTTCGAGAGTCGCCCCACTTGTCTCCTTCAGGCAGTGAACTTCATCGACCAGGAACAGCCGCACCATGTCCAACAATTTGCGGTGGCCATCGCACCGGCGAGTCACAGCGTCCCATTTCTCGGGTGTAGTAATAATCACATCACTATCAAGCGCCGTTTTAATCTGTGCTTGATCCATGTCTCCCCTCAACTCCGTAACTGCAAGGCCTAGGTGGCTAAGCTTTTCCTCCCAGTCTGTGAAATTTAGTTTAGCAACGACGGTTTATGAACGAAAGACATATTTGGCCCGTACCTTTCTTTCGTTCCGAACAGAGGGACTTCGTTGGCGCCTGGTACACTACCTTATATTTTCGCTTCTTTTCATCCCGGGCGAGGGCACATATCGCCAGTTCCATGATCGCCTTCTTTCCAGTTCCGGTGGGCGCAACAACCACCATGTTATCGTTGGTCTGGTATACCAAATCAAAACACTTTGATTGTACAGCGTTGAAATGTGCGAACGGGAATATTGGGCGATAGACATCCGGCAAGCAGTCCGTCGGAACGAGATGAATTCCATGAACTGTCAGGGTTGAACTCTTAGGTTCAACTTCAACATCCTCGGGCTCGTATAGGCTGCTTCGTTGCTCATGTAAAGGTCCAGTTTTCTTCAACTGACTGTCTAAGTATGCCCTACTGGAGGCACCTAAGGGTGAACCCACACTAGGCCTGCTGGGACCTATCACCGCATTTTTAGCCAGTATCAGACTAAGGCTCGAGTTCCGATCACTGTCGTTTTCGGTAGCATCCAACAACTTCTGCCTCGGGGGGAGCCGGTGTTGTCGTAGATCTATCACGTTATCAGAAGGTTATGATTCCATCCTAGGAAGGAACCAACCAGGTCCGTTGTGCGGCAAATTGAGGGTCGGCGACTGCGGAAGATCGGGGAGCTGGTCGTCGACCATGTGCGAGCCCTCGTCCCTCGGCTCCATAGCCTGGTCGCCGAGACTGGGAAAGTCAGGGCTGCGCGGAGTCTCAGTATAGTAGGGAGGGGAGGGATATAGTGAGTACCTTAAATCATCCGTGGCGGCTGGCGCACTCCGCGACTGGGAGTGCGAATGAACGGGCATTATTGAGGTGTTTATTTGTAAATACGATGCGGGGTGGTGTGGTTGGTTGGAGAGATAGGTTAGTTACGATGGGTGGGGTGGGGATGGAGGAGATTAAAAGCAGTGAGGGAGGGAAAGGAGAATAAAAGAGCAGGGAAACAATTGCTGTTTCCCGATTGGGAACCAAGGCAGTGAATAGCAGAGAAGGAAGGGTAACGTCTTGCCGGAATGGAAACGTCTATGGTTGCATATAACATTATGCATAGCTGTCCCATTTCGGCTTTGATCATTTTCACTATTCATCGCCATCACCAGCTCCGCGATTCTGCAATCCCCCCCGCTTCCCAAGCTAACAGCCCACTGTCATCGGATTTAGCAACCAGTTTACTCCAGAGGCACCCGCTGCGTCGCTCTCCCCAGCCATCACACGTTTCACTCGTCATTCCTACCACCCGCGGCTCCTCCTTCACCTCATGCTTGCCCATCTTGACATTTGCATTGGTTTGGTTTTCCAATCCCACGCTACGGCACCCCAGCTACTACCGGTACAACCACCTCCCAATCCACCTCGTGTTATCCCACCGCATGTTCCGTGATGGCGCCCCTACGACGGCACCCACCTGCCACGGCATCGGCATTCACCTAATTGCCTAGTCCTCTCTTGCGGCACCCCCCTCAGCATACCTCTGCAACGATCGAGGGCATGATTCCTCACTACCAATACCAGCAACATCACCTCCACCTCAATATCCCTCTCAACTGGAGGTTTGCGCGCCACGTCATCGCCATCGGCTTGGCTACCTAGTCTTCTATTATGGCAGCTACCACCTCACACATTCGTAGCGGTCGAGGGCGCGGTTCAGTACTACAACTACCACCACCACACGTTTTCCTGCTACGGCATTGGCCTTGGTTTGCTTACGTAGTCATCCCATATGGCATCCACTACCTTCATGTGGTACGGAAGAGATGGAGTGACGAGGTAAAGTAGGGGCACGGAGGTGGATCCTCCCGAGACGGCTGGTTGTGGGAAGAGGGGTAGATGTTTTGTTTAGGATGTTTTGGTATGCAATGGCCGCAACATACTTTCTAATCGGGCCGTTCGCTTACGCCAGTGTGGGGGATCAGGGAAACTTGTGTGGTTGAGCGCATGGCAGCCCGCCTGAACCATCTGGAACGCAAACATGGCCTGCATGACGGCCAATCCGGCTGCCGCAAATGGAGGTCCTACACCGATGCGGTGGCGGCACTCATGAACCGTACACGTCAGCCACGGAGCAGGAAGAGGGCGTCAGGAGCGCTGTTCGTGGACTTCAAGTCGGTATTCGACAAAGTCAACAAGGCACACCTGGACAGACGAATGGCGGCATTTGGGATCGAGCCGGACGTCATAAGGTGAACCGACAGCTTCATGTCTGACCGCCAAGTAAAGATGGTACTCGACGGAAAGCCGGGCGAGGCGCGCCCGGTGGATACCGGAGTTCCGCAGCGATCGCCAGCGGCGCCAATCCTCTTCGTCACCTACTCAACGAGTATCTTCAATGAAGTGGAGGCAGCTGTCCCTGGGGTCTGTGGCCTATCTTTTGTGGATGACATACGCTGGTGGGCCAAGGAGGCGTCGGGCGAGTACGTTTATACCAAAAACCATCTTACTCTCTGACAACAAACCCGAGTTAAACGTGAAATGCCGTGGGCGCGGATGGGCCTACCAGATCCAGCAGCAGCAAAGGCACAGTGGTCTTGCTATCACCAACTGAAGACCCGCTTGCATTTCTGTATTGGAATGGATCGGTAGCCGAGACGATGATACCTGCTGCTGGAGCCTCAGATCCCGGGGCTTCTCAAAAACGTGTACATCTATGCAAGGTATCCACGGCACGGAGAAAGCAGGAAAAGGTGCAATGAAGGATGTCAGATGGCAGACTAAGGGTGGGCGGGATCATATCCGAATTCCCGATCTCCTTGCCAATGAAAACGGCACCGAGGGGATGCCCATGTTTATCAAGTCTACCCAACTAGGAAGGAAATTTAGAGAAGTGGAATGACAGAAAGGAAGAAATGGCTATTTTGAAGCGGATGATGAATCGGTGGAGATGGAAGCCGCGGTGTTGGAAGGAGAGGAAGGCGTTGGTGATTCTGCGCAGAAGTATTGATGTTGATTGGGACTACAGGACAAAAGGATGCCAGAATGATGTGCTTCCGGAGACCACATACCCGAGGCGACATCTCCGGATTTGACAGCTGCCGAGTTTCCGCGCACCGGCTTGGGAGAGATCCTTACGTCCTTTCCTTTGGCATGTCCCCCAGGCCCTTTGTATATAGAGAGAATTTTCCCCCTTCGACGTTGTACAATCAATCAATTCACCATCTTCATCTCTATCGATGCGTATATTTCAATAAGCGCGAGTCACATTCCTAGAATTGCGGATGGGATGTCAGTTAGTGTTGTTGTTAGCGTTTGCCGTAGTCTTGAGTGGCATACAGACGCGAAATGGAAGTGATGTCTCCCAACACCTGCACGACCACCCACCACCACCACCACGACCACCACCACTACCACCAACTCCCCATCCCCATCCGCTGAAGGACGGGAAGAAGGTGACGGCAAGGCTCCGCCGGCTCGCTTGGCAGAAAGAGATCTCGCCCGCCAATTACAGGAAGGTCATGTTGGCGAGCATCCACTCAGCCAGGATGTTTGGGTAAGAGCTGTAGTGGAAGGGCATCCTTTTCTGGGGCGCCATCAATCATCCAAACGAGCTATAGCTGCTGGTCCGACAGGAAGCAAGGGCAACGACAGGTTGCTTCTGGATGCCCAACCTGGGGGCGCTCTCAATGGAGTTAGGGCTCTGGGCAACTGCCACGCAGCTGGAGAATAGGCAGCCGTGCTTTGGCTACGACTGCTCGGTCTGTCACAGTGAGACATTGTGCGGGTGAAAGTTGGAGCACCGACAGAGATTGGACGCAGGCCCAGAAATCCCCTCGCCTACGCCGGAAGGACGGAGTGCACAGTTCTGCTAGAGCAGCCTGAGAGCCTTGATGCAGAACTGTTACATGAGACGGAAGCCGAGGCCGAGGCCGTCACGGGAGGATGCACGGCCCGGGCTGACCATGTTCGCGGAGTTTGTTTTTTTGTTTATTCATACTCGCATTCGAGCTATATAGATCATGGCGGCGTACATTTTGACCGGTTTTCCTGTCCGCAGTCCGCGCCATGGCCGCAAGTTGCAAGCTCCTCTTTCGCCCTCCGCCTAGGCCTGTCCCAAGAAAATAGAAGGTGCGCACTAAACGGACAACAAAGGAAAGAGACAAAGGAAAAGCGACCATCCCCTACTCCTCGTCTGCCGACGCCATGAAGGAGGGCGCGGGCAAGAACAGCGGTACTTCCTCCCCCTCGCCCGAGCCTCCCGCAGCACCCAGCTCCTCCGCCTCCGCCTCTTGTTTCTCTTCCCGCTCCCGGCGCTCCCGGACCTCCCATTCTGACTTCTGGGCTTGCTGCAGAGGCCGGTGTTGCATTGGTCCACATATCGATTGACGTATTTCCTCTGGTGTGGCCAGTCGTATAATTCCTTGGGATTCAACCAGGAGACGTATGGTGAACAGGGCACCGCGATCCCAATAACGCTAGAATTGGCTTCGAGATGGCAGACCACGCAGGAAGGAGCCACATCTTCACGGATGACCGAGCCGCATCTTACGGATGGCTTCGGAGGAGCCCAGCTCAGGCCCGAAGTACCCGCTCAAGGCGAGGAAGACCATCGCCACGCAGGGGAGGGCTTAGTCAGGAATCTTCATCGCTCGGTGGTGCCCGGCGCACAAGGAAGTCGACGGCAACGAGAAGGCCGTCGGACGGCCAAAATAGTGGCGGAAGAGCCAAACACCCGCGGGGTGCAATGGCTGAATTACTCGGACAGGCCGGAGGCGCTCGCAATGCCACTTCCAGGGTATCTCGCAAACCACAAGAGGGAGATCTCGGAGAAGAAGTGGGCGGAGGCACGGCAGTGAGCGGGTGGCGGGGGCCTCGACCAGACGAAGAACTGGTCTACCGCGCTCTGTTGCTGGTGTGGCTACCTGACTCAGACTCGGGAGCTCCTCTTCACAAAGGGCAGGAGTGGAAGGCAGAACAGAAGATCCAGTGGGCGGAGGTGCGGAAGGAGCCGGTGAAGTGGAAGAGCTGGTGGTGGATCCGACCTCCTGGCCAATGGGAGGTGTAGTCAAGCAGTGCTGGACCTCCTCTGATCGACGGGTGTGGGAAGCCGGGTGCCTGCTGCGCAGGACGCGGTGAGCGAGGTAGCAGGAGGGAAGCGGCGGGAGTGGGAGCTGCGGGCCGAGGCCGAGGAGATTGGCGCTGGAGGGAATCACCACTGTTCATTCCCACGCCTGAATTCATGGCGTCTGGAGGAGAGGGTTATGGTTGCGCTTTCGTTTTTCCCTTTCTCTTATCTCCCACCCCCTCTCGGCTTCTTCCCATTCGTAATTTCCTTGCTGCGTTTCAAATCCTCGAAGGACATGCCGGGGCAGAGAGAGAAAGGGGTGCCTGCAACCTGCCGCCACATCCCGGACAGCGGACAGGAAAAACAGATGGAATGTACGCCGCCATAGTCTATATGGGCTGCACGTGAATATGATTAAACAACAAAAATCAAAAAACCCCACTCTTACCGTGACCGCTCCTCGTTGACTTCTTTCTCCTATTCTTCCCGCTTCTATCTGGCGAGTACAGTGTTCCTTTCTTCTTCTTGCCCCCACTGCGACATAACTCGCAATTTGGTCTCGCGGCTACAGCGAGTCAGTATACTTCAGTTCCTTTACTCCAACTGTGCGCTGCTGCTCGGGGAACATCGCACCGCGAACTGCGCGGTTGAGCCTTTTGAAGCAGCTGTTGGTGTGCTATCCCGGTTCACCACCAGACGGCTTCATATTCATCAAGTGGGTAACGTCCCGCCGCCTGGTTATGCGTTTCCTGGGGTTAGATCTCTCTGAAAATACGTCCTCCTGCGGATGCCCCCTTCTCCCCCATAAACGATTGCTAAATCTTCCGCGCTCACCGTTTCGTTATCATTCTTGCTCACAATCTCGGGTTGCGGGACTATTCTTTTTCGTACCTCTCCTAACCTGCTACAGCTCCAGCTCTACAGTCGAGCGCTCCATGTATGCTCAAATTGAGCCAGCTCTCCTTATTTCGGCGGTACATTATCTTCTCTCAATGGATATACGCAGGCTTGCGTTCTCAACGCTATTTTTTGTGCGTTTCCTATTCGCGCTCAGACGACTTGTGCTAACACCTGGGTATTGCATAGGGGAGGTTCTTGATGTCGTCCCCTCCAATGTTAGTCGCGGTCACATCCGCGATGATAATATTGTCACTAGATCTCTAACTTGCTAATCCAGAAATTTCTCCACTATCACCCGTCGCGCGCAGACTCATCTATGCACTGGCTCGCCCCACCCGTCGATGTTTTTCCCTTTAGACTACAATGCATTCACTACTCGCATGCGAATTTGACAGATCATGGCGGCTAGAGGGCACAACTGCGTCTGATTTTTACAATTGCTGTCCTGCATTTCGAAATCTCCCGTTCCCACTGCACCAAGCGTGTTTCCAAAAAAGACACTCCAAGAAGCAAATACAAATAAAAACCCGAAAGAAAGAAGATTGAAATCGAAAGTTGTCTCACACCATCCTCTGCTGATACCGTGAAGGAGGGCGTGGGGAGAAATAATGGTCACTCTTCACCCTCGCCACTCAGCCCTAAGATCCTTTTCCGACTCCCTCCACTCCCTCCGTGCCCACTCTCAGTTGCCGCTGCCATATCAATCGGATTTAACCACAGGGAAGGTCAACGGAGCGGGTATGGGCAGGCTGTCTTCAAGTTCGAGCAAACGTGATAAGACCACCGGCTCAACCAAGGGCCACTTCTGCCGAACCATGTGACAGCATCTGAATCGTAGTGCGGGTCGCTGCTTCGACCCACTATGCTTGTCAACTCGCCCTTCGGACACAGTTCAAGTATGTAGCCGAATGACGGTAGGGGCATCCTCTCCTGGAGAGCTCGTTGCAGTAATTTGCCACAGGCTTGCCCGCTGGGTTCTTGACAGTATGTTGGAACGCTGCTTTCGGGCCACGAAACGGCAAACAAGACCATCTCGTGAAGGGAATCCCTTGGCAAGTATGAACTAATAACGCGATGAATGCCTGGCGGCAAACTAAACAGGCCCGACGTTCCGAATCGCGTTCACCGTCGCACCCCGGTCTTTACCGGCGCCAACCCGAGAATTTTGGAAGGAGAGACATATGTACTCATTCTCGATTGGTTGCGAGGCGGCATTCGAAACTTATGGGCGGGTGTCCGGTGGGTGGTGTACGTCTCGGAGCCCAGGTCTGCGGTGTGTCGTAACGGGGAATTGGCACTGACCCAACAGGTGGATTGACATGTCTGGGCGGAGAACAAGGGGAGGAAGCAACGAGCCGCCACTGCGCGGACAGCGGACAGGAACCGGAAGGACATAATCTCCCCATCATCTGATGTGCCTAATGCGAGTACTGAATAAACAACAAATTAAAAAGTGGTGGATTGACATAGTGGTGGATTGACATGCGGGCAGGCAGGCGGGAGAGCTAACTGAGAGGACGAGGGCCACTAAACAGATAATCCAGCAAGCCGTGGGAGCTACCGGGCGGTCAGAACGACTGAGTGTTTCAAAAGAGACGCGCGGGCCGTGTGTGGTAGGTGGGGGGTGGGAGAGGAGGGGGGGCTTGGGGGGGGGGGGGGGGGGTGGGGCGAAGGTATTCGAGCAAGTTGGGCACAGGGGAGAAGATGATTGCCGGCAGCGGGAAATTTCGGAGAGCGGTAGAAAACTCAGGGGAAATTGGCAGCACTGGACGGAGAAGAGTTACCTGATATTCAAGATAGAAAGCTGAAGGTTGTTTTAATGTTTCATGAAGTACATTGATTGGCTGCTTTCGCTTCTGGTGAAGGGTGTTTCTAAATTAAAATTTCGAAATCGAAAGCAAAATTATGCCAGCAGGAAGGTGAGAGCAGGGGGTAGAGAAGACAAGGCAAGAATGGCGAAGAATTCAGCATTTACAGGACAGTGGTATTTCCGTTGCTATCCGAGATAAGTGGTTGCGTGGGCGAGAAAACAGGAGAAGGAGGGGGGGGAGGGGGGGAGGGGGGGGGGGGGGGCAGTTAACGTATAGAAAGTACAGGGACAAAAGTTTCCGTACAGGAGCCGTTTTACACCAAAAATGCCCGTTTTCACAAAACCAAAAACCACTCTTTACTTGCCGGAAAAAAACTGTGCCTTTCACAGACGTCTTAGAATCGTAAGAATCATCATGTATAAAAATCTTGACAACTTTCATTTTATATTGGTGGCGCACGAAATTGTGTTATGCACGAGTTGAAAAGTGACTTCGGATTTTGTTTCGGACTCTCATACAAAAATATTACACAGCAACCAGTTTCAACACCAACTTTTCTCCCATATGGCATTACTCAACCACAATGGCTTAGAATTGCATGCCGATTTTTTATAAGATTATCTACGTAGCTAAGAAGGCCTCCCAACAGTCCATCATTTTTTCCAGTGAATGTAGGTTGCTGTATCCGTGGTTGAAAATGGGCTACCTTGGTC
>Ga0307508_10001430_pt1 | contig 26866 bp, 34 predicted proteins | sample 9_EM_MG_FD_203089 | JGI IMG/M metagenome (GOLD analysis project Ga0307508, IMG submission 203089) | Populus trichocarpa ectomycorrhiza microbial communities from riparian zone in the Pacific Northwest, United States - 9_EM | ecosystem: Host-associated > Plants > Roots > Unclassified | place...
CCCGCGTGGTTTGGTTTGGGGGGGCCCCCCCCCCCCCCCCCCCCCCGCCCGTCACGATTCCGTTTCTCCTTCACCTGTGATTCCTTGGTGCCCATTCTATCTTCTTGGGAAGGCCTGGGCGGAGGGCAAAGGGGAGCTTGCAACGTGCCCCCGTCGCGCGTATAGCGGACGGGAAAGCCGGACAAAAAGTGTGCTACCATAGTCTAGATAGGCTGAACGTGAGTATGAATAAACAAAAAAAAAGTTGCGCCTGTGGTCAGCGAAGAGTTCACGGACCATGCTGCGTTCCTTTCAACTTACGAAGTGTCTCCGCACCTCGGCCCGCAGGATCTTCTGTTGGATCTTCCGGTGGCGGGCAATTGTAGATAAGATGCTCGCGTGACTGGGACGTATAGCGGCACGACCAGCACTGGCTGGTGGAGGACCAACATGACGAATGTGCGCGCTTGCTGGTCGTGTGCGTGAGAATTGTTAGATAAAATAGAGACCGGTTATCCAATACAGATACATCGTCGTGAGTAACAGGCTCACTATATACTTCCCCACCGGGACATCATTTTTCCACCGGAAATCATATGTCCACCGGTGGCTCTCTTTGTTCGGTCGGCGCCGCTTTCCTCCACCACTGAAGCGCACCGGACGTCTAGATCTGACAGATTTATAATCAACGATTAAAAGCCTGGGACTTTTGGACAACGTCGGATTCGGGTAGTATTGATAAATCAGGTTTTTCGCAAATCTATTCAGGCAGGGGGCGGCAACGAGTGGCTTCGGCGCGCCTCTGAGGTGAGCGATCTCGGCGTGTGTCTTCGGTGAGCAATCCACACCGGCTTCAGATTGACCAAAGGAGAAGGATGATGTCTCGATCTTATCAATAGATTTGTAATGAATTAACAGCAGAGTATTTTATGGGGTTCGCTCGATATCCGGCTCCGTTACTCTGGCAGAGGATACTATCCAGTCCTTCTCCCTGGGCGAACCACCTTCTCTAAATATGTTTTGAACGTTGTATAATCATAGCACGCTCTCCGTAATCACTCTTCGGAGTTATTACTTACTTCATCGGGCAGTTACTTCATAGTCGCTTGCCTGTGATCACCCACGCGACTGGATCCCTCACGACCGCTGTCGCCCAACTGGACGGAGCCGCACTGGGACGAGAAAATTTGTTCTGCCACTCGATCGGATCCCTCACAACCGTTGTTGTTCAGAGCGGGCGCGAGCCGCACTGGCCATGATGGCTGAGTTCCGACGCTCGTCTTTCGATATTCATTTCTCGTCAGATACGCGTCGTCGGCCCTCTCATTTTCTCGTTCTCTTGCTCACCCTCCTCCCGCGAACCATCAGGGTGTGACAACGATCTTGATTCTTGCCCACCTAATCTCCCTTCTTTATTGGTCTTAGAGCTAGATAGATACCTCCCGATTGTTTCTAATACATTCCTTTCGTCTCCAAGGTGTTTTCTTTTTGTAGTAAATCTTTAATATCGTGTGGCCTATCTAGATGGCGAGGGCATCCGTGGGTGGCTACATCGTGGGGCACAAAACATCGTTCGGTGATCACGAGGCCGAGTGCGCACGTGTGGTCGTGTGAGTTCCGGTGACCCTGTGCTTACTAACCATTCTGCCCGCTGATATACCGCTGAAAACCGGCCGTGTCTTGCTTGGCGATACCTATGTTGAAAAAATCGATTGGCGGTAAAGATCAATATCAGAGTATATTGAACGAGTGTATAGAACGGAAAGAGAAGTACAAGAAGTGCAGCAAATATCCCACTTTTGCGCTTCCCCGCTCTTGCGTCTTGCGTAATCGTGTCCTCAACAAACTCTAAGGCACAAGTGCCAAATCCAAATAAAACGCCGCGAGAAGAATTTCCAACAACCTATATTGAATAAAGGATCGACCCACAGCCAAGTGTTGGCGGCGTCAATACCGGACTTGAGTTTGGAGCACCTCTCCAAGTGCTGCTCGCACAAGAAGCGCCATCAGATGATTCTGTGGGCTGAGGTGAGGAAGCGGCAGAGGGAAGTAAATATCGGTTCAAGATCTGGGCTCATTTTGAGGATGGGTGATTGTTGGAATAAAGGGATCGGTAGAGACGAAGATAGCGAATTGATTGATTGATACAAAGTCGAAGGAGGAACATTCTCTCTATATACAACGGGCCCGAGGGACTCGCCAGGGGGAAAGGACGGAAGACTGCCTCCTGAGCCGGTGCTCGGAGACTCGGGCGGCTGTCATCTCCGGACATGTCGCCTCCGGTCCGTCATCTCCGGACGCCTTCTCCGGTCCGCCATCTCCGGCCGCCCATTATTCTGACATGCCTCACTGCGCACGACGCAGGATGTGGGTACAATAAAATAAGAGTTCTTAATTTGGTACGCGCGTTATGTGACTTCGCTCCACAGGAAAATTGGGTAAAATGTACGCCGCAATGATCTATATAGGTCGCCTGCGAGTATGAATAAACAAAAAAAAAAGGCTTCACTCCGTCCTCCGGAGCCCTGTGGTTTTCCGTTGTTAGCCAGATCGTCTAATCCGAACGGCGCACTGTTGGCCGTGTCGTAGCAAGGATCTCAGTGCAAATGGTGGGTGTGAGCCAGCTGTAGTTTGCGGATGCTGTCTGCATAGCTCGCATAGCGAAACAAGTAATATCCCGAGACCATGCAATGCAACTTCCAGACGCCTTTTGGGTGTGGAGTTGAAATAGTTACATCGCTCAAACACAGGGCAACACCATTCCCGGGGGGGACAAGTTTTGAAGCGGTGCTGGAAACAGCAGTCAGAAGGAACGCAGATCTGGTTCTTATCCAGGAACCGAGGGGGGAAAAAGAGAAGGATAGCACGCGCTCCCACCCCAACTTCAACTTCATCAGGGTCGAGGAGTCAATGCCGGCAAAATGCTGGATAGCGGTTTTTTTTTTTGTTTACTCATACTCGCATACGACCTATATAGATCATGGCGGGATGCTGGATAGCGGTGAACCGGGCCTCCAAGTGCCAGGTTACGGAACTGAGGAACTTGGCGGCAGGGTCGGGGAGCCACGTCCAGGTGGTGGAGGTCACCACAGCTGGCGGGGAAGCTGTCATCATTGCGAACGTCTATGACCGACACGTCGGCAGCGAGGGCAACCGCCCAGCGCTGCGGGCGGCGTGGGGGGGAATAGCCTGACACCGACGAGTGGTAGTGGCAGGGGACATGAATGCCCACAGCACGCTGTGGAACCCCATAGCCGCCAGGAACAGAAACAACGTGTTCTGGGAGCGGCTCATCCAGGACAATGGCCTGGTGATCTGGAATTCGGAGGAGGTAACGAGGATGGAAGCAGGCGCGGGGATCCACTCCGTCATCGATTTGACGCTCTCATCACCGGAGGTCTCGCTCAACTGGAGTATTGGCCCGGCTACGGGTTCAGACCATGAACTCCTGCAGTGGGAAATCCTGGGGGCAGCAAGCCCAGAGGACGCAACCAGCTCAGCAACCACTGGGTGGGACGTATCAGGGTGGGACCCTAAGGGGAAGGAGGAGGAGGAGGCAAACGCGACAGCTGCAAAGCGGGCCCAGGCGTAGGAATGCTACCGCAGAGGCGTCGGGGCCTCCCCAGTACTCACGGGCGTCAGCACGGTGGAGGAGGTGGACGACGCGGTGGCGGCACTCCGTGAGGCAATGGTGGGCACCTTGGACCAGCATGCGCGCAAGAAACGGTGGTGCAGCCGCTCCAAGATGTGGTGGAACCCCGAGCTGCGCGACCTGAGGAAGGCACTGGGAAAGGCGCGACGGGGCCGGAGGGTGGCGGGCATCAGCCGGGCTCAGGACGCAAGGCGGGAGCTGCGGCGGACCATCCGGAAGGCCAAGAAGGAGTGCTGGAACCGGTTCCTCAGAGAGGCTGAGGGTAGGGATGTATGGACAGCAACCGGGTACACTGAGCCAAGGATCGACAAGGCGGTGAGGCACTGACCCTCCAAGACGGATCGGTGGCCGAGGGCCATCACGACCGGGAATAGGCAATCCTGGTAGCTCACTTCCCGCCGGCACCTGCCGGGGCCTACGAACTAGTAGCGACGGGGGGGCGCGCCTTCATGAGGGTGGGTCCCTAACTGGTGGGAACGCTCCTGGGGAAGGAGTCGAACGTGTTAGCCCCGGGCGATGACCGAATAATAGCAGGGATTCTCAAGGTGTTCTGGCAGTGGGACGAGCTCCGCTTCACCCAGCTCGTCAGGGCCTGCATCCGCGTGGGTCACCACCCCAAGCTGTGGAAAATGGCAATGGGTGTTGTCATTCCCAAGCCGGGGAAGCCCGATTACTCTAAGGTCCGGGCCTACAGAGTCATGTCGCTTCTGGACGTGGTCAGTAAGCTGGTGGAAAGGACCGCAGCGCATCTCATTGCGGACCATCTCGAGCGCAAGCGGGGTCTCCACTCTTAAAATACCAGATTACTATCGGGTCTTATAGAGAGCGAGAGCAGTGAGCGGGAGAGTGAAGAGGAATATTCTTACCCTGAGGATGGTCGGTCACAATGAGAGAAGTGGCGGAGAGTAAGAGCGAACAGTAATGAGTATGTTGAGTGTTGTTGAAGTGATTGCTTAAAAGGAACGAGAGACAAGAAAAACAGAGACTTTATACACCGGCCTGCCGATGTTACCTTCCCTAAACTTCGGCCTCCATTCCATCCTCGTCATCCATTCCGGCCTCGTCATCCATTCCATTCTCGTCATTCATTCCTGAGTGCGGCAGTGAGAAGCATTTCCAACATCCACGACAGTCAGTTCTGTTGAAATTAGCGCCATCACACCTATCTCCTATTTTTTCCTGTTTCTTTATCTTATGGTTAGTGGGATAGATTAGATATGTGGTGGCGGCGGTGGCGCGGCGCCAGTAGGTTTTGTTGACATGTTCTGGGCTCTGTTGAATTGGGTTTTGTTGACGTGTTCTGGATTCCGGCGGGAAAGGATGTTTATGTTGCGGAAGTCGAGACATTATGCCGACATCGCCATCTAGGCCAGGTGGCCGCTGTACATAACGTCTCTCTTTCCTTCCGCTCTCATAGATCGATAAGTCTTAGTCCTCAATCAATCACACGCTCTCTCTCTCTCCCGCTTCAAAATCTTCTAGTTTCCAAACGACCCCACTTCCGCAGTGCGCCCAAAACTACAAGTTCGGCTGCCGCAAGCGCCAGTCCTGCATCGACGCTATGGCAGTCCTCATAAACCGCACACAGCTGGCATAGAAGGAGAAACGGGTGGCGGGCGGTCTCTTCATGGACGTCAAGTCGGCGTTCAACAACGTCAGCAGGGCGTACCTGGGCAAGCGGATGGAGCCCTTGGGCGTAGACCCTTATCTGATTCGGTGGACAGGTAGCTTTATGTCTGACCGCCAGGTCAAGCTGGTTCTCGACGGCAAGGCAGGGAAGGTGAGTCCGGTGGAAACGGGCATCCCACAGGGCTCTCCAGCAGCACCGATCCTCTTTGCCACATACCTGTCAGGAATCTTTGACGAGGTGGAGGCAACGGTCCCAGGCGTCCATGGGCTGTCCTTCGTTGACGACATCAGCTGGTGGGCGGAGGGGAAGAACGACGAGGAGGTCACAGCCAAGCTTTCAGAGGCAGCGACAGCCGCGGCTGAATGGGCAGCTAGGAACGGTGTCGCCTTCGACCAGGGCAAAACCGAAGCGGCAATTTTCCACAAAAAGAGGACCGCTCCCAAGACAGCAGTGGTGGTAGGGGACAGCAAGGTCCCATTCAACAAGGAGGCGACGAGATGGCTAGGGGTGTGGTTGGACTCCCAGCTGACCCTCAAGGAGCACCATGCCGTCTGGATGAAAAGCGGCAGAAAGGCGATGACGCGGCTGCACAGGCTTACTGGGGAGATGGGGCTCTCACCAGCCATATGCCGGAAGGTCATGAAGGCATGCGTCCAGTCGGTCGCCATGTTTGGGGCCGGAGCTATGGTGGAGGGGAGACCTCGCGGAAGGCACCATCGGCCGGGCGAAGGAACTCCAGCTGCTGGTCAACCAGGACGCACGGGCGACAACGGGCTGCTTCCGGACAACCAACCTGGGAGCCCTATCAATGAAGTCGGACCTCGGAGCAGCAACAGCGCAGCTGAAGAACAGACACTGGCGGTTTGGGCTATGGCTACTGAGCCTGCCGGAAGGGGATAAGGCACGGGAGGCGGTAGGGGCCCACACCGGAATCGGGCGGCAGCTCAAGAACACCCTCGCACACGGTGGACAGAGAGAGAGGACAGTGCCGCTCAAGGAGACGGAAACCCTCGACGCGGAGCTACTGCAGGAGGAGGAAGCCGAGGCGAAAGCAGAGGGGACCCGACCGGGCCTCACCATGTTCTCGGACGGGTCACGACTGGACGATGGGGTGACCGGGTACTCGGTGGTGTGGAAGAAGCGCCAAACCTGGGCGTGGGTCAAAGTGCACATGGGCAACAACCGAGAAGCCTATGACGCCGAGTGTGCTGCACTCGCCCGTGCCCTTGAGCTGGCGTCGCAGAGGAACGCGGCCCCGGAACGAGTCACTATCTTCTTGGATGCACAGGCAGCCATCAGGCGGATCGCATCGGACGAACCCGGCCCTGGGCAACAGTACGCCCTTCAGACACGGAAGCACATCGCCACGCTGCACCTGTCCAGGCCGGGGATCGTCATCGAAGTGCAATGGTGCCCGGCGCACAAGGGAGTCGCTGGCAATGAAAAGGCTGATGAGTGTGCAAAGGTAGCGGCAGAGAAGTCAGGCACCCGCGGGGTAGAGTGGCCGAACTTCCCAGTACAAAGGGAGGTGCGGGGGGCGTCCATGCCACGATCGCTCGCCAACCTCAAGCGGGAGATCTCAGAGAAGAAGTGGGCGGAGGCACGTCAGTGGGCTGGGGGCCAAACCGCTGGGAAGTACCGCAAGCCGGACAGCCAAAAGCCCGATGGCGCGGTAGCCAACAGCACCAAGAGGCTCGCCTCTTGGTTCTACCAGCTGAAGACGGGGCACTGTTTAACGGGGCAGTACCTCAACTGGACAAAGAACCGAACCACCCCACAATGCTGGTTGTGCCAGTACCGTACTCAGACCTGGGACCACCTTTTCAAGGAGTGCCCCGAGTGGAAGCTGCAACAGAAGGCCCTGTGGGCGGAGGTGAAGAAGGAGACCGGGAGGTGGAAGGACCGTTGGAAGGTGAAGGACCTGCTGGCCGACGGGAGGTGTATCCGGGCAGTGCTGGACTTCCTGGCAGCCACGGACGTGGGCAGGCGCGTGCCCGTGGAGGAGGAGGACGCCGTCAGCGCAGTTTCAGAGCTGGAGGTGCGGGAATGGCTGCAGGAGGAAGGAGCGGCGGCGATGGATCTGGGTGAGGGAGGGACACCACTGTTCCTACCCACGCCCGACTTCATGGCGTCCGCAGGAATGGTGTAGACGGTGTCTTTCTTTTGTTTTTCCTTCGACTGCCACGCTCGCTTTTCTTTCCTTTGTAATTCCCTTGGTGCGCATGACATCTTCGTGGGACAGGCCTGGGCGGAGGGCAAAGGGGAGCTTGCAACGAGCCGCCAGCGCGCGGACAGCGGACAGGAAACGGACTGTACATACTCTGCCATGATCTAGATAGGTCGCACGCGAGTAATGAATAAAAAAAAAAAAGGGCAACACCATTCAATATCTGGAGCTCAGCTCCGTCTCGCTACACCCCTGTGTGCGCCGGCTGCTAGCGTACATCCTCCACTGTTGCAATCCACCCTCCTCCTGCTCCTGCACCCTGTCACCTCCGGTCACCTTCTTCTCAAATAGCTGCCCCCTACCAATTTCACCATACCCGACTCTTTGCACCATCAGTCAAGGTTACCTTCATCGTACGACCGAATTCCAGCCACCTCCGCCGACTACACAGGCCCTCTCTCCTACTGTCGATAGGATAACGGAGCCAGCAGCGCAATCCTATACCAGCTAGTGTTACATCTAGCAAGCTGAGTACTCATTAAGCTGCGGCCGCGAGCAGGGTCATCGTTCCAAACATCGCCATTGTCACGATCTTCCTCATCACCGCAAACATCATCGCCAACGGAACCACACCCTCACCGAAAGCAAAGAAACTGCCGTCGACAGAACTTCGATACTCAGCATCACAACGCCTGAGTAGCACCTGCTGGCTTTCTCGCTTCTCGTCTGTTTCCGAGGACAGCGCGCATCAACCTTCCAGGTCGTAGCGTAAAACGCAGAGTTCGCCCAAAACCCTCCAACGATCCCCGCGCCCTAAACGCAGTCATAAACATGCCGTTCCACCTGGGAAAATTCATCGGCGCTGGTGCCAACTACAAACAAAACCAGGCTTCTACTGTAGCTTCCCGTGCTGAGGAGGAGGTAGGTTGGCGAGACTCTGGTCGGGGAGCTATTTCACTTCGACTAACAAACGATACTAGCAGACACGTGAGAATTCACGGAGGCTTGGCCGCGAGGCCGAGATGTCAGACCTCAGTTACATGCTACGGAGTTACGACGAATGTCGCAAGGAAGATCGTGCGAGGAAGGCGGCGGCCCGTCAGGCAGTCCAAGCCATGAGGGATGGTCTTCTCGCACGCGAGGCGGACTACCAGCAAGACAAACACGGATTGAAGCTGGAGAAGACTAGCTTCTGGGTTGAGATGACCATCTTCGTGGCTGGGCTTAACCCCTTGGTCGCCATGCGGGATGAACACCGCAACCACCTCATCGCGCGCGCGGTTTTCCCCGAGGAGATTCTGCAGAATTGCGAGTGCTACGGATGTATCAGGGGCGAACCAGATTACCCTTTCCAGCCCGCCGACGCACAGCAGTACGAGTGGGAGGCAGAATCCTACGCTCGCCTTCAGCAGGCCGCTGAAGAGGGCTGGTTCGGCAGGGCCGCTCCGCGATGGTGACCCATCCACAAGATGTTTTGCGATATTTTTTACGATGTGATGGCATAGATTCCCATGCTGCGTTACGGGTGTGGAGGGAGTGATACCTGATTTGAGAAGAGACGTGGGTGCTACATTTTTTTGACTTTTCCTTGCGTCAGTTGCTCGCGGCTTGCAGCAACCTTGAAAATTTCGTTAGCTTACGGGCATTCCTCACGGCATTACGATGTGCTGAGGAAGTCAGATGGGGTTTTAGATGATGTGCGGTTGCTATTTCTTTCTTCCTTTTTTTGCTGACTTTTCGATTTGCTTTCTTGTTTTGCTACAGCATTACGGCTGTTGAGGGGTTCAGACTTCCAATGCTGTATTTTAATATGTACTTGTTTTCTTTCAATGCCTCCGAGATGGACTCTCGTTCGATGGATATTTCAGGTCTCCTCACTGCGATTTACTTTTGTCGTTCTACTAATATAACCGAGATTTTTATTTCGTAGCTAGCAAAAACGGAAGCTTGAGCTTTCCTTTCACTCCTGATTTCCGTCATTCGCCATTCTTTCTCCGCTAGAGGTTGTGCCTATCCTACCCGCGAACGACAACCTTGCACCGACCACTTACTTCTCTGCCTTGCTGGATATCCCGTCAAGCTCCGCCCTTCGTTGACGGCCCTACATCAAACGCCGCGCATAGACAGTCATCAGTTATGCCCCGTTCTATCACTATCTGCCAATCCTTGACGATTCTGAAGCACATCGAGCGACCTATTCCTCACTCACCGCGAGTTGCCACGACACATTCAACTAACGCCATAACTATGTCAACGCAACTACCGAACAACAGCTGTGATAACGGTACGTGGTTGAACTCGGAGAGCGGTACCTAGTAGGAGAACGACGATACGGATTGAAGCTGGACGCCTCGCCGCCAGAAACAGCCACAACTCGGGGACATGTCGCTTAACGTGCGGTCGGATTCACATGCGGAAAGGGGGAGATTGAATAATAACTTGTCATTTGGAACTGGTGCACAGAATACTGAGGCCGGTGTGTGGTAAAGTTGAAGGCCTTCATCGAACCATGTCGCTGCTCACCGACATAGCAACAGCCCCAGTGCCAGGATCGCCTGATACCTCCACTTCACGCCACCAGAGACCGTGTGGTACATTGCTCAACCCCTACTGCACTCGGCTCAGCACAGAGGTGCAGTGGCGACCTGCGAGGACCTGACATATCAGTGATATCAGCTGGCCGTCGAATATCCTCACCATCCGGCTCAACGCCTGTTCGTGAGCATGGATCGGACAACGGTAGCGAGGAGAGTGGACTGCTGTCCGGCTTTGTGATGATGAATCTCGGTCTGCCTCAGCCGAGAGTCACAGACATGGCGATGGTCGGCCTGTATTTCGTATCGACCAGACATCTTTCTCTTATCTCGCAGACTTGACGTCACTCCTCCATTGAAGACGATCTTCCGCACCACGCCGCCATAATTACGTATACTGCAACAAACAGTTGAAACCTGGCGACAAGCGACCCGGTCAGCAATCACTCCGCGATAACGACCAATTAGCAACCAAGCAAAAGGTTCTGCGAAGGCTCGACGATGACCTCTCAACTCACATCACCTATCCGTTACTAGCCGGAGGTCAAGACTGCCCGTATGCGGGAGGGCTGCGCGAACACTACGGTGGAGCTCCAGAGGACATGAAAGGCACCCTATCCGGCATGAGGTATGACTCTGAAGTGATGGCCAGACGTAATTCGATCGCTTGAGGTTCGTTACGATTGCCGTTACACTAGGGAATGGAAGTCGATCGGGAGGTCAATAGCGCAGAGTTCGCACATCTTATCCGCCTTCTGTGAATGTGCCGACAGCTGATGATGAATGGGTTGCCGATCAGAAATAATCACCTAATCCACGCAATCTACGACTCGTAGCTGCCGTCATCACCCTTGTGTCGACTGATATTGGAAGGACACCTGTACAAGCAGAGGGTTGAAATGATGGGATGCCCTTTGGGGCTCAGCTGGTGTCTCGCATATTGTACTCTGGGTGGGGCCAAAAGAGAGCTGGTATTTAACGAGCTAAAAGGGCGGCAGAAGACATTTTCGATGGAAACGTGATCTGGGCCATCGGGGGACCCGCCAAGAGGTAGTAGAAGGAGCAAACATTTACAAAAGCCCTTCAGCTATCTACCGATGCCAGCCAATAATGGAAGGCAGCAAGGTTGGTCTGGAGTGTCAATGAATTTGGCGAGAACAGCAGCCGATGATCTTCCAATCGAAGACGGGGTACGCGTTGACAGTGCTATTCCTGGAATAGACAGGAGCCAGGGGTGAAGATTCTTCCTGGAAACACCGAGTAGTGAGTCAGAATAATGGGCGTCCGGACATGACGGACCGGAGACGGCACGTCCGGAGATGACAGCTGCCTGAGTCTCCGAGCACCGGCTCGGGAGACAGTCTTCCGTCCTTTTCCTTGGCGAGTCCCTCAGGGCCGTTGTATATAGAGAGAATGTCCCGCCTTGACTATGTATCAATCAACCAATTCACTATCTTCATCTCTATCGATCCCTATATTCCAACATAGTGCACTCCATGGAACGAGTGTCTGAATTGAGAGGGGCCAGGTGAAGTACGAGATGGGAGGAAGAACAATTGCGGTAATCTACTCAAGAACGATCTACTCAGACTATTCTAATATTTCTGGACCCCACTGATGTCAGTCGAGGTGTACTGAAGGAGGGCATTGGAAATGATGGAGCAAGTTTTCTGTTGAATTATTGCATACTGAAATGATTTCGTGTTGTTTGAAGCTATGTGTCGTGAGGTTTCCAGACTCTTAGAGACGGCTCCAGCAGCAGGAGAATGACCCCTGGATCCCCGGGGATGCCCCCAAGCGGATATAAAGATGAAGGCTGTTAGAGGCTTTGGGCGAGCAATCAGCCTCACACCTACGGCTTCCAATATCGACCGGAGGGGGCCCTGATGTGCGGGATGTGTGGAATTGGGGTAATGGAGAAGCTACCCGAATCTGCGAGGAATGCTAGTTGGTAGAGAAAGAGCAATGCCGAGCGAATTGAAAGTGGAAGTGCGATATGTTGCCATGATTATGTCCATAGATTGCATGCGTTTCAAGACCAATGCAAAAAAATTGAAGAACACGTCGATCAAGATGTTTACATCTTGCAGAAGTGAACTGCTGCCATCCGCTATCACCAGGCTGTTGTGTTGGTCCGTCGAATTAGGTTGTTTAGGGAGGGAATCAGAGCATGATTCGCAGGAGGACTTGTGCGATTGCTGGGGCACTCCGGCGATGGCGGGGCTGTTGCTGTGCTGTCGGATGTGTGGGGTATGATCGACAATTGGGCTTGACGAGATGAATATTTAGCTTGACCTCCATGGCGAAATTTGCGAGAAGCGCCAATCTACTGCACTGTTTACTATCAGCAATGATCTTCGCGAAAGCGACCTCCAGCTTTCTCGCGGGATACGTTTCAACGCCCTACATCGCTATCCAGATTTGCCGGCGCCTAATCCGGATGGTCCAAGTACGGGAGAAATACTCTTGTGTACAAGCATAGATCTCAAGATTCCCCTGGCGCTGCTGATATCCCACCCGTCTCATTCCTTCACCACCACCCTCCTCCTTGGTTGAACCAAGCTCTCCCCACCACCGACCGCAACATCACCACTGCTACACAACCCAAACTCTCCCCGTCGTCCCATCAGCGCCGCGAAATTCCGGCCCAGGAACCCAAATCGCAGCGAGGATATTATCAAGCCCGCACCGTCGGTGGCAATTCCGACGACGGATAGCGGTGTTAATGGGATTCGTCATCCTATCCCGCAGCTCAATCCCCCAGTGATCGCCCCCCACCCAAGCACTGTCCTTCGTGTTCACTGTCCGTCAGCAGTTTAAGAGAGTTAACAACTTCAAGCAGGCGGTAGCCCATTGGGCTGTCGGCGGCAGCGTCTAGGACTGGCTCCATTAAGTCCAATGCGAAGGTCAGAGTTATTGTCTGTTCCGAGAAGGAATTCGCCTTCAGGGTTATGGCGATCTGGGGGAAGAAACATGGGAATGTTATTGTTACGTTTGTCAATCCAACCCATACCACATGCTTTTGGCAGGACGAGAAAGAGATTCAAGCTCATAACCGTCAGATTTTCCTACTGGACGTAATCCCGAAAATGGTGACCGTTGACCAGTCAAAAACTATTACGAAAGTCAAGGGCGCGATAGCCAACCATTATTCTCGGACGGTCAGCTATCAGGCGGCAAAACTGGCATCGAGGACGTAGCAGAACACGTTCATGCAGAGGGAGCGTATCGCGGTGCATCCGCACGACCGAAAAGAAGAGGCTATCGGACAACTTGACACCTCTGGAAGGCCTTTGTACACAGGAGGATGCGGTAGCGCCCTTTCCTTATGTGACCAGTCGCGGTGCATCCGCACGACCGAAAAGAAGAGGCTATCGGACAGGTTGACTACTCTGGAGGGCCTTGGTACACAGGAGGATGCGGTAGCGCCCTTTCCTTGTGTGACCAGTTTATCACCAAGGACTCCCGACCTCGTTCGGCAACGTCGCAAGTCCACCAAGACAGTGCCGTTAAACCTGGCGGTTACTGAACATCCCTTTCTCCGTGCCGAACGTCTTTCTAGACGGTGACCAGTGAAATGACGACCTGGGTTTACAGAGATGTCGTGACCTTCACTCCAGCGCGTAATTGGACCTTTTCGCCATATTACTTTTCGCTTCCGACTTATGTGCACCTTACCACCACCGATGATATAGCCTGCCACACCACCCTACAAAGAACTCCGTCTTGTTTTTCACCATTTTCCCTCTTATGCCGCCGCTAATGTTCGCCGAGTCACGGCAACGCGCTCATGAAGTGGCATTACGAGCTGCCGTCATACCGCCCATCGGGGATGTTCCCGTGCTTCGCAGTGCGCTCCGACGAAGCCAGTTACAGAGTGTAAAAGTCGGTGTGAGGTACGTAACGTTGAAGATCTTCATAGAACCCTATCGACGCCTAGAGTCACAAGCAACACCCCCAGTGTCAGGATCGTCTGCTAGCTCCTCTTCAAGCCACCGGCGACCGGGAAGTACATTGCTCAACTCGTCCTGCACTCGGCCCTGCACAGATGAACGGCGGTGAGCCGCTAGCACCAGACATAGCAGTGATATCAACTTGCGATTGGGTATCCTCCTCAGCAGTCTCAAGGCCTCTTGGCGAGTATGGAATGGACGAAGATACTGAAGAGAGTGGACTGCAGGCCGGTATTGTTGCAGATGGATCTCGGTTTCCTTCCGCCGAGAGTTACAGACATGGTGACGGCCGACTGGTATGTGGTATCGACAAAGCATTTACCCCTTATCTCGCAGACTTACCGTCAAATCTCTGTTGGAGACTATTTTCCACCGCCTCGCAGCATCACAGGCGCTCCGCAGTTACGACCGATTATCAGCCAAGCAAAAAGACCCGAACGCGCCAACCAAGGGCCTCGGAACACACATGACTTATCTGTAACGAGTCGTACGTCGATATTGCCTCCGCCGTGGAAGCGATGGACGAACGCTACAGCTAAGCTCCGGAGAACAAAGGCACCCTGTCCGGCGTGAGGATGACTCCGAAATTATGTCCAGCCGAAACTTGATCGCTGGAGGTTGGGTACGATTGCGATTACAATTGGGAATGAAAGTCGATCAGGATGTCAATGACGCCGAGTGCACACTCCTTGCCCGCCTTCTGTGGTTGTGCCGAGAGCTGATGAGGGAAGGATTGCTGATTAAAAATAATCACCTCTAGCACCGACTTCACAACTCCTAGGCTGCCATCAACGCTCCCGCATCGACCAATATTGCGCACTTGTACACGCAGTGAGGGGGTGCCCACTGCGGCTCAGGTGGATTCTCGCACGTTGCACTGTGGGTGGGGCCAAAATGAACCTACTGATTAGCGGGCGAAACGGACCGCCAAAGATATTTGGGGTGGAAACGTGATCTGGGACCTAGGGGGCCTGACCAAGAGGCGGGAGAAGAAGCAAACATTTACCAACCCTCGGCCACCTGCCGAGAAAGATGTCTGCTCAATAATGGAAGGCGGAAAGGACGATCTGGAATGAACGGGAACACGATGAATATATCCGGAGAGAACAGCAGCCCATGATCTTCTGGTCGAAGACGTGGTACACGTTGGCAGTGTTATACCTGGAATAGGCGGGAGCTGCAAGTGAAGATCCTTCCTGGGAACACCAAGTAGTGTACTGCGTTGAACGAGTGGCTGAATGTCAGCGGGCCAGGCGGCGGACGAGATCGGAAGAAACAACAATCGCGGTAATGTACTCAGGAACGATCTGCTCGGGCTTTGCTTGTGTTTTCGGACCACACATATGTCAGTCGGGTTGTGCTGAAGGAGGACTTTGGGAATGATGGAGTTGATGACAGCAAGCCCTAAGTCGAACTATGGCAATCGGAGATGATTTGTGTTGCCAGAAACTACGTGTCGTGGGGGTTCTGGACTTGAAGGAATGACCTCGGCGGCGGGAAGATCGTCCGTGGAACTCCGAGGATACCTCCAGGAGGATGTACAGATGAAGACAGTTAGAGACTTCGCGTGAACACTCAGACTCTCACCTACGACTTTCTATATCGACTGGAGAGAACACTATGGGGCGATAAAAGTGGAATTGCAGCAATCGAGACGCCTTCTGGATGAGTGAGGGTTGCTATTCGCCGATGACAGCTACTGAATGAGCTGGAAAAGTGTTGGAAATTCTTCTCGCTGCTGTGCTTGGAAGAATGATGCGGCCGGAATGGATGGTGGGGCGCGACTGGGTGGCGAGGCGGAATGGATGACTAGGCAGGAATGGGTGATTGGGGAGGTCAACATCGGCAGGCCGGTGTATATAATGTCTTCATTTCTCCTTGTCTCGTATTCTCTTTATCGCTTCAATCAATACTCAACATACTCATTACTATCTCTCTTCACTGCTCTTTCAGATCCGATAAAATCTTAAAAAAAAAGAGGGAGGGCTGTATGTTGCCATGAAGTCCATAGGTTGTATGCGTTTCATGTCCATAGTAAAATTCGAATATGTTTTTCAAAAAGTTTACATCTTGCAAAGTTGAATGGTGCCATCCGCTATCACCGGAGGTCGTGGTGTTAATCTGTCGAGGTAGGTTGTACAAAGACCGACTCGGAAGGAAATTTGACGGAGGGCTTGGACTGTTTACTGGAAGACTCTGGTGGTGGCGGAGCGGCTGCTGTGTTGTCGGATGGTGGGTGTGATCGGCGGTTGGGTTTGGCGGGGTGGATGTTTTTGACCTTCATGACGGCGTTTGCGAGAAACACCAACCGACGGCACTCTATTATCAGCAATGGTGTTCGCCGAACTGACTTCCATATCCAGGCAGAGGCCCCGCATTACCGCACACAACAGGGCCTGATCGGTTCAAGTTGGGCAGAAACTACCAGTGCTAATATCGTTGTGAAGTCTGAACATGAAAAGGAGAAGGAAGCAGCGACGGGTGAGAAACTCGTAGGAATTGCTTTTCCGCGGGGTTACAGGAAAAATAGGACGAAGAGGCAAAAAGTGCTTCCAAGCCCGATAGGAAATCAACGACATACCTATTTTCGTATTGGGCATTTACGCTGGGTGGTTACTTAAGTCCGAATTTGACTCGGTTATTTTCATTTTATTTCTTGACGTTTTGGATTTAGCAGCGGGGAAAACACGCTCGCCGCTGGTGCAGCACATCCTCCTATGGGTGGTAAAACATGCACGGCTTTTCTTGAATTTCGGCATTCCATCTGACACATCCGGGATGCCATATTACCCTCCAAACGTCTCGTGATTAACGACCGTTAAGTACTTCGTCGTCGCCTGGAACAGTTCTGCCACTGCCTTGTCTGTTTAGCGACGTGGATCTCCTGACAACAGCGTGGTGGGTTCCTTTTGATTCCGTGGGTGTCACCCTAAAGAAACAATCCCACAAACCCTGACAAACAAAATCTACTTTGCCAACCACTGTACAGCCCACGAAAACAAGAAACACCCAACCACCCGTCACCTCCGGCCGTCTTACATTACTGAAATCTACGAAATGGCACTCTCTCCAAGTGAGGTCTCCGCCGCGCAGGGTGACTGCCATCCTCCTAAGGCCTCCTGCTCAACTGCCAGCATTGAGGATGGTACCCCCCCGGTTCGCGCTTCTACTACCACCTCGGGTACTGCGTCCAGCGAGATTTTGGAGGCTTTGGACCCCGACGATGAGTTTGTGGACTATGTAGGAGTACGTTCTCCCTACCTGATAAACTAACATCCCATTTCAGGATTCGTCTCCACAGATCTGCCCGCAAAAATTTCTAATAGACTGGTGGCTGACGCGGGAGAAGGATATCATCGGCTGCGTCATCATCGCTGTTATCCTGATCTCTTGGTACGGGCTCTACGAACTCTTTCATTTCAGGGCCACAGAGTAGCATGGACCTGTCGACGGTAAGGTTTGCAAGGAGGCAAATGTGGCGTTGAGGAAGCAAGCGGTCTTTGTTCCCAGTGAGGTGGTCATTCTCCAGGGCTAATTCTGTACTCCTCAATTCCATGATTTGTTTCCATCAAACAGTTGCTTTTTGTGCGCCTTGCTGTAGTCAACTTGAATCCTTTTATCAACTAAGCGCCTGATGGAGTTTGACCGTGGATCTAGAGACTTGCCGTTGATCTGGGGCATATCGAACTGTTGGCTGCTTCCATTAATTTTGCTGACTCGGGCTTCCGGCGTGACCCGCGGCCCTACGGGTAGAAATGGCGTCCGTGCTAGTCACAGTTAAAGCTTCATGACTTGCGGGTGTGAAACGACGTCCGGCTGCAGGCTCGTACGAATGACGTTCGCTAGGTCCTTCCCTAGGTGCAGATCAACGCCGGCGAAGGAGCTGTGTCGCTGGACGTCAGTTGGTAGCATTGGATGCTGTGTGAGAGACGAGCCAGTTGCGTATCGGAAACCGTCCGAGCAGTATTTCACCCGAAAATGTCGACCCGTAATCGTTTGTACCGAGCATTTATGTCTCCAGGTCTCGAGAACTCCCGCCACGCCATCCGACACTCATAACCGATATCCTTCGGGCGGACTGGGAGACGGTTCTTCACTATCTTCGCCTGCTTCTTCCCGCCCTCAGTTATGCGGGATCTGATTCGATGTATGGATCATGGGTAGTTGCCAGCAAGGTACTGATAGGATATCGCCTCCGACTCCTAGCGCTAGCCTGTCGGAATCAGGTCCAATTACGCAATGGGGGAAGACAAAAGTTACCGGAGCCACCCGAACGTAGGGGTAGATTGGCTCTGTTCTTCGTACAGTTAGGCGCCACAGAAGGCTGAGGTGCGAGGGTGTGAGGGAACCACGAGGTCACACTAAATCCTCAGCTGCCTCTGCATCTTCTGCCGTCTCTACATCCTCCTTTGCTACCTTACCACTTGTCAGCTATATTTCCAGCAAGAGACATGATGGATTTACTGCGATCAGTATGCTTGTGCCATCTTGTCGGCGTCTTCTTGCGCATCTGCAGTTAGCATCAATACTCTTCGATCTTCCTATTCTGCATGACTTCTTTCAGCGTTACAATCCCTAAATCTACCCATTTCGCCAGAAGGTGATTCACAACGGGATCGTAACATAGTAAAGCAGCCTCGCCGTCACTCAGACGATCCGCGCGCCCTCCTGAACCAGTACACTGTAATTTGAGGCGTTGCCACCGTTTCCTGGTCGCAACAACAACAACAACACCATTTATCCGCCCATTAATTCATGCAACCGTCACCTCCCCCACGTCAACCATCACCCCCTTCACAACCCCATCGCCATCCCACCAACTACACGGAATTAATTCCCACGATGATTCCAACGATCGTGATCACGCCTCCTCCGGATTCGGACGCCGGCAATGCAACCGAGACTCCTACCAGCGAGCCCTTCGACAGGGACGCCGCGGAATGCCTCACTCGGCTCCACCCCCTTCATGCGGTCATCTACGATATCGGCCTCCGCGCCACTCTCTCTCGTTACCCCACCGTGGCGCCTTCCTGGGTTCTCATGCCAGACCTCTCCGAGACCCGTGCGTACGGCGGCCACGCTCCGAAAATTCTCATTCGCGTCGGCCACTGCAATCTGAGCGTCCCCAACACTCCCAACGCCTACACTAAGCGTCAGGCCGTAGCCTATGCTCAGCGCCCGCCGGCGGTCTGAGTGCATCCAACATGTACGTGCTCTTACTTCTCCCCCCTCCAATTGCCGAAATACTATTGGGAGGGACAGGTTAACGTGGTCAACGCAGGCCGCAGCACACCTTCGAGTTCGACGGCTATGGCGGGTAAGGAGATTTAGGGAGGATGTGTTTCAACAATTGTTTTGTTTGAGTTTCGCTTGATTTTTTCCATCCGGAGGGTAGTTTGTAGGTCCTTCTTTGGTGGATTCTTTGCTGTGATTGCGGGTTTTACATTGCTACGCGCTCAGAGGGGGAAGCGGGATGGATATGCGAATGGCTGTGCTTTGAATGTTCTCTTCTTTTCACTGTATCTTTTTTCCATATAAGCCGTAGGAAAAGAGGATCATGCAAGTCCTTCCCTGTTCGTGGTGCGCGCTTCCGATTACTCTTCATTTCTGCGCCGCTGCCAGAGAGGCCGTACGCTCGCACAGAATACTCGCACCGACTACATCACCGTGAGAACTCCCAGATCTATTGCCAACATCATAAGGGAAATATTCGGCGAGAAGTGGGCTGAAGCGTGAAACGTGGCGAAGAAAAGACTCAACAGAAGGAAGTACAGGATGTCGGGGCTCGAGAATCCAGCGTCCGAATGGGCGATGGAGCGGTTCTACCATATCAGAATGGGGCATTGCCGCACTGGGCAATACCTGAAGTCGGCAAAGAACGCAAACACGGCCGACTGCGGATGGTGTTATTACAAGACACAGGCGCGTGAGCACCTCCTCAAGAACCGGAAACGGTGGGGGACGCAGCAGAAAATTGCGTGGGCGGAGGTGTGGAGAGAGACGGGAAGAGGGAAGAACCGTTTCAAGATCCGAGACCTGCTCGCTGGCAAATGGTGCACCCGATAGATGCTTGACTTCATGCGCACCAGTAAAATGGGGCTCGGGCGGGACAGCGAGAAGCACCACCAGGGCCGTGACTAGGTGAGGGCGGAGACGCAGGCACTGGGCCGCAGGAGCCGGGCGAGAAGGGCAGAAGGGAGGATACGGAGATTGGCCGAGGGGTGGATGAGGGAGACACGGGGTGGGAATATGGGGCGGGGGAGGGGGTCTTCTCCTTGGTTCAATTTTCATTCTTCAGTGGTCTCGGTCCCCCTTTCCTCCCCCTCCCTACAGACTGTCCGCAGAGAGCCCAGAAGAAGCGGTAGGCAACGCGGAGGAAGTGGGAGTTGCCGCGGACCTCCACCAGACAGTGAGAAGTCGCGGCGGACGCGAATAGGAAACGACTATACATAATATCATGCGACCAATGAATCACCATCTCCATCACCACCATCATCATCACCCTGAGAATGAAATACGTTGCTGTGAGGTAGAGTGCAATCAAGTTATTCATTGCTACACCGCAGCAAACATGTACTAAAAGCCTCTAGTGGCCGATCTCTAGAGCTATTTACTCTAGGTCCAACTGCCAATCGTGACCCAAGTCTAGCAGTCAACTATCCACCGATACATCCTCCCAAGTCGGCTTCCTTTTTCCAGGTTTTCGGCAATCGTCTGCTATGCATCATCTCCTGAGTCCCTCCCCTGCCAGGTATTTTCTTCCTTTATCGCTGTCAAAGATATTCGATAGATCGATAAGAATTTCGGTACTTAAGCTTTCCGGCGAGACTGGAGAACCATTCGCTATAGATATATACATGCATAACCAATCCGCCCCCTCGTGGTTTCTCCGGACGGGTTTCCAACTTTTCATTTTCGGTGGTGCCCTTTGATGGGAGCTGAGTCCACATTTGTTCGGAAAAGAGTGCGTGGTTCAGCGGTATTCTGTGATTATTCCGACTGACGGAAAGTGGTGTCGGCCGCATGCGTATGGACGGTGTTCGATATATCGATCGCCCGCCGAGGCCCGCCGAGGCCTGCCCGGACCGCTGCGAGCAGATGCGCGCGCGGAAGGCATCCGGTGGCAGAGGTGACCAATGGCCAGCGGCGACATATAGGCCCGGCGACTTCTAGACCGGAAGTGGCAAGTTGCCACCAAGGGATCTAGACAAGCCGGTGGTGGGTAACGGATTGGATGCGGATGTATTTATAGAGAGCGGTCCTCCAGTCTCAATGAAAAGATTAAGCAACGGAATTCCTACCTATCACTCGAATATATTTGACAGACGGGATTTCAGCGAGCGAGAGAAAGTGGCTGTTATCATTCGTACGCAAGTTGCGGCAGTTTGAGCTAGGCATAGTGAGAACAACCTGGATCCTGCCACCACGATACTCGGAACAGGCGATCGACATGTCCAAATGATGGGTTTCCGGAGACCAAAGTGGACAAAGGAAGATGCAGCCTCAGTGCGGAGTTGCAAGAAACGATGCGTGGTGTAGTCCGCTTTGCGTAGATGTCGGTGATCCCGCAGGTCACGTTTTGCCGTACCACCCTTCACTTTTGGATTACTTTTCCCACCGTCCGAAGGGAGACACAAGACCGTGGGACTGACTGCCGGCAACAGGTAACAGAAGAGCCCCACGCAATCAACCGACCAGCCCTCTGCATCACTGGGATATGCGAGCATCACCTTCGTCATACATTCCGCATTGCCCCGCCGCCCCGCTTCCATCGGGCCACGCCCCCACCTCACACTGATCTCTCTACGCCCATTCAGGGGTCCCGTGTGCCGCGTCCTACCGATATTTGGGGTCAATTCACTGATATCCGTCATCTTGGAATTAGGTAGGGTGCAGCTGGTTAGGGTTTGCTGCAGCTTACAACTACTGCTCCACACTTCTGTGGCTTACCCTATGTGGCCGTGACTGCGCACCAGCGCCATAGCAGAGTGCAGGCTGGCGAGGACTGACCGGAGGCGGGTGGGTGTTCCTTTTGGGAATAGGGCAGCGATCGACATTCCTTTCGATGCATCGGTATTTCCAATAACACCTCGGCAAGCGTGCAGCCTTGGACAGAGCGGAGTTGAAAGGATGGCAATAGTACGTTGGATGCAACGGGGTATCGCCGTAGTGTCATCGGCAGGTTTTGCAATGTGAGCGCGACGGCAGGCAGTGGACTGGCGAGTTGTGTTCCGCTTGCGAGGCTACGTCCGAGGTATTCACCGACGCGTAGGGCGTGCTTGTGTGGCTGATCACGCTCAGCATTGGCAAAACGACAGACGTCCGTGATGGCGCTGATGCTGCGTTTACGTGGCCTCTGCACTATTACGTTTCGTGGCATCGTGTGTTTGGGTTCTATTCATAATTCATGAAGAATGTCGCGATCTTCTTGCGAATATACGTACTAAAACGCGATGGCACCCACCCTGCCTTGTTTTCACGATGACCCACACGAATCTATTACATTGTGGGGTGACTGTGTGCTCGATCTACGTCGATCCTCATTTTTTCCTGTTTTCCACCGTCCACTTTTTCTTTATAAACCCCCTCTTCTCCAGTCTCTCCTCCTTCCTTTCTTCCCTCTCTATTTCACATATATTTCCTCTCTCCGCATCTATTAGAGATCTCCACTTTTACCTTTAAAAACAGCCCCTCGGTTTCTTCTCGGATCCTTGCTGATCCCTTCTCCTCTATCTTTTTAATTCCGGCGTACTGGTTACCGTCGCTACGCTGGCAGCACCTTTCCAATGTCCATTGCGCTCTCCATCCTTTAATCTCCTTCTCAGAAGTTCGTCGTCGTCCTTCCGCGTTCGCACCATTCTCCGCCCTAATCTCCCTCCAGCTACTTCATCATTCGTATCACCCTCCTACCTCCAACTCTAGAAACCCCCCACCCATGTTGGCCCTTCTGCTACATCCAATCACATTTGTTCCAAGTGCTTGCACGTCTACTCCATTGGCTGTTTGCGCTCTTGCCATCCTCCCGGAGTCGCATTTGAAGCCATCATGTCCTTCCTCTCCCTTAGGGCACCCAGCTCCAAACTTCTCCACCCGCCACGCCGGCAACTTTTCTCCACACCCTCGGCTGTCCCGGCCTTCCCTTCTTCTCGAGCTACTATCGCCCTAACGACCCCGATACCAAAGCACTCAGCACTGGCATGTTGCGGAACCGCCTGCTCCAATACGGTCGGTGGTCCTTTCCTTCTCGTTGCTCATTGATCTACTTCCTCCTGACACATAAACTAGCTCCACCGATGATGTCCCACTCTACCAACTACTCCGTCGTAACAACACCCCGCTCGCCTGTGGGGAACCTTGAACTGGTATATCGGAGAAACAAGGCAGCCGGCTCCTTTTCGTTAATCATTCGTTTCCTTTCATCAAAATCCTTGCACAACCTCCTGCACGTCACCAGACGCTGCGCAGTATGCAGCATTTTCCACTCCATCCACTTCTCCGCTTCTCTTGATACTCGCTCAGGGGCGCTCTGGAATCCGCCATCTCCTTCCTCGCTCAGCCAATACCACGTCCACAATTCTAGTGCGCGCCTCGCTGTCGACAATCTCCTAGGTATCGGCGGGTCTCCTACTTCCCTTCTTCTCGAGCATTCGCAGTACCATCAACACCGAGGCAGAGTAGCGCCACGAAGAAAAAGATGGGTTGCAGATCAATTTTACCCTTTGTTCACGAACTGAGAGGAGAGATTACAGGGTACGAGGGTGCTCATCCCCCCGCAATAAAACATGACACTGACACTCGGTTCTCTATTCCTAGCAGTTGCCGATATTTACGCCATACCCACACTCTACTCTGGTAGCCAAATAGGGAGCAATGACACTGATCTCTTCAGAGGAAGCGGGTGTCACTACCAACCTCAGATATCACCCGTCGTACGCCGTCTCATTCACCTCCCTCACTACCAGTCTTCTCCAGCCTGACCTGCACCCGTACATTTCTCCACCCGGTCGACAACCATAGCATTTTTCACTAAACTACGCCCGTCGGATCGGCGAGCGTAGGCGGATTCGTGGTTAGTGTAGCGGCATCGTGGTCTATTTGTGCGCGGGCTCGACTCATGGCCCCGCGACAATTGCACCCTTTCACGCTTGATAATGGTTCTCAAGTCGAGCTCAGATCGTGGCCCATCTAGTGTCTGAACGCAGAGTGGAATCTCGTCGTTTCCTGTTCAGCTCTGGACGGGTGATGGAGGACCATGGTGATGGGAGATATCCCGGCAGGTGAGAGATGGAAATTAGGATGGAAGGAAGGAAACGGATACGGAGGCCAACATCGCCCTCCATGGGATGGCACGTCCTCGCGCCTATCGATCATGTGCCACCTTCTCCCCCCTTTTTGAGTGGCGTTGCGTCAGTTAGTGGATTAGTCACTCCTCTAACCCGCGCTTCCACATCACCAAATCAGTTTTCAAATTACTCCACGCCCTTCACTATCCGCCTTCTCCAGTCTCGTCTGTACCCGTACATTTCTTCATCCAGTCGAAAGCCGTAGCATTTCTCACTAAACTATGCCCGTCCGATCGGCGAGCATATGCGGATTCGGGGTTGGTGTAGCTGAGCTCAACACAGGAAACAACGAGCTTCCACTCTGCGTTCAGACACTAGATGGACCGCGATCCGGGCTCGACTTGAGAACCATTATCAAGCGTGAAAGGGTGCAATTTTCGCGGGGCCTGAGTCGAGCCCGCGCACAAATAGAACACGATGCCGGACGGGTGATGGAGGACCATGATGATGAGAGATATCATGGCGGGAAGCCAGCAACTCCCTCCAAAAGACGGTCCGGCCCTCGCACCCAACAGCAATGCACGGTCTGCACCCTGCTGCAAAAAATCCTGGATTATCATTCCAGTCTGTCAGAATAATGGGGGTCCGGACATGATGGACCGGAGACGGCGTCCGGAGATGACGGACCGGTGACGGCACGTCCGGAGATGACAGCTGCCTGAGTCTCCGAGCATCGGCTCGGGAGACAGTCTTCCGTCCTTTCCCCTTGTCGAGTCCCTCAGGCCCGTTGTATATAGAGGGAATGTTCTGCCTTCGACTATGGATCAATCAATCAATTCACTATCTTCATCTCTATCGATCCCTATATTCCAACAAATTGCCAACGCTAGGTAGGCCCGGGGCCCTCTTAAGCGACAACCAGGAGACCTACGACGTGAAACGCGCCGCCCTCGCCAGGGCACTGGGATTTGCCGCAAGGCGACAGGCGGCCCCAGAGAGGGCCACGATCTTTACCGATGCCCAGGTCGCCATTAAGTCAGGGGAGCCGAACACCCGCAGGGTGGAGTGGCTTAGCCCCTCAGGCCAGACAGATGAGCGGGTGGCGCCTCTCCCTCGATCCCTCGCCAACCTCAAGCGGGAAATCTCGGAGAAGAAGTGGGTGGAGGCACGCCAATGGGCTGGAGGTCGGACCTCGAAGGCGAAGTACCGCATGCCAAAGAAGCAGAAACCTGATGGCGGGGTGGCCGGTAGCTCCAAGAGACTCGCCTCGCGGTTCTACCAAATCAAGACCGGGCACTGCCTGTCCGGGCAGTACCTCAACTGGAGAAAGAACCGACCCACCCCGCAGTGCTGGTGGTGCCGGTACCGAACGCAGGCCCGGGACCACCTCTTCAAGGAGTGACCCGAGTGGAAGCCGCAGCAGAAGATCCTGTGGGCGGAGGTGAAGATGGAGATTGGGAGATGGAAGGACCGGTGGAAGGTGCGGGACCTCCTGGCCGATGTGAGGTGTAGCCGGGCGGTGCTGGACTTTCTCGCGGCCACGGATGTGGGCAGGCGGGTGCCGGGGGAGGAGGATGATGCCGTCAGCGCGGTGTCTGAGCTGGAGGTGCGGGAGTGGCTGGAGGAGCAGGGGGCGGAGGCCGAGGAGCTGGGCAGCGAGGAACCACCACTTTTCCTACCCACGCCCGACTTCATGGTGTCGGCGGGAGAGGCCCAGGAAGGAGGGCCGACTTATTTCCTTTGTCACTTCCTTTTATTCTTGTCATTTCCTTGGTGCGGCGCATCATTTCTTGGGATAGGCCTGGGCGGAGGGCAAAGGGGGTGATTGCGAAGAGCCGCCACTGCGCGGACAGCGGACAGGAAACGGACTGTACATAATCTCGCTGATCTCGATAGGTCGCATGCGAGTATGAATAAACAAAAAAAACAAAAGGTCGCCATTAAGCGCATGGCTCCAGAGGAACCTAGCCCCGGCTAGACATATGCGATCCAGACCAGAAAGCTAATCGCCGCGCTTCGGAAAGCCAGACCGGATATCGCCATTGAAGTCCGATGGTGCCCTACCGATAAGGGCATTCCAGGAACTGAGAAGAGTGTCGAATGAGCCAAGCTGGAAGCAGAGGAGCCCGGCCCACGGAGTGAAATTCCTACAGTATGAAGACCGGTACGATAGACGGGCAACGCCCCTTCACAGGTCGCTTGCACATCTCTAGCGGAAGCCTCTGGAATGAAGTGGAGGGAATCCCGGCGCTGGGCAGAGGGACGGATCACAGTGAAGAAGTACAGGATCACAGACAATAGACACTGGTTAAACACCCAGGATCTCTTCGTCGATGAGCGCTGCATTCAAGCGATCTTAGATTTCCTTTCGGCTACGGATGCGGGGCGGATTGTGGCGCTCGATAGGACTGCGGGGAACGTCATGAACGAGGCATTGGAGTTGGAGTTCAGGGAGTGGGAGGAGCAGGAGGGAGGCCGGAGGCGAAGGGATAGTGTCAGAATAATGGGCGTCCGGAGATGACGGACCAGAGGCAACATGTGCGGAGATGACAGCAGCCTTAGTCTCTGAGCACCGGCTCGGGAGACAGTCTTCCGTCCTTTCCCCTTGGCGAGTCCCTCAGGCGCGTTGTATATAGAGAGAATGTTTTTCCTTCGACGTTGTATCAAT
>Ga0307508_10001431_pt1 | contig 26854 bp, 38 predicted proteins | sample 9_EM_MG_FD_203089 | JGI IMG/M metagenome (GOLD analysis project Ga0307508, IMG submission 203089) | Populus trichocarpa ectomycorrhiza microbial communities from riparian zone in the Pacific Northwest, United States - 9_EM | ecosystem: Host-associated > Plants > Roots > Unclassified | place...
CCGAGGGGCCTACCGAATCTCCTCTTCCTACGGAGACTGAGGAGCCAACTGTCACCGAGGGGCCTACCGAATCTCCTCTTCCTACGGAGACTGAGGAGCCAACTGTCACCGAGGAGCCTACCGAGTCTCCTCTCCCGACTGAGACTGAGGAGCCAACTGAGTCTCCCCTCCCAACTGAGACTGAGGAGCCAACTGTCACCGAGGAGCTTACCGAGTCTCCTCTTCCTACGGAGACGGAGGGGCCGACTGTCACCGAGGGGCCTACCGAATCTCCTCTTCCTACGGAGACTGAGAAGCCGACTGTCACCGAGGAGCCTACTGAGTCTCCTCTTCCTACGGAGACGGAGGGGCCGACTGTCACCGAAGGGCCTACCGAATCTCCTCTCCCAACTGAGACTGAGGAGCCGACTGTCACTGAGGGACCTTCCGAGACTTCCGTTCCTACAGTTTCTCCCACTCCTACGGTGCATCCTACTTCAACGGAAATTGTCTCTCCAACTGAGGTGCCTTCTTCTACTGAGTCTTCCGTCCCTACCGAAACCCCTTCTCCGGACTGCCCTTTCGGATACAAATCCCAGGTTTTGATTGTATGCTTGCACTCTCCTCGCCCAATGCTTTTGGTATTAACTTGTCTAGTTCGATGACTTCGTTACTACCGAGGAGCCAGTGATCTCGCCTCCTGTTCCGTTCGAGTACATGAACTTCACTTTCGACGATGGATGGTTGGTATCCCTTAATATTATGAAGCGAACGCATCACTGATTTCTTACAGGCAACTCGTCAATTGTAACCAGCTGGACTACTATCTGGATCAGACGTGCAGCCAAGATACAATTGAGGGCGCTCAGTATCTCGCCCTTCATGCTCGTATCAGCAGTGGCAAGCCAACTTTCCGTCGTATCACCTTTGATATCGAGGGAGATACCAGCTCTTTCGTCCTCAAGTCCTTCAAGGTTTCTACCAAACCTATCGGCAGTATTTCCAAACCCGACTACGCCGGCATCGTCTACTGCGCCTGGACCGTCGAGGATCAGTATTACGTTGGATACCCCAGCATCTGCGGTGACATCAATCTCAGCGGCCCTCAGCCGTTCCAGAAGCTAGTGGAACTGAACTGGAGCGGTTTGGCATACGTCTCTTTTGCCGGAATCCAGAATTACAAGAAGCCTCCTTCTAACAAGGAAGTTGCGAGCGCTGCCAAGGGTGCTAAACCCGTCGCATTCCAGCTCGACGACATTCATGTCTGTGTTCCAGATGATGATGCTTAAATGTATTCGTCCTTTCTGAAGGAGATGTTTGTTGATTTTCGCGTTTGATTTTTCTGATTTTTCTAATGATTCGCGATGTGTGGTTTTCGGAGCGGTAGTAAAGGATGGATGTTCATGCGATCAGTGTTTCTTTTACGACGAAGGCATTGTTTCTACCCTCTAATTCTGTGTTGAAAAGTTTGTGTTTTAATAGGAATGATTGCGTTCTTCCCAAATCGCTCGTCGAGTGACTGGCTCTGCCATTGCCCATGTTGTGAGATCCCAGTCATAACTTTACAGATGAGATCTCACGGAGGACTTCATTGGATAGCTGAATACTTCTTGTTTGGCTTTCTCAGCCAGTGCGAAACTATCTCATAGGGAAGTAGCGGATTCACAAACGCCAGGAGGCTTCATTGTAGGTGGGTTGGCCTTTTGTGCACTTTCGTCTTCTCTGTATTTCCGTCGAACACCACCCTACCCTGCTTCTCGACACTCTAAGTACTACCACCCACCTGGAACGACCACAATACAGCCTCTCACAGACCATCAACAGAATGGCCAGAACTGTAATATCAAATAAACCCGCCGCCCGGGTGGTCGCTAAGCGCGTGTCCCTCCGAATCAACAAACCCAATCCAGCCAGCACCAAGGCCGCTGCGCCTAAGCGCCTCATTGACACTTCCATCTTGGACTACTTCAGCCGTACCTCGTCGCCGCCGTCGGCCCGCATCAAGGTCAAGAGCAAGGAATTGGAAGGTACTATCCCCTCCTCCCTTCCTCCTCCTCTCCTTCTGTCCTTCATTCACCCACTTTCAGTGACTACCATCCGCTGTTGCCCGCTACTCACCGAAGCACATAGCTGTCCCCGTTCCCCAGCAGCCCACCGAGCACCCGAACCGTCCTGGCATGCTCCTTCGCGGAGGCGACGACACTGTTGAGCCCCACGACGTCCTGCGTGAGATCAGCGAGCAAAAGGAGAGGATCCTGAGCAACTACGGCGGCAGTGTCGACAAGTTGCCGACAAGCATGAGGCACTTGTTCATGAGGGATGACGAGGAGATGAAGTAGTTGGCGCAAGGGATGGGCGGATAGGAAGAGCCCCGACGGTTATTGATTTGGAGGCGTGAAAGCTTACGGTGGTTTTACGGCGGGAGGTTTTTTTTTCTTCTTCATTTCTCTGCTTTTTCCGTTTTTGCTTGCGGGGACCTCGTTTGCGGTTGGTAGTAGGGGGGGTATCGATGTCTTTCGTCTTGTCTTGGGCTTCTCTTACATTTGGTTTGGTCTTTTTCCTTCCTTGCTTGCCGCTCGGTGTGTGGGCATTTGTTTGGCGGATGGTCACATGTTACGTTTATTTTCGATTGTTTTTTTCTGTTCAATCTTGAGAGGGGACAAAGTTGGATGCTTTGCATGATGTACAGAAAATGGAATGATTGCCTCTCTCCCTCTTCCATCGAGATACAGAATGTCCCGTTACGGTACCATCTCCTTGTATAATAGCAGGGAGGATATGTGGAGGAAGTGATGAAGCTGAAGCAGGACCGATAACAAGTAAGTATTAATGTATTATTCTCAACACTAACCTTCAAATTGTGTCAGAATATATCACTCGGTCTATCTAGCTTAGTCATGGTTGGTGGAAGGGACGGACCGCCTTCTGTCCACTATTCTTTCCTACGCCCTCCTTCATGGCCTCTGCGGTAAAGGAGCAAGGAGACTGGGGGTGAATTTCTTTGTCTTTTTCTTTGCTGTTTCTTTAATTCCCTTGGTGCACTCTATTACTCTCGGGATAGGCATGAGCGGCGGGCAAAGGGGAATTTGCAACAACCCGTCTTCGCGGACGGGAAGCGGACAGTTTGTTCTCACCACGATCTAGCTAGGCCACATGCGAATAATGAATTAAGAAAAACCTCCATCCTCTTTACCTATGCTTGTGGCTTCCTCACATCTCTTCTAGTCTCTTCTAGATGTTTCAATCAACTGTTCGTCTTTCTATCCTTCACACTCAATTACCGCTCTCGACAGGCTGGAACTCTGCTGAATCGTCACCCTAACTTGGACACCGGTTCGCGTAGGGAAGATCGGGAGTCGTTCGCCACAGCCTAAGAGGACTGCACGCGGGGTAAACTTCCCCGACCCTACGGCGGCGAACGCACAGTCACACTATCTATTGGGTGTATCATCCGAGATTAGGGGATTAGCCCGAACCGCGCACCCGCCAGTTCGTTGCGGTGCCGCAGCATCCCTAGGACATCATGGAAAGCGAAAGGAAACGAAAAGGAAGGAAAAGGGCACTTCTTATGCCTCCTTCTGCGTCGCTGAAGCTTCACTGTCTTTTTGTCCGCTTCCTCTTCCCTGCCACCGCGCAGAGCTGCCTTGCTCGCTCCTGTTGTCCACAGGAGCCCCCAGAATAACTGCGCTGCACCCATCATCCACAAACTGCCCTACCTGATCACCACTTCTGACAACATCCTGCGGCGGCCTATGTACGAATGACAGTTGGAGCAGCCAGCCATCGGCATGTACAAATGGCATCACCCGTGGGCGCCCCCAGCTATTCAAGTCAACTACCAAGAGGATTTAGGAACTTGGTGGTGGGATCTAAGTAAATCCAGAGAAATGCTTGTTTCTCCGGCGGGGGAGAAAAAGCGATTGTACAGTACGCGACAGACTACTTCAAATGACGATAATCTTCCAATATTTCTACATACATTGCATCCCTTAATGCGAAAGCTCAAAGTTCAACCGCTTGTTCACTTGCGACTTATCCCGTAGTACTGAGATACTCCTCCTTCTCACTCAGACTCACTCCGTTCCACATCTGATCTCTCTGTCCGTTCCTCCACATGTAATAAGCGTTCGCCGACACGAACATGATTATGTTGAGGCCGCAGATACCAATCAGCACGCGGTGCCCCTGCGGTATAAAGGTTTGTCGTTTTCGCGGTATGTCTGAAGGGCTTCTTAGCGATAGGTGAATACATAGTCAATCTAGTCTCAGTTAACACCGAGAGCCAGATGAGTGGGAGGAGTATTCCAGCCCCTTTGGTAATCCTTTTCTCCTCTATCTCCGCCTATTCCGCCTCCCGATCATAGCGGCGCGCCCCTTCTTGGTTCGCGATCGCGGGCTGGCAGAAGCTGTTCAGCGAGGACGGTCAGCGCTCGAGTTTGTGGCGCCGGTGTCCTTTGCCCGGATAGGGGCGGTGCTGGAGGCTGCCGAAGGGCCCTTCGGCACCGGAATAAGGGACGGGTCAGCCATTGCAGCAGAGGGGATTGAGGCTCGGCAGTGTTCCGTACGTCGATAGTCGGTACCTTATATACTTCCATCTCCTTTGGCTGCTACAGCGGTGATGATCACGGCAGTACCGATCCCACTAACAAGCTACAACAATATCTCGATACCCACCAGCATTTCATCCACTATTTGGAAAGGTAGAAAGACGGTACCACTGGAACGAGGGAAATTCTCCGATTCCCTTATCCCCCCTATCATTGATGAGAGGTGGCGACAGGACAGGTAAGGTACCGGCCATGCTTATCTCCATATCTCTCTCATACGCATGTTGCCATAATCGCCCTAGACCTGGTGCCGGGAGGGCCCGGCGGGGTGTGATACGTCATAATATACGCGACACTCATGTATGTATCTATGGCGAACGATTGGTTGCACGGATAGGAGTCCGGGAACCTGGGGACAGCATGCACGAATAAGCGCACGGGCGGTAGTTAGTTACGTAAGTGTACATAACTACATAACCAGATCCATATGTAGAGAAATGGACCTCGCTTCGTTGGCCGAGCACACCCCGTCACACAAAGATAGAGTAACGATGCACAGTTTGGAACCGAACGTTGATAGCCCCCACTTATGTACGATAGCGGGCACTGGAGATTATGTATCGCCAGCGAAGGGCTAACCGCGTAGGCCGCAAAGGAACCTACTCTGCACGAGACCATGTACGGTTCGCAGATGGGTGGCATCTTTGGCTACAGCAATTTTGTCGGTGGGTATGCCGGTGGACAGGCGGAGTGCGTTCGCGTGCCGTATGCGTCGCAGAATCTGTTGCGGCTGCCCAGAATAGTGCCGGACGAGAAGGTTCCATCTCCGTTTCCCCGTCCGCGCGACCAAAGCTAATCCTTCCAGGCTTGTATTTGTCCGGCATTCTGCCGACCTCCTACCACGCGGTTCAGGAAACAGGTGTCTACAGCGGCGACACTGTTGCGGTCTAGGGGCAGGGGACCCATCGGCCTGCTCGTGTGCATGTTTGCCTTCAAAGCCGGCATCGACGGGATCTTCCGCACCGAGTTTGCTCTGAAGAAGATCCCCGGAATCGAGGTGTTGGACCACACCAAGCTCCCGCACGGAAGGACCGTGACCGCCGAGATCCACGACCGCGTGCCCGGCGGTGTAGATGTGAGCATCGAGGCGGCGGGAGGGGAGTACGCGAAAGGATGGCCCCACAAGTTCGAGCTGGCGGTCGGCGTGGAGCAGGATACGAGCGAACTGGTCAACCAGGCGATCACTTCGACGAGGAAATTCGGGCGCGTCGGGATCATTGACGACTACGTTGGCTGTACATACCGCCTTCCCCCGCCATCGATAGATCGGGCTAGTGCTGACGGATCGCAATTATGAACCACTCGCTGACGGTGCGCTGAACACCATCGAGGTTTTGCTGGGCTGTGCGTGCACAAATCCGTGACATTTGCACGCTGCGAGGTTTTGCTAGGTCGAGTATGCACAAGGGGTGTTCACATGCTCTTGGCAGTCCAGAGGTGCTGGGGTCTATCAAAATCTATGTAGCCGAAGACCTCCGAATCGACCATTGCCATGAGAACCTTCGTCTAACGGGCTTTTCGGAGCAGTAAGAATTTGGAATTCATATCTAGTACAGTGAATGCACTAGAGTCGAAGGGTAGTAAAAACAGAAGGAAGTCGGTTTTTCTTGTGGACGTTTTCAGACGATGGCAGAGTCCTCTACAGTACCCCGCGGTGTAGTTGCTGTCAGCCAATCAGGTGGTTTGTTTACATCTTGGCAAAGTGTGCACGCTCAGCTTTCTGCTCATGCTTATATATGTGCTTATATGTAGGCTCCACGCGGAGGTTGTGTAGAGCATTAATTATGCACGCACAGCCCAGCAAAACCTCAATAATACGCCTCATCGGGTGCGGGCAATCTCGTGTGCAGAAATGTGGGTTCCTACACCTTTCCCCCTTGGGACGGTTGGGTGATCGGCTTCAGACTGGCCCGAGCTCCCGGCGATGGCCAAGGACGGAGAGATCGATCCAACCTTCATCATGACGCACCGCCTCGGGTTGACAACATCGCCAAATGCTACTATGCACACGAGAAGAGGGAGCAGAAGACATTTATCGAGACGCGTTTCTCGGCGCCAAGGACGTAGGGGGTTGATACGCCTGAGAATTGGCAGTCTGTAGACGGACAGAAATGTACGTCAGATTCGAAACAGTGGACGGCGAGCCGTGCTGTGCAGCGCGATTTCAAGGCCGTCGACTGCTATACGACATCGTAGAAGCGGACACTTGCTTCGAGAAGCAAGCACCTTATTCGCAGGATATGAGATATTGTTAGTTACCGTGATACCTATCTTTTATTTGACCCGTGGGGATTGCGGCGGCTGTGGTCTGCAGTCCGTCCCGAACTCGAGAAAGGCCCACTGCCACGATATTGGATTATCAATACAGAGATTGGGTTGATTGGTCCGAGTGACAGCTCGTGTTCGCAGCCGATCGCAGAGCAAAAACATGCACCATCCCCCAGCGGCTGCATTGTTTCTCACGAGCGAGGTACGCCGAGGTGAGCCGCAACAGTATTGTATATCTAGCTCTCCGATATTTGTCGAGTGCTAACCCTCTGCGGCCAGACGTAGATACCTACGCAGAACTAACGCCGACTCCAGGCCGACCTCCAGGATGGGAAGTCCGTTTTCCCTGCTCCCACTACTAGTCGCTCGTAGTCCGCCATGGTGCGCAGCCGGCCTGGGATGTCCCGTCCGTTCCTTGTCGGGCCTGCTCTCGACAGTTTGCTGGCAAGTGCCCCCGCGCGGAGTCGGCGCTTCTCGACCGAACCGACGCAAACATTTCTCCGCGACGGTGCATCAGATAGTTATATATCACGTACACGCCGTCGCCCACTGCCAGCGTGTGGATACCACTGCACTTAAAGGACGTGCACGCGTTCGGTGGCTACGGGGAGGTCGGACTCGGCTTAACGGTAATACTGCGACCTCCATGTCAGCACCGAAGGGGTATGCATCTACATCCCCGCTGGAGACAGCTGGAACGGAACAGAACTCGGCGCTCGCGAGGACAGCAACCTCAATGCGAGGCGAGATTGGTGCTTGTTGCGGCGCAGGGGCATGTGTAGTTAGTGCTGTAGTGTCGTGACTGGACTGCGAATTCTCGGCGAGATCAGCATGGAGCCATCCTCCGTTCAAATTTTGAGTGGCACTAACTATGCCACGCTTGCCGCCAGTGTGCATGCCATATTCGAGCTTCGGAATTACCGACAGACATGCGGGGGATGATGATGATGATTCATTAATCGTGTGCGACCCTATTGGATCATGACGATATTGACATGCGGGGGATGTGCCCCGAGTGATATTCTTGCCATCTTCCTCCGTCCCAGCGGCTGATCAATGAATCATCATCCATCCCAGCAGTCACCCGCCCGGATCGAGTCGCTTACAGCGAATCACGGCGTCGGTAGCGTACGTCGCACAAGCCGCCGCTAAAATACGAACTATGTGACTACATGCTTTATATATGTAGAGAGCCTTTGTAGATGTAGACGACGCAGGAATTCGTCACCGGCTGCGCGCTATCTACGGTTCCCCTTAGCTGCAGAGATGTCGCCCAGCGCCCGCTTCCGAGACGGGGAGTCATCCAAAGCGGAGTCCTACCATACACAGCAGCCAGCCAGCCATGCAGTGGAAACGAGCGACAGCAGCGACGGTGTTGGCATTCGCCGCCGTCTCACCGGCGTGCACGCAGCAGGCGTCGGTCGAGTCCCGGTACCGCCTCGGGTCTCAGTATCGAATGTGGGCAGTCTCCCCCCCCCCCCCCTCTTCCCCCGCGAAATGGCGATGTCGGCGTCCGCGTGCTGGGCGCGATGGCCGCCCCCGCGGTGTTTGGGCTTGTAGGTCGAGCCGATGGGGGGCGTGTATGTATGTACGCGGAGTGTAGATAGTTGCGAAACACTTTCGGCCGACAGAGCGCGTACGTACCATGTACCTGACCTCTCACTGCGTGCTGCACCTTCCGTCCCGAGAAAAAAAAATGGACATCCTGAGGGTGACAAAAAGTTGACAGATCCATTCCCATCTCGCCAGCACTCAACCGCGCTCCCGCAGCCAGCCCAGGAGCACGCCCCGCGCGCGCTCCTCAAGCTCCTCCACGGGATCCGCGCCGTCCCATGTACCCTCCTCCCCCTCCTCCCCGCCTCCCCCGCACACGACGGCGAACTCCTCCTCCTCCTCCTCCTTCTCCTCCTCCTCCTTCTCCTCCTCCTCCTTCTCCTCGTCCTCCTTCTCCTTCTCCTCCTTCTCCTCCTCCTCGTCGTCGTCGGTGGCGACGGCGGGCTTCTCCGCGTGCACCCACTCGGCCTCGTCGACCGCCGCACACCGGGGCTCCGCCGGGACTCGCGCGCAGTGGACGACGGCCACGTAGACCCACGCCTTCTCGTCGGAGGGCGGGAGATGCTGCGTGCGCGACATGGTTGCTTCGCTGGGGGGTTTGTTTGTTTGTTTGTTTGTTTGCTCCTCGTTGTTGGGGTTGCCGCTGGGGGGTTGGATATCGCTCGAAGGCTGTGTCGGCACTTCGAACGGGCGGAGGTGAGAGCGACGTTAAATCCTGGACGTGAGGTGCGGTGCGGTCCGCTGTGAATGTGAGACCTGAGAGTGTGTGCAGTGTCGTTGGGTGGCGCGGCTTCTATGTTGGTTGCTTGCTACATGGAGTGCGTGCTGCATCCGACGCGGCCCCCCGCCGTGTTCGCTGGCGGCAACTTGTGCGCGTACCCCTGTGCAAGCGCGAGCGACTTGGTTAGCGCTGGGACGAGCGCATCACGGTTTGTCACCCGCGGTCGTCGATCTCGTAGCGCGGACGCAAACGCATGCTCCGTCCGATCTGTCTTTAAACTCTTTAGACCTGGGATGTCTATTATTTCCCTAGGATAGAAAAGAAACCTCCCAGGCGTGGACTGCCCAGGACTTTGTGTTTGTCCTCAACAACCCACACCTGCCCTGGTCAAGGCGTGGTTACAAAACCGGCTTTTATTCCTATGTGCGTGCGGCTGCCTATATTTGGGCGCGTAGTGGCCTCCACCTTTTCAGACGCTACAGCATAGCGGGGTTTATTGGAGCCGACCATTGCTTAGATTGTATCCATTCCTCCGCATGTCGCCCTTCTGTACACGCTTTTTAGTAGGCCTACCCCGGGGTATCTTGGCCAAGGACAAGTTCGTTTTCTCCACTATCGTCTTCCGCGCTGGGACAGAGCGGTTCGGGTCCAGCTTGGTCAACCCTTTTACGGCGCTCGGAATCGAGCGGCGCCATGTCGGGTTTGTAGGTTTCAACCCAATTGCCGCGAGAAAGCGTCTTAGGCATGTAGATAGCCGGCTGGAGCTCTTGCCTTAAGATGATGGATGGCTACGACCGCATGGCCACATGGTACGCCCGTGTCCAGATGCTGTCAAATCCACGGGGGGGGGGGAATGACCATCGTGTATCTGGGTGACGTGACTCTTGGTGCTACTGCCCGTACTTGTATCGTCTGGTCCTAACTATTCAGCGATTCACGGGGCAGTAAAGCGTGAACCCACGGAGCGAAGCGTTGGGGGCTGCCGTCTGTTGGGCGGCTTTCCGATGCCATAGAAAATGTTTGCGCATCTCCTCGTGGCGAAATCCGGCCACCGTATCAATGATGGGAAGGCCGCGCTCCTCCTTCGTGGGTGGCATTCGCAGGTTCCAAGATATTTGGTCCATATACACACACATTGGAAAGTGTCTGAAATGCTCTCTCTGTCTCAATATCGCCGCTCCTCAGTGGCTTAGTAATACGGAACATATATGGCACGGTGGGAGATTAAATAATGCGGCGCTCAAGAATAAAAGTACTGATTTAACTCGGGGATTTACCCCGCTCCGGACTATTGAGCGAAGTATGTAATGCAATATTGCGTGGGATCCATGCTGGACATTTTGGTGCCAGGAGGGGTTCATGGGGGATAAAAAGCCGTTGTAAAAACGGTGCTGGGTGAGTTTTGGATCATCTGCGCTCATCGAGTCGGTGTCCTTGAATAAGTAGGACTGGCTTCTCGGGCCTCGGAGAGTGTAGATTCCCTTTCCGTTGCCTCAGTTCTGGCTCTCTGAGTCAGGCTCGCCATGATCAGAGATCGGTCGCATGCGAGTATTGAATCAAAAAAATATCGCATACTCCGTCCAGCCCAGTCCAGCGTGCGATAGCAACCCATATGTGCCCGTCTATATCCTCCGTAGTCGTATACTTAAATATATATATACATACACTCCGGAGAACAAAACAAAAAAAAACAGCCACATCGCGGACTAGGCCCTGCCTCCGCCGCTAGCCGCCCTTTCGACCGGCGGCGGCGTCAGGCTCGGCAGCAGCGCCAGTGTCACGGCTCCGCCGTCCTTCCGGACGGACCGCGGAGTGGCCGGCAGGGGCACGGCGATCTCTTCGTCCTTCCAGCTAGTGGTGCTCCCGTTCTGCGGACCGGCGGCACCACCGTCGCAGCCAGCAGCTTCCTCGCCACCCTTCCACGGCACTCCCCCCGGCGGAGGAGGGATAAGCTCGCCCCTCCAGTCCTCGACCTCCGCCTGCCCGTCCGTTAGCCGGTCTACGCTCCCCCAGGACGGGACGGAAGGAAGTAACCTGGCTGTCCGCTCCCTCGTGCCGTGTCAGACTGCCGAAACTGTCCTGGCCCGTCACGGGCATCCGGGCCCTCCTTTCGCCGGCCGTCGGGCGGGGCGGCGCCTGGTGCTCCGCGTACGGGCGCTGTCTCTGTCTGACGGTGTGCAGGAAGCTGTTGAACACCGGCGCGTTGGCGACGAGGCAAGCTGCCATGACCTCTACTCTCTCGCGCGCGTCTCGCGTTATTAGCCCCGCTGCCGCCGCTCCTTGAAGTGGGGGAGGGGGGGGGGGAGGAGGAGGGGAGAGGGGAACCACCGATTGAGGCCCACAGTGTGCGCGACTTCTGCGCGACGTTGTCGTCGAAGATCACCGGCATCCGGACCACCGTGATGCTAACGACGAAGATGCTGACGCAGAACAGCAGCGCCAGCTGGATCTTGCGCAACATTGGGAGCCGTGCCCTGTAGATCAGCGGAAGTGGGATGACCATCAGACAGAGGTCCGTCGCGCTGGCGAGGGGCGTCGGTCAGTGAATGCGGGGACGAGGGGGGCCGGGGGTGGGGGCGGCTACATGTTGAGGACTCCCATGGTCACCAGCTGGACGGACGCTATGACGCAATCGCCGGGGTCCGGCCAGACCTGCCAGTAGAGCGCGAACGGGCGGCACTCGAGCAGGCTGCTCAGGACGACGCCGACGAAGGACGTCGCCACCAGCACGTACACGGCGGTGATGGCTCGTCCGTACGGCTGCTCCCTGCCGGTGACCTTCTCGAGCCAGATCAGGATGCAGACCTTCATGCACCACAGGAAGCCGGCGTAGCAGATGCGGGCGGGCAAGATCATCTTGGAGCCAAGGGCGCGGCGCTGGATCTCGGCAGCGGACATGCGGTCGAGCGGATGAGCGGCGCGGTCGAAGTACACGGTCGAGTTGACGGCCGCCGAGTGCGCGCATGCGAGCCGGGCCAGCAGCGGCACGATCGCGAAGGCCATCCACAGGTCCTCGGCGAACAAGGGCTCGCGGCGGCGGTGCCGCCAGCACAGCCGCGTCAGGATCGCGAGCAGCGCGACGGCGGTGAAGGCCCACAGCGTCGCGAGCGTCGCGGGCGTCGACGGGGCGGAGATTGCCATGGGGTGGGGCGGGACGGTGGACGCCGCGGACTTTCTAGCGGGGCAAAGGAGCGGCTGCCGGCTCTCATTCGAGCGCAGACGTGGCTGTCTATCTCTCGGTCCGCCGTGGGGGGGCAGTGAGGTGGTTGGAGATGGGAGGAACAGAGGTTCGAGCGGAGATCGGGTGCAGGAAACCGAGACGTCCGGAGTGGCAGACACAGGAGACCGAGAACAGCAGGTGAGCGGGTGGGACGGCAACACACACATCCCATCGCACATGCATTCCCCGGGCTCGCAAATTCCGACGGAGGGGAGGAGCAGGGGGCGCAGACCGACGGACAAGGGAGATTCCAAAGCGCCATCTGCCAGGAGGATCCATATCTGTCCGTGATCGCTGCGGAGCATGCTGTCGCCGCCGCCGACGCCGAGCGACAGCGGCGCCGGATCCGCACCTGGGCCGCCGCTTGAGCGCACCTGATCAGTGCGCGAGTGTGGCCCCCACTGTCAAGTCCCGAGTAGAGTGGAGCAGAGCAGCGGTGTGGAACCGGATCTTTCTCTTCTTGCGTCAGCAGCGGAAAATATAAACAACCAGCACAAGGAGAGAGACACTCTACCGACTGCTTACCGAGTGGCCCGACGAGTTGCTGCTCGCGAGACTGCCACTGTCGATCCGGCTGCATGGGGGAAAGAAAAAACACGCGAAAAATTAGTGCAAAAAGACGGAGCGGGCATTGGAGCGAGAAGACGGAGTGGGTGTTAGAGCGAGAAGGCGGAGTCGTTTGCAGCGGCCGCCGGATATTTCCGTAGTCTGCGCTGCGACCGATCCGAACGGTCCACGAGTCCCCGACCGGGCTTCCGTGGGACCTCGCTGCTGTCGGCAGCCGCTCGTCAACCGTCAGCACTAGACTGCGCGAGGCTGGTGGTCCGCGAACGGCGGCGGAAGCGACTGCCGGCCTGTTGCGCACGACATTGCGCGGTGGAGGGATGTCACCCCGGAAGTTCCCGGCACCACCAGCAGCGAACCGGGCCGAACCGATCGTGTCACTCGACGCAACGCAACGGGCTGCAGCCTGCGCGAAGCACTCAACCTCCGGCAAGGTGCACTCTCTTGCGATCAATGAATCATCATCGGCGCCATCACCATCAACACCAACATCACCATCACCATCACCATCACCATCACCATCGTCATCATCATCATCAACCTCCGACAGGGTGGGTGCGCATGAATAAACAAAACAAAAACAAGGTGGGTGTGCACGAATAAACAAAACAAAAACAAGGTGGGTGCGCTCCCCTGCTGCTGCGGGGCCAGGACGTCGCTGATCCGCTGTGTTCTCGGATGGAGTCAGCAGGGCGAGTGCAGCTCTCCGTGGGGAAACGGATGTGCGCGCGTGCGGGCTGGCAGTCACGTCCGCGCGCTGCTCGTCAAGGTATTTCTTCCGACGCGGCCTTGCCTTCGTTCGGCCGATTCTCCGTCTCGACTCGCGCGGTCGAGGAAGCGGCGCGGCGGTCATCGCGCGTCACTCGTTGCCCACCCCGCCGTTGGATTGCGTTCGTATCGAGCCGACGAGGCGCGGAGCAGGCTCGACACGCGACGCTGTCCGATGCAGAGTGACTCTCGCTGCCGTGGGCGGAGGATATAGATCACATCTATATCTAGCTCGAGTGCAGATGACCCAGCGCCAGCCCTGGCTCCCTGCCCGAGGCGCAGCAGTAAAGTGCCGCTTCCGTAACCGCGGCGCAGAGTCGCAGCGATGGAGATAAGTTGCAGCGGTGGAGAGATGTAGCTGACGCCTGCCAGCTTCCCTTTCCTGCCGCCAACGGTTCCCCACCGCGACCGCTTCCTCGCCCACCCCGCCGAGCCCGAGACGTCGAACCGAGGGCGCCCAGTCCGAGCTGCTCGGATCACGGGGGGCTGCAGCTGCAGCTGGTGTATTTCCCTGCGAAGTTGGAGCCCGGAGCCCGGACGCTGGAGCGCCCTTCCTGCCCGCTGGCGACTGCTCCGCGGGGGAGGGAATCGTGATGTCTCGTGATGTCCCGTGACCATCTCCCTGGGCGTGCACCGCAGACGCGCGGGGCCGCCGACGAGGGGAGAACCGACTTTTCCTCCCGCGGCCCCGACTGTCAGTGCTCTCCGCTCCCCTCCCGCCTCGCTCACGGATTTTGCGGAGGAGTGCGCCGCTGTGCGCATGGACATCCGCTCGCGGCAAGGACGTGCTTACTCCACTGCGTGCTTGCCGGCGGGGTGGCGGACAGTGGGCCGCCGCGGTGCGGGGTGCTGCGGGGGGCCGACGCCCTGCGTTTTTTTTTACACACGTGGGGATATCTACACATCCTGTCGATCGCGGTTCTGCAGGCAGCATGTCGCCAGCCGTCGGGCAGATGCGTACGAACGCACGCACCAACCGTCAAGCCATCTAGGTATCGAGATGTGATGGCAGGGAGTGGAAAGGAGAGAAGAGAGCCTCGAGAGAAAGAAAACAGGAATATCGCACACCTTCGCACGCCGGAGGCCAGTGCTGGTGAAATAGGTACAGGAAAGTAAGCACAACTCGCCGCAACAGGAGAAAGCCAACCGGGAGAAAACGAGGAGTGAAAGAAAGAAAGAAAGAGGAAACCCAGAACCCAGAACCCAGAATCCAGAACCCAGCGCGCCTCCTCTAGTAGTGTGTACGCCGTGATGAAAAAAAAGAGAAAAAAGAAAAAAAGAAGAAAAAAAACTCGAGAATAGGTTGTTACATAGAGAAACGCCTTATATCGCCGTCCGCCGATCGCCGTGCTACCGCCTGGCGCTGGCCGCCTTGATCGCGTCGAGCTCTCTCAGCAGTTCGTCGCGGGGGTCGACACGCGGGGCCTTCTTGCCGCCGCTCGGCTTGGACCACGAGGAGATCTCGCCGTCGAGGCGGCGGACGCCGTTATTCCTGGTCCTGAACGCGGCCAGCACAGCGAGTCTCTTCCAGTTCCTGCGGGTTTCACAAAGAGCTGCCATTAGCCCCCAGCTAGATGAGTCATCGATGCAGACGAGCAGCAGCAAGGATTCCCGATCAAACGCACGCTTCCTCCAACACGCGCTTCACGCACACGACTCCGGCCGATCTCGCCACCGCCGTCGTCGTCGTCGCCGCCGCCGTCGCGGGTGCGCACGCAGCACAGTCCGGCGGCGGCGACTCGGCGGCGGCGGCTTCTCCGGCGGCGACGCGGCCGAGCCGCGCGCACGCCGCCGCGACGTGGTCGTTCGAGCACTTCTCGTAGTACTTCCACGGCGCCGGCGGGACGCGCGCGACGAGCCGCGGCGCATCGCTGTCGTCCGACGGCACGTACTCGGATCCGGCGGACGTGCCGTGCTGTCCTTTCGCCGTCGTCCGCTGGTGCTGCTGCTGCTGCTGGGGGGGCGCCATGGCGGGGGCGGTTGGCGGTTGGCGGTTGGCGAGAGACGGTCGGCGCTGGCTGCACTGCACGCTCTGGGGGCTGCGCCGCAGACGCATCTGCTCGGTGGGTCTGGAAGCCATCGCTGACGGGGAAGAGAGGGGGGGGAGGAGGGGCGAAGGAGGATCGTTTCGCAGTCGCGGGATACAGTCGGAAAATATATTGTCGGCTGCCGCTCAGCCCCGTGGGGTGGCGCTTATCGGTCCTGGCTGGCTGGCTGGCTGGGTGGGTGCAGACCCCGACGGAAGCTTTCGAGCTCCGTTCTGTTTTGGCTCCGAGCTTATTTTTATTTTATTTTACTTTCCCTCGTAGACGTCATCGATTGGGGTTTCACTTCTGGGCGCTGGACGGCGACGGTGCTTCTGGACGTCTGTCTGTCCACCCCCAGCGACAAACTTCTTCTGCGCTGCACACGTGCTGTCGATTCTGGACGAACGCCGCCGAACCCGATGATCGCTGCCAGAATGCGGACCCTCCGCAGTGCGGGAGTGCGGCACACTTGCAGCGAGCCCGAATCCAGATTCGGGCCGGACGGCGAGCAAGAATCTTGACAGCTGTGCATGGATATCTAATAGACACACAGCGGGCGGCGACTGGCAATCCTGCTCGCGCCGCTGGGACTGGCGCAGGCGGCCGAGGCGGTGGTGGCTGAAGTCCAGAGGGGCTGGCTCGCTCTCGGGAGTTTTTTTTTTGGCACGCAGCGCACCTACGCTTCTCACGACGTCGCACTGGCGCAATCAGCGCAGCTTGGGGGCCCGCGTTGGACACGACATGACATCATCTGTTCCGGCTCGTCAAAAGCCAAAAGCCAAAAAAAAAGCGGCAGGGTGTCCTCTCCGGCTGGAACGTTCGATGCGCAGAGCAGAGGACGGCGTCCAGAAGAATCTGCTGGTTCTGCCGAGGGCCAGACGAACCATGTTGCGTCGTGCTCTCCGGGAAGTCCGCGCTTCGAGGCCCGCCCGGCGTTTCCACCGCCTGCCGGCCAGGCTGCTCAGCTGTCGCCCGCGGTTCTCGAGATACGTATGTTCTCGCGCCGCCACGTGTCACGTGTGCGATGCCAAAACAGCCGATAGCCGCCGAGCTGTCGCGCCTGGTGTCAGCGTGGGACTCCGGCCGAGCCCTCGCACTCGCAATGAAGGGCCGGATGGAGGGATGGATGTTTCGTGGACGAACGCGGGCGTGAGGGCTTTCTGCAAGCTGGGCCCGTCCCCACAAGAAGCGAATATCGCAGCCAGCCCACACGTGAAGATCTGCCTGGCCCCCTTCGATGCTAGACACTCTAACTTCGCGGACCTCGGATCTCCAGGGTTCCTCTCCTTCCCCTTCCCCTTCTCCTCCCCCTCTCCTTCCCCTCCCCTGCTGCCCCTGCAACGCCGCCCATTTGTTCTCCGTCTACATATGTATGTACCTGGCGGTCTTGGCCGCAACGCTATCATCTGCCACCACCCTCGGCTCTGCCTGGCGACTATGATGGGTACATATGTATCTATCGGCGCCACGGGGAGGTCCAACCGCCCCAGCTCGGTTTCTTTTCTTTTGTCCCTTTGGTGGCTGGACAACGGCAGCAGCCAGGGGCTCCTTCGCAAAAGGGCGAAGATGCGACGTTGCGTGCCAGCCAGAGCGATGCGTGGCCAGCGGTCCACGGTCCACGGTCCACGGTCCACGGTCCCGCACGAGAAAGACAGTGGCGGCCCAGCGTCGGCGCCTCTTGCTTCCTCCTTTCCATCTCCTTTCCACCGCCCCCCCCAACGCAGCAGAACCGCCAGTCGTCGTGCGCTCTCGTACCTCCCTATCCTGCTCGCCCACCCTCCCCCACCACCACCGTCGCCACCTCCTCCTTCAGCCTTCCTCGTTGCTTCGTTGCTGTCCCCTCCTCCGGATCCCCGTCTCCCCCTGGGTCGCACCGAAAAGATCCAGAAGCGTCCGCATCCAGCCGCCGTGGTCTGAAAACGAGTGAGTCTTCTCCTCCCCTTGCTCCCCTCGCTCCTCCCCTCCGACCAAGTCATCCCTCCGGCTCCCTGTCACGCTCTTATCTTTATCGCCAGGAACAAGCGAGGAGCTGACCGCGTCACGTCCAACCCCCCCCCCCCCTCCTCCCCCAAAAACAGAAGGAACGAACGACACGCGCTCGATTGACGAGCCTCACCTCGTCCTTCCGTACGCACGTCTCCGCAAGTCTCATCTCGCGTCTCGGTCAGCTGCAGCTGTCGGTCGTCCTCGTCGTCGCCGCTTAAAACCCACACCGCCCCGCGCCTCCGACAAACAACTGCGATAAAACGTACCCGTCCCAAACAATGGCTTCCGATCATGAATTGGACCTCGAGTTCCGAGCTGCCGCCGCGAAATCAGCCAGACCGACGTCGTGAGTCCCGCCTGCACTCTCCTCCTACCCGTCACTACCCGTCTGCCGAACGTGTAGGGCTAACCGAGGGGCCGCATCACAGGACTCTTGCCCGTGCCTTCGCGAACCAACTCAATGATATCTTCCTGCTCGACGACCAGCTTGACAAGCTCGATCAGAGCGTTAGTCGGAAGTGAGTGTTACGATTCTCTTGATCGGAGTGTTGTGGTTCGGCGGAACGGCGTGCCCCCCCTTTTTTTTTGTTTCCCCCGGGCCTGTCACGTTTTCGCACTATCCGGCAGTTTCCCCGCGCCCACGCCGTTGCCCTTTCCACTCGCGCCCCAGACTAACAGAGCGCAGAAAGCAAAGCGTCTCGTACCAGAATTCAGAGCTCGCGCTGCTCGAAGCGCGGATAAAGCAGGCCGAAAAGCTGCTGGAGGAAAAGAAGCAGCGACTAGCCGGCCGGTCACCCACCACGTCCTCGCGGAACAACGTCCCCGACTACGCGCCCAACCCCGCGTTTTCGGCGACCGCGAAGGCAGACGACAAGGCCGGCGAGGAAGCCGCGGACACGAAGGACGGCGCTGGCGAACAAGGCGGCTACCAGGCTAGGCCGCCGCCGCCACCACCGATCGTGCCCACCAGCTTCTAAAGACCGGACCGGCTCCTGCCGCGGAGGTTTGGACGGATAGATGTTCTGCTTTTTTCTTCGAGGGGCCCACGGCGCGGATTTCGGGCGGCGGTCGGTGGTGTGCGGTGGCAGTGGTGGTGCCACGGGAGTTTTTGCTTGCGTTCGCTTTCTTCTCCTGTTTATTCGACTCGGATTCATGCTTGATGATACTCCAATGCTTTCTCTTCTCCATTCTTCTGCTTTCTCTTCGTTGCTTCCACGTTGCGGGGGGGAAGGAAGGGGCAGGCAGATTGCTATGTATTTTTAATTATGGGTTTCCTCCACCTCCAGGCTTCGCTTTCCGTGCGTGCATACATGTGGGTATACGGGCCGGGGCTTGGGCGGAGCACGAGGGTCCGGAGGGACTCCAGGAGACGGAGGGCGGCCGACGCGGTAATGTGATTGATCGCACAACACGCGCGCGCGGGACGAGTGGCTCGGTGTGGACGGCTGAGGCAGCGACCGGAAGGGTGGCACTATTGCTCGTTCCGTTCTCGCGGAAGGGTGGGAAACACGCCGTCCGTTCTGGGGCAAGCGGGGTTGTAATCGGCCCACGGCGTGTCACTCGGATGGGTGGGTGCGGTTCCCGCTGTGTTGAGATTCGAGTTGCTGCGGACAAGGATGCGTGGGAGCAAGGGGAGAGGGGGCGATCTGGGTGCTGGGAGATGTCCCGCCGCCCCGTCTACACAGGAGAATGATGTACATACTTGGGTACGTATCTAACAGAAATAATGATTCTTCTAGGTACACAACCCCAACGCCATCGGGTGCACGCCAGCCCGCGCTCCCTCCACCCCTCCACCCCCCAGCGTGAAGGCTCTCCTCCTGGGGTCTGTGCAGGCTGGGACTTTCCACTGCCTTCTCGGCGTCCGCCCTTGTAGCCGCGAGTGGCTCGCGGGCAGTTGAGTGGTGGGTCGACAGAAATGCCGACGTCGCCAAACGCCAGTGTTGGAAGCAACGAAGACTATTGCGCCGGGCCGAACTGGATTCGACCATGGCGTTTCCTACAGCCCCGAGCGCAGACGGAGGTTTTGGTGGGGGTTGGTGTTCAGCTGGAAACGTGATCAATGCTAGCGAACGTCGGGTTAATGGAAGACAACAGTAGTGCTGCACTTGGTAAGTTTGCCGACAGCCCCGCCATCCGTTTTTCTGACTGCTCGAGAACTGGATGGGAAGACAGCTCCTGAGCCGATGGATATCGCTATCCCCCCCCCCAATTGTGCGCTGAGAGCGTCGGCAATATTGCTCCCGCGCCCGAGAACACCTCCGGATAATATGCTGTGCAAAGAAGGATGGGTGCCGGGGGGGGGGGACTAAACTTACCCAGTGATGGCAACAACTTATCCGCGACAGTTGAGCCCCCGGCTGAGCTTGGGAGTAGTGGAAGTAAAGCCATTGTTAACGGTTGGAAAGGTAGGCTCTCAGCACGAAGGTAGGAGAGCCTTTGATTGTCTCGAAAGCGCTGAAGGCTCCGGATACGGAGACGAGCCGACGAGCGATAAATCGGGTCGTAGTAGTAGTCGTAGTCGACATCCACTGCTACCACTTTCGAGGCCTTATTACCGAGGCAGGGTGGCATTACCGAGCAACACCCTACTGTTGAACTTGGCCTGGAGAGTAAGGAGCCCCCCCGGGTCAGTGAAGTTCTCGACATTGTGAATTAAGGTAAAAATCATCTTTGACAGCTAGACTCTCAGTTCAAGAGAAGTTTCCTCCCGGCCAGATTTATAGACCTCGGATCAATTGCTTTCATCCTTGAGTAACGTACGTAGTAGGTGATGGGATGGAGTGGAACGGAGACGACAAACCTTCCAAAGGATGGTTGGTGAGCGTAGTGGGGAGACTTGCTCAGTTGCTCCTAGTTTTTGGACGAGAGTGTGTTATTCATGTCAGAGAATCTCTTGACAGGTCGAACTGGTGCTGCGGTTGTTGGTCGTCGAGGGTTCGGCTGGGGAGGAAGTGAACAAGACGGCAAGAAAGCTAGCGCCTGTAGAGGGGGCGAAACGTGATCATATTACCGTAGTTGAGCACTGCACGTGTCAGGAAATGCTGTCGCGGTTATCGCTCGACGGGCAGAGGGTGTAGAGAAAGCAAGTAGCAGTTACCTTTCGGAAACATACTTATGTTGGGAATATCGATGTCGGTATCGGGGTTCATAATGTTTGAAGGTGAAGCGGATGGGGCAAGAGAAGAAGGGAAGGAGGGGAGGGAGTATTAAGGGAAGGAAGGAAATGGAGAGTATACGAGGGCATAAAGGGTGGAAGTTCCAAGTCGACGTCTCTACAAATTTCGCTGCTTTGTGTGTATACCCTAATCAGTAGCTGTCGGGCGAATTTCGCCACTGATGAAATGAGATAAACAACACTGATCTTATCAGTCCGAATTGTGACATTTCAGACTTCTGCCCTTCACGATATATGACTCTCCCACCTCTGGGGGGGATCAGTGTCGAACGCCCTCTAATCCAAGTTTGGCACTCCTGCCCATCCACCGATACCGGGACCGTGCGTTGGCGAACTTTCAGTACAGTTCGACACATCCGTATTGCTCCCACTTCGGCCACAATTCCCATAGCAAACTACAGCCGCCATCCGCTACTACATTACATATCACTCGATTCCAATCACTGATAATTAGGCGATACTCAACGTCAGAGGAGCGCCGCCGGTGGAACGGCTGCTGTTCCTTCCCACGTCCTCCTTCATGGCCTCCGCGGGAGGGGAGTAGGGAAGCGGCTTTTTTTTTTGCCCTTTCCTTCTATTCTTCTCTTTGTCGTTTCTTTGGTGCACTATCTTTTTTGGGACAGGCTTGGACAGAGGGCAAAGGGAACCCGCAACGAGTCACCGCAGACTGATCGGGGTCGGGGTCGAACAGCGGTCGGGACCCGGACTGCGTGTGCATCGCCATGGTCTAGGCAGGTCGCATGCGATCGATGAATGAGGTAGAGAAAATACAAGGGAACGCCGGTCAACCAGAAGGCCAACGGGCTGCCCGAGCTGGCGATAGATGAGCCAGTCACCCGCGGGGTGAAACGGACGGGCTGTAGATCCGTCGGGTGCAGAGCAGTGCCGCTCCTCTAGTCGCTGGCCTACCTGGAGCGGGAGATCTCGGAGAAGAAGTGGGTAGGGGCCTGCCACTACCCCCGGTATCAGTGACTGAGAATACCAACAGACTCTACGGAAAGCAACACCTGGCAACACAGTGGCCAAGAGCGATCGCTCAGTCACCCTTAGCTTCCTAGCCACGACAGAGAAAGAGAGGAGCCAACCAACGAAACCTCCATTTGGGCAAAGGGAAGCGGAGGAAAGGCTTAGGAGAAGGAGGGACCACGTTGAAGGGAGAAACAACTGGAGGAGCAGGAGATCACCGCTGTCCTTGCCCTCGCCCCTCCGCGCTGGTGCCGTGCTGGAGATAGGGACAGAAGGGATACGGGTTTCTTTCGTCATTCCCTATGTGTGTGCTGGGGCCCAGGCTAAGGGCAAGGGAGGTGCAGCAATGAACGTTGCATGCTGGAGATTCGATCGCGGATTCGATAGGCGGATATTCTGGGCAAGGCTTAGCCCATTCCTCCATTGGGGCCAGACCATAGCGGTGTCGGATCGTGTTCTCGGAGGAGTGACAGCATGGCATTTCGTGTTACTATTTTTCCGTTTGTTCAATCGCATACAACCTATCTGGACCATATCATGGCGGTGTACATGCTTTTCCGATTCCTGTCCACTGTCCCTACGACTCGTTGCCTGCGCCCCCATCTTGCTCTGGACATCTTCCTCAGGCGCGCCCGGCATCCGCCGCCCCACGTACATGGTATCGAGGGACTCCAGGTTCTTTGCGAAGAGGTCTCGAATCTTGAAACGATTCTTGCCCTCTCCGGTGTCCCTTCGCACATCCGCCCACAGGATCTTCTGCTGGCATTTCCATTGCGGGAAATTCTCAAAAAGATGACCCCGCGTCTGGGCCTTGTACCGGGCACAACCGGCACTAGGCGGTGGGTCGGCTCTTCGTCCACTCGAGGCGAGCCGCTTGCTCGCATTGGCCGGGGTGAAGTCCGGCCTGCGTCGTTCCTTCCGGCTGTACCGGTATTTCTTGTGGGTGGCTTTTACGTCCGTCCACGCCTTTGCCTCCTTCCACGTGGCGTCGGTGGACGAGGGACCTGGGGGGAGCCGTCTTCTCCCGTACCGATCTCCGTACCGAAGCACCCCATGCATGAGCGTCCGGCTCGTCTGGTGCCAGCTGCGCCCACTCATCCGCCCCTTTCGTGTTTTTAGGGCCGTGGCGCAAGGCTTGGAGCGGGTCAGATGTGAGTGAGAAGCCATGGAGCGTTCTGCAGCCGGGGGGGGGATACGGCTTGGTTCGGGACGGTTGTGCTGATGCCGAACACACCCGTGTGGATGGATGTGTGCGGCTCGGCGACGGAGAAGAGACGGCTGTAGCCACCGGAACACGAACCGCATCCCATCTAACAATAGCCACCAGACGTCACCGCCGTCCTCCTTCAGGAACGCCCAGCGCCCAACGCCCAACGCGCTCCGCATCCGGCGCATGGTTTGTAAAAGCACTCCCTCGGTGCATCCGGCTCGCCCACCTAAGCACTACCCGAACAGGCAAATCGGGCGCGTGCGCGTGCGCCAATCTTTGCGCACTGCGTGCCGGTTTCGGCAGTTTGCACGGGCTGACTCGTTCGCAGCCACGGCATGGAGGTTGTGTCCGCCCGGCTCCGGCGGGCTGTGTACGTAGGATCTCGCTGCGGGAGAAGGGAGAACGTAGCCGTGGAGCTGCGGGGGTGCTGATCCCCACGGATCGCCGATTCCGTCCCCCACGTAGGTATGTGAACCAGGGATATAGATATACTTTCAGCTCATGCGGCTTCGCTTGTCACTCGCATTGGCTGAGGTCGATCAGAGTTGGGGAGGGGGGGCAGTGGCGCAGGCTGTCAACTGCGGGGTTGCCCAACAGGTGATCGTGATGGTTCCGGCTAGTGCGTGCTGGTGCGTGTCAATGTGGAACCTTGAATGCAAACCTGGAAAAGCTGCTGACAGGAGGATGGGATTGATCGCGGAGAGCACGACAGGGAGTACATCGAAAAAAAGCTTATGTAGACTGTTTAATTCACAACTGACTTGACCGCTCTCCAGTTGCTGCTGGATAGATAGGCGATTTCGACGAGCATCGGCTTGCGGCAATTTCACCTGGTCCGCAAGCTCCGCGTTATGGTCTAGATTGCGTACTTTTCTACCCCTTGGGCGTTCCGGTCTGCATTCACGTCGGTGCTCAGCAACCCGAGACCGCCCTGGTGAAGATACAAAACAGACGGTCGACGCGACGGATAGCGGAACGGTATGTTTTCTCGTTTCATCATGTGAACTGCTGTTTCCCGTGCACAGCTGCCGCTATCGTCTCCATGGCAATATGCACTTCTCGCCAAGCAGGCTTCGCCATTCCACTGAGCTGTCCGCTTTGAGATGGGGCGGGGTCCCAAAGCGGCTGTCCAATAGAACCGCAGTATCGACGCGGAACATGTTCCGAAAGCGACGGTCGCGATCTCCAGCCATGGCCGGATGTATTGCCGAACCGAACATCGCCACGTGCAGAAGAAAAAAAAAACGGTCATGGTCTTGTGGCCAGAGTTGGAAATTCTGCAAGATGACGAGCACCCTGTAGATTCTTCTTACATGAGTGCGCCGCTGATGAAATTTTTGTCAGCCTGTTCGCCGCAAATACTGATGGTATGTATGTAGCTGTTAAACGGCGCCGCTACTCGATGGGTACCGATGTCCTACCTGGGGCGAGAACCCAAGGGTGGATGCCTCATGTCTTTCACAGCCCAGTGACAGGATTCCAGCACAGGATTCCTCACAGCCCGACAACAGTGTTTTAGCTCATGACCTCACACGACCGACCAAACCCAAAAATAACGCCGGAACGCCCCTCCCAACCGAGGGGGAAAAAAGCCTTAAGCCCTACCCGTCGACTCGCCCCGTTATCGCTCACCCGACTTCACCGCGAGCGCGTCTAGACGGCAACAGCCGCAGCCATCGGTGGGATGGTGTTGGACGGCGCAGCCGTGGGAAGGTCCTCCTGCATACGGATTGGACACCCGTCAGGCTGTGCGCTCCGACGGATACTGCGGGAAAAAGGGGAGGAGGAGGAAACGCACAGGTTCAAAGATAACCCGGATCATCAGGCTGCAGGAGGGACACACAGCGATCTCCTCGCCGTCGCGGAGGTCGTCCAGCAGAATCTCAAAGCGGTCGCCGCAGGGACACGGGTACGTGTACAACTGCAGCGCCGCGTCGAATGTCATATCTTCGATTTCGATCTCGTCGTAGACGGACGGCTCGTCGTCGGAGGCCATTTGACGTGTGCGGACGCGGATATGCAAGGAGACTGTTCGTGTGCAGGCCGGTTATGCAGCGAGCTGTGCGTGCGGACGCTGACCGCAGTGTGGATAGGGATGTTGCGCGGTGTCGCTACGGCAGTGGATAGGGATGTTGTGCTGTGCGGTGTTGCACGTATGGGGGTGCTGGCGGGGTGTTGGAGTGGTGAGTGGCCACTTGTATGATGTGAGGAAGGTTTTTTTGCCTTTCCCTGTTTTTCGCGAGAAAACAGTCGGTGGGGCTGTGCACCTGCGTCAGCGCTAAGTCCGTTGACAAAATGGCTTGGCCCAGGCTCCTCGATTCGCTTCGGAATGCATGCCAGAAAGGGGGGTGGTTCGAGCTCTATTAATCTCCTCTGTCCTCCGTCGTTCAGCCGCTAAACATCGCCGAAAAGCCATTCTCACTACAGCGCCAAATCCGTCCCCCTCACAGAAATTCTTCACCTTGCGGTCGCCTCTAGAACACGCCGCCAACCCGTCCGCACTCCTTTTTTTTTCTCCCCCGCGTCCGCAATGACCACACTCGAAGACAAATCGTACACGGCGGAGCCGCCAATGTGTGCGACCACTTCGGCGGAGACCAAGCCTGAGGAACAGAAGCCGCAGAACCATCAGGGAAATTGGGACTGCCAGGCCTGGTCCTGGCTCGCGTGCTGCAGCGGCGGAAACACGGCCAACGGCGCCGACTGCGTCAACGCCATCAACGTGTGCTGCGCCGGTATCCTCGTGGGCTTCGGCGAGGTCTTCAACGCGTTGACCGGCTGCTGCACCAGCTGCTGTCACGGCTGCGGTCAGTGTTGTGGGAACTGCTGCTCGGGGAGCTGTTGTGGCTAGGCTGCCGGCGGTTGGGTGCCATCGGAGCCGATTCAGCACCCGAGCCTACTGGTTTTACACCGCTACACAACTATCCTCACGACGCAAATCCCCTGGCGGGCGAAACGCGACTCCTCGAACTTACCACCACTTCTACCATCACCCCCACAACACATTACACGACAGTGCAGGATAATGGCTTCTTCGGTTTACTTTCGGCGTTACTGCATGCATCCCCTTTACTCTACATACCAACTGCACCAACTTTCTTTCCTCTCCTATAACGATTGTTTTTCTTCTGTTGGAGCAAACGAGCCGGAGTTCTTAGGATGTTTGGGAACGGTCTGGGAGGTCTTATGGGGGTTCTTAATGAGTGGAAATGGAATGCATGAATGGTTCTTTTTTCTTCGGTTTTCGGTCTTTGGTTGCGATTCAGGCGTTTGTGACTCAGTGGGGGAAACAGGGAGGAAAAAATGGGTTTAGCGCGGGAATGGCAGGGACAGGCTGACACCGGAGGGCAGCACAGGCATAATAACCGACTCGGACTCGTGTGAACTTCTGCCCTCACCTTCGCTGTTCGGTCTGCCCTTCCTCAGCGTTAGGCAGCTATCTACGTTCCTCTGATTGAATCTGGAGCTACCCCCGTTTCGGCCACGTAGGGGCAAAGTAGGGGGGGTTTCGGGCAGACTTCCACTTCGTAGATATGCAGCCGCGTGAAACACGGCGGATCGTTGCAGTCCGTCAAGATGACCAGTAGGGAAGGCAATTATTGTCGAATGGCACATTCTGGATATGGCACACCTTTTAAAACTGACCAGTCAGAACCAAGTTACCCATTAACTAGTTATGTACAGTTGGGGACTCCTTGAGCCGGGGCATAAAAACGGCGACTTTCACCCCCGGCTTTCCACTTTCAACAACACACTAGAATTAAAAAGAGTTTCATCAGGCAATAGAGCGTAGCAGAGAGTAGGAC
>Ga0307508_10001432_pt1 | contig 26853 bp, 16 predicted proteins | sample 9_EM_MG_FD_203089 | JGI IMG/M metagenome (GOLD analysis project Ga0307508, IMG submission 203089) | Populus trichocarpa ectomycorrhiza microbial communities from riparian zone in the Pacific Northwest, United States - 9_EM | ecosystem: Host-associated > Plants > Roots > Unclassified | place...
AATATACCGGGCTCAAGCTGACGGCCGATTCCGGTGTCACAACTTATGGTGACGGCCAGAATTATTCCATCAGCGGCGCGGCTGGCCTCTCGTTCGGGGGCGGGCGTGGCCATATCCTCTTGAGCGGCCAACTGGCGCACCGCGACGGTATATTCTCGGTTGATCGCGACTGGAACGCGACGGGCTATGTGCGCATCCAGGATCCCAACTGGGTGGCCGGCAGCACGACGCCCCAGTTCCTGATCCGGCGCCAGGTCGGCGCCGCCAATTCGACGCCAGGCGGTCTCATCACAGGGTCGGCCGGGGGCACCGCGAACAGCCTGCGCGGCGTCTATTTCGGCCAGAACGGGACCGTACTCCAATATCAATATGGTTCGCTGACCTTCCCGGTGCCGACCGGCGCCTCCGCGCCGTCGCTGACCCAGGGTGGCGACTGGCGGGTCAATGATTCGGGCCGCCGCATCGGCCTGGATCCGCAGGACGACCGGCACGGCTTTTTCGGCCGGTTGAGCTACGACATCGCGAACGACGTCGAAGTGTTTGCCGAAGGTTCGTATAACTGGCAGCACATCGTGTTCAATGCCGGCCCGAACCTGTCGACCGGCATCGCGTTGAAACCCGACAACGCCTATCTCATCAACCAACTCGGCGCGGCGCGGCTGGCCGGGATCACCGGTGTGACGCTCGCCACCACAGCCGCCGATCTTCCTTATCGAGGCGTGAACAACACGCGTAGCGTTCAGCGCTACGTGCTCGGCATGAACGGCAAGTTCGAGGCGTTCGGCAAGTCGGCGCATTGGGATGTCTATGCCCAATATGGCAGGACCCAGATGCGCGAGCAGCTGACCAATATCATGAACACGCAGAAGATGCTCAATGCGACCGACGCGGTGTTCGCCTCGGCCGGCAATCCCGGTGGTTTTGCCGTCGGTTCGATTCAATGCCGCATCAATGTCGACGCGGTAACCACCAATGACGACGCTGCCTGCGTGCCGCTCAACCGCATGGGCATCGGCGTCGCGAACCCGGCGGCCTTCGCCTATGTGCTGGGCAATCCGTATCGCGACGAGACCATCGAAGAGAAGGTTGCGGGTGCCAACCTGTCGCTCACGCCGTTTGCCACCTGGGCGGGCGATGTCAGTGTCGCGGTCGGCGGGGAATGGCGCCAGGAAAGCATCACCGGCTCGGTGCCGGTCCAATTTCAGCCGACGGTGACGGCCACGACGACATTGAACACCTGGTCGGTCGGCAACTACCTGCCCACCACCGGTCATTACTATGTGAAGGAAGCCTATCTCGAGACGGTCATCCCGCTCGGCCTGGGCCTCGAGTTCAACGGCGCGGTCCGCGCGACGGACTATTCGACGTCAGGATATGTTACGACATGGAAGCTGGGTGCGACCTGGCAGCCGATCCCGGATATCCGCTTCCGCGTCACCCGGTCGCGCGACATTCGCGCACCCAATCTCGGCGAACTGTTCCAGGCCGGCACGTCGAACAGCGACTCGGTACGCAACCCGTTCTTCAACGCAGCCGATCCGACCAAGGGGCCGGCCACTTATTCCTATTCGGCGACGGCCTTCGGCAACCTCAACCTGCGGCCGGAAAAGTCGAACCAATGGAATATCGGAGGGGTGTTGACCCCGCGCTTCCTGCCCGGCTTCAGCGCCTCGGTCGATTACTTCCGCATCGAGATCAAGGATCTGATCAGCGGCTTCGGGGCGCAGGACATCATCAACCTCTGCCAGCTGGGTAATACGGCGTTCTGCTCGGCCTATAGCGTTGACCCGACCAACGCCTCCAAGCTGCTGTTCCGTACCCAGCCGTTCAATTTCCAGCGCCAGTTGGTGCGCGGCATCGACTACGAGGCGTCGTATCGCATCCCGGTGAGCAGCAGGACCAGCTTTACGCTGCGCGGCATGGCGACGCACTATATCGAGAACCTGCTGAATACCGGCGTGGCCGGCTCGACCGTCGTCAACACGGCCGGCGTGAACGGCGGCCAAGGCAGTACGCCCAGCTGGATCTTCCACTTCAGCGCGACGGTGGACACGCCGACCACCTCCGTAACGGCGGTCGCGCGTGGCGTGAGTGCGGGTAAATATGCCGCGAACGGGATCGAGTGCACGACAGGCTGCCCACTCTCGACCACCAGCTTCCCGACCTATGACGTCAACCACGTGTCGGGTCTGTTCTACGTCGACCTCAACCTGTCGCAAAAGATCAAAGCCAACGACAAGTCGGATGCCCAGTTCTTCATTACCGTAACGAACCTGTTCAACCGCTGGCCGTTGCTGGTGCCGGAGACCGGCCTTGCCGCGAACAGCACCTATTCGGACATGCTTGGCCGCACCTTCCGCGTCGGGGTCCGGTTCCAGCTGCGCTGAACTACTGCCCCTGCGGCTGCCATTTGAACAATCGAGTGGGAGTAGGGGTGTAGCGTAGGTTGGCGTGGCGTTTCCTAGAGCTTGCACGTAGCCTGAAGTGTGAGGATTAGGCCGGCGGGAGTTGGCTCGTATCCGCGAGGGTGCTCGTCCGTGCAACGATCTGAGGCACGACCCAGCGGATTTCGGTGTCTTCCCCCCCGGCGAGGATCGCGGCAACGCGTGAAACCGCCTCGGCGCCGATTTCGGCAATACCGACGCGCATCGTGGTAAGGGCCGGCGTGACGAAGCGGGCGAGCGGAATGTCGTCGAAGCCTGCCACCGCGATGTCGTCGGGGACGACAAGCCCGGCGCGCTGGAACGCCACGAGCGCGCCGATTGCCATCATGTCGTTCGCGGCGAACAGGGCGTCGGCGCGCTCGGCTTCTCCGATCAGTTCATGCGCCGTCGCGGTGCCTGATTCCTCGTCGAAATTGCCGGTCAGGATGCGCGGGCTGAGGCCGTGCCGCGTCATCGCGGCGTGGTAGCCGGCGATACGCTCCTCGGCGTCGCGGTTACCGCGCGGGCCGGAGAGATGGACGATGCGCCGCCGCCCCGAGGCGATAAGGTGTTCGACCATCGCGTCCGCCGCAGCGGTGTTGTCGATGCGGAACTGCGGATGGTCGGCAGCCATGTCGGGACAGCTGATGAGAACGGTGGGCAGGCTTGCCGGCAGATGGGCAAGCAGCCGCTCGGGCTCGATGTCCGGTGCCATGATGATCAATGCATCGACGCGCCCACGCATGAAACGCAGACTCTCGATACCACGCTGGTCGCCGTGCATGTTGGAAAGCAGCAATTGCAGCCCCCGTGCCGAGGCCTCGCCATCTATCCCCCGCAGGGCTTCTGAATAGAATTCGCCGTGCAGGTCGGGCAGCATCACGCCGATCGCGTTGGTCTTCGCAAGGCTGAGACTGCGCGCGCCGGTATGCGGCACATAGCCGAGCGCGGTGGCGACCGCCTGAACATGCTCGCGTACATTGGCGCGCACATTGCTGTGGCCGTTCAGCGCGCGCGAAACGGTCGCGATCGAAACCTTCGCCGCCCGGGCGACATCGCGGATAGTGGCATGCGCCATGAGGGCGAGAAGTCTCCTGCTGTTCTTACGCTACCGCTTGACCACGAAAGGGGGGATTCATCAAGGCTCTTGCTGTAACCGGTTACATCGCGGTACTACGACTCAAACCGGGGAGGATTGGGTGAACAATATGCAGGTCTCGCGACGTAGCCTGATGCTGGGCGGCGCAGCGGCGCTGGCGTGGCGCGCCAATCCGGCGGCGGCTCTGATCGCGGCGCTGGGCGAGGCCACTCTGCCGGCGGCAGTCGAAGCGCTGATCGGCAGGATGACAGCTGAGGAGAAAGCCGGGCAGCTTACGTTGATGGCCGCTGCCTGGGCCGGAGGCGCGGCCAGCAAGCTCAACCCGATCGCGCCGAGCGGTGGCTATGAGGCGCAGCTCGCCGATGCGAAGGCGGGACGGCTGACCGGCGTGTTCAATGGCAATGGCGCGAAGATGGCGCGCGAGATGCAGCAGGCTGCGATGACCAGCCGGTTGAAGATCCCGCTGATCTTTGCCGCCGATGTGATCCACGGTTTCCGCACCGTTTTTCCGGTGCCGCTAGGCGAGGCGTCGAGCTTCGATCCGGCGCTGGCTGAGCGCACCGCGCGGGTGGCCGCGACCGAAGCATCCGCCGCCGGGATCGACTGGACCTTCGCACCGATGGTCGACATCGCGCGTGACGCGCGCTGGGGCCGCGGCGTGGAAGGATCGGGCGAAGACGTCTTGCTCGGGTGTGACATGGCGCGCGCGCGGGTGCGGGGTTTCCAGGGCAGCGCATTGATGGCCAATGACGCGGTGATGGCCTGCGCCAAGCATTTCGCAGCTTACGGCGCGGGCGAAGCTGGTCTCGACTACAACAGCGTGGATGTGTCCGAGCGCACTTTGCGCGACGTCTATTTTCCACCTTTCCAGGCGGCGCTCGACGCGGGCGCCTTGTCGTTGATGGCTGCGTTCAACGAGATTTCAGGCGTGCCGTCGACCGCCAACCATTGGCTGATGACCGATGTGCTGCGCGATCAATGGGGCTTTGGCGGGCTGACGGTGTCCGATTATACCGGCGACGAGGAACTGATCGCGCACGGCCTCGCCGCCGATGGGCGCGATGCGGCGCGGCTCGCCTTCATGGCCGGTGTCGACATGAGCATGCAGAGCGCACTCTATATCAAATATCTGCCGGATCTGGTGGCCTCGGGCGCAGTGCCGATGGCGCGGCTCGACCAGGCGGTGCGCCGCGTGTTGCGCGTGAAGGCGGCGCTTGGGCTGTTCGACGATCCGTTCCGCCGCATCGATCCGAAGCGGGAAGCGGCGCGGGTCGGCACCACCGCCAATCGCGCCGTGGCGCGCGAGGCGGCACGGCGCTCGATCGTCATGCTGAAGAATGAAGGCGGGCTGCTGCCGCTGCCGCAGGACAGGAAGATCGCGCTGATCGGCCCGTTTGCGGAGGGCCAGCATGATCTGATCGGACCGTGGAACGTCTATGGCTCCGATGCCGACGCGATCGATCTTGCGACCGGCGTGCGCGCCGCGGCCGGGGCCCATGCGCAGATCAGCGTGTCGGCCGGTTCTGGTGTCGAAGCACCGCTCCCCGGCGGGATCGAGGCAGCGGTGGCCGCCGCGCGTGCGGCCGACATCGTGGTGCTCGCAATCGGCGAGGGGCAGGATATGTCGGGCGAAGCGCAGGCGCGCACCGAGATCGTCGTGCCCGCCCCGCAACGGGCGCTGGTCGAAGCCATCGCGGCGACCGGCAAGCCGATCGTGATACTGCTCAAAAACGGCCGCGCGCTGGCACTCGAGGGCGCGGTGCTCGCGGCGCCGGCGATTCTGGTTACCTGGTTTCTGGGTTCGGAAGGCGGTCCGGCGATCGCTGACATCTTGTTCGGTAGCGCCAGTCCCTCCGGCCGGCTTCCGGTCAGCTTCCCGCGCGCAGCGGGGCAGGAGCCCTATTATTATGCGCACAAGTCGACCGGCCGCCCCAACCCCGCAGGCGCGCTCGAGCCCTTCAAGGCGCATTATCGGGGTATTCCCAATTCGGCGTTGTTCCCGTTCGGGCATGGCCTGACCTATGGGCGGGTTGAATATGCCGGGCTGGGGGTGAGCAATAGCGGCAAACTGGCGCCGGACGGCGCGCTGATCGTTTCAGCGACCGTCACCAACACCGGCAAGGTAGCGGTGTATGAAGTCGTGCAACTTTATGTTCACGACGTCGCGGCGAGCATCACGCGGCCGGTGCGCCAGCTGAAATCCTATCGCCGCGTGCCGCTGGCGCCGGGCAAATCGGAGAAAGTCAGTTTCACGCTGCGTCGGTCGGATCTGACCTTTATCGGCGAGGACATGAAGCCAGGGGTCGAGCCAGGCGATTTCCTAGTCTGGATCGCCCCCTCGGCGGAGGCAGAAGGCGTCTCGGGCCGCTTTACGCTGACGGCGTAGCGTTGCCCGCGCGCTCCGCCAGCGCAGCGACGATCCGCCGGTGCGTGTCGCGGCGCAGCGGGTTGGCGGCCATGGCCAGCGCCGAGAGCAGGCAGCCGATGATCGGTGCCGCGACCATGATCCAGCGGATGCCGGTGATCACGTCGGGCGATTGCGCCACCTGAGGCGTATAGCCGATCGCTGAATAGGCAAAGCCGGTGATGGCCGTCGCGACGCCGATCGATACCTTCTGCAGCAACTCGGCGACGCCGAAGCTCAAGGCTTCGATCCGCACGCCGCCATGATATTCGCCATATTCCACCGTGTCAGGCAGCATCGCCCAGAAGACGAAGTTGAAGGCGGCTAGCGCGGCCTGCATCGTCACCAGGAACAGGTCGGCGCGCCATGCGGCGCCACTGTCGGTCAACGCGAAGGCTATGCTTCCCGCGATCGCCAGCGCGACCGCGCCGAGCCACAGGGCGCGGCTGCCGATCCGGTGCCGCGTCAGCATCCAGAGCGGCACGAACAGGCTGCCCGCCACACCCATCAGCGCCAGCGCGGTGGTCCCTGCTGTCTCGTCTCTGACGACATAGGTGAAGTAATAGAGCACCGAGCGCGAGAGCATCGTTGCCGCAATCGCGACGCATGTCATCGCGGCACAGAGGGTGACGAATGCCCGGTTGGTGGCGAGCGCCGCGAGACCGCGGAGCAATGGTGTCGCCGGTGCGGCAGCCGATCGCCCGCCGGCTCCCTGGGGTGAACGCGCCGCGACATAGATCAGCAGCGGCGTCGCGATCAGCGCGAACAAGCCGGCGGCGCACAAGAAGCCCGTGATGCTGGTGCGGGTGCCGGAGACGGCGAACGAGATCGGCTCGGTCGCCAGCGAGACGACGATCGCGGCGATCGTGCCGAACAGCATGCGCAGGCCTGCGATCGCGGCGCGGTCGCGACTGTCGGTGCTGATCCGCGCGCTCCAGGCGGCATAAGGGATATTGATCAGCGCGTAGAGCGAGCGAAAGGCGAACTGCGCGATCAGCAACACCGCCACGAACGCCGCACCCTGGAACGGCGGCGCGAAATAGAGCAACGGGAAAGCCAGCCCCAGCGGTACCGCGCCATAGCCGACCACCCGCGCATAAGCGGGCCGCCCGCGCTCGGCCCAGATTCCGGTCAGCAGATCGGCGATTCCGTCCCAGACCGAACCGATCATGTAGATCACGCCTGCAATTTGCGGCGCGAGATGCAGCACATCGGTATAATAGAAGAACAGAAACAGGCTGGAGCTCTGCCAATAGAGATTGAAGGCAAAATCGCCCGAGGCAAAACGCAGCCGTGCGGGCCAGGAAAGCTGCGGTGCGGGCATCGGATCGGCCATCTGGACCGGGATAGCACGGCTCTCCCAATCCATCCGCATTTCACTTGACCGACTTCTGTAACCGGTTACAGGCGGCGCACTCGATGCACCAGTCCGCACGGGTCGGAGAGCCCATGTGATCGATCGCCGTTCCTTCAGCGCCGCCTCGCTCTTGGTCGCCGGCGGGGTCGCGGCAGGTTTTGCATCTCCGGCGCTGGCCGGCGATCGGCAAGCGCGGACGACGCTGCCGGCCCTGTTCGACGATATCGAGGAACGCACCTTCCGCTGGTTCTGGGACACCGGCAACCCGGCCAATGGCCTGGTCCCGGACAGCTGGCCCAACCCCGAATTCTGCAGCATCGCCGCGGTCGGATTTGCGCTGACGGCATATCCGGTCGGCGCTGCGCGCGGCTGGATCACCCGCGCCGCGGCGCGCGAGCGGACGCTGGCGACATTGCGCTTCTTCGATCGCGCGCCACAGGGCGCGGCGGCCGACACCGTCTCCGGCCATCGGGGCTTCTTCTACCATTTCCTGCACATGGACAGCGGGCTGCGATACCGCCGCACCGAGCTTTCTTCGGTCGACACCAGTTTGCTGTTTCTCGGTATGCTGTTCGCTGCCGAATATTATGACCAGGACCATCCCGACGAGCACGAGATCGGGCGACTCGCCAATGCGATCTATGCCCGCGCCGACTGGAACTGGTTCCGCCACGGCAAGGCGTCGATCTCGATGGGCTGGCATCCGGGCAGTGGCTTCCTCGCGCGCGGCTGGGATGGTTACAACGAAGGCATGATGGTCAATGTGCTGGCGCTCGGGTCGCCGACGCACGCCGTTGCGCCGGATATCTGGGATGCATGGTGCGCGCCCTATCTGCGCTTCTGGCGCGGCCGCGGCGACACGCGCCGGCTCGCGTTCGGCCCGATGTTCGGCCATCAGTACAGCCAGATGTGGATCGATTTCCGCGGCATCCGCGATCGCGCGATGCGCGCGGCGGGGTTCGATTATTTCGAGAACAGCCGTCGCGAGACATGGGCGCAGCGCGCTTATGCGATGCGCAATCCGATGGGCTGGCAAGGCTATTCGCGCGATCTCTGGGGCCTGACGGCGTGCATGGGTCCGGCCGATGTGAAACGTGCTTTCAAGGGGGTTAAGCGCGAGTTCCGCTCCTATTCAGCCCGTGGCCCGATCGACGAGCCCGACGGCTATGACGACGGCACGATCGCGCCGACCGCCGCGATCGGCTCGCTTGCCTTCGCGCCGGAGATCGTCGTGCCCGCGACGCTCGCGATGCACGATCGCTATGGCGATTGGCTGTACGGCAAATACGGCTTTTATGACGCCTTCAATCCGAGCTTTCGCTGGACGCACCAGCCGGTCAAGCAAGGCGTGGTCGATCCGGCACGAGGCTGGGTGTCGCAAAATTATCTCGGCATCGATCAGGGGCCGATCCTCGGCGCGATCGCCAACGCGAAGGGCGATTTCGTCTGGCGCGCGATGCGCCGCTCGGCGCCGATCCGCCGGGGGCTGCAGCGGGCGGGCTTCACCGGTGGTTGGCTCGGGGCATAGCCGGTAGCTGCTCTCTGCCCTAGAACCGCACGAGATGACCGGGAGAGGGGAAGATGAACGCTGACGGCCACCCCAATGCGCCGCTGAGAACGGTGACCATCGTTGGCGGCGGCACCGCGGGGTGGATGGCGGCGGCGATGTTGTCGCACCTGTTCCGCAGCTACACGATCAGGCTGATCGAATCCGAGGAGATCGGCATCATCGGCGTGGGCGAGGCGACGATCCCGTCGATCCGCACCTATAATGATCTGGCCGGCATCGATCAGGTCGAGATGATCCGCGCCACCCAGGCGACGTTCAAGCTCGGCATCGATTTCGTCGACTGGCGCAGCGGCAGTGATCGCTATTTCCACGGTTTCGGACGCATCGGCCAGGATTTCATGTGGCTGCACCCCCATCAGCTATGGCTCATGGCGCGGCAACAGGGAACGGCGCAGCATTTTGACCACTATGCGCTCAATTGCGTGGCGGGCCTGCAGAACAAATTCAGCTACCCGGACCCCAGGAGTCCGGCATCGCCACTCGGCGGGCTGGACTATGCCTATCAGTTCGACGCCTCGCTCTTTGCGAAATATCTGCGCGGGCGGTCGGAAGCCAATGGCGTCACCCGGATCGAAGGCAAGATCGTCGATGTGAAGCTCGACGGCGAGAGCGGCAATGTCGATCATGTCTTGATGGAGGACGGCCGGACAGTCGGCGGTGACCTGTTCGTCGATTGTTCGGGGATGCGTGCGCTGTTGATCGGCCAGGCGCTCGGTATCGGCTATGAGGACTGGAATCACTGGCTGCTCAACGACCGGGCGCTCGCGGTGCCGTGCGAGCGGATCGCACCGCTCACGCCCTATACAAGGGTGACAGCGCGCGATCATGGCTGGCAGTGGCGGATCCCGCTTCAGCACCGCACCGGCAACGGTCACGTCTATTCGAGCGACCATATCTCGGACGACGAAGCCGCGTCGGTGCTGCTCGCCAATCTCGACGGAAAGCCGCTCGCCGATCCGCGACCGGTGCGTTTTCGCCCCGGTAAACGGAGCAAGGCGTGGGAAAAGAACGTCGTCGCGATCGGCCTGTCATCCGGCTTTCTCGAGCCGCTTGAATCGACCAGCATCCATCTCATCCAGACGGGCATCATCAAGCTGCTCGGCCTCTTCCCGCACCGGGGTTTCGCCGCCGCCGATATCGCCGAATATAACCGCCAGCATGATTTCGAATTCACCGATGTGCGCGATTTCATCGTCGCCCATTACAAAGTGACGGACCGCGAAGACACGCCCTATTGGGCGTATCTGAAGCACATGGCGATCCCGGACAGCCTGGCGGAACGGCTTGACCTGTTCGCGTCGTCGGGCCGCTTCTACAAGCGCGCGGCGGCCGAGCTGTTCCGCGTCGAAAGCTGGGTCCAGGTGCTGCTGGGGCAGGGATTTGCGATGGGACACGACCCCAACGCGGTGATGGTGTCAGCCGATGTTCGGACGTCGTTCCTCGCGGATATCGAGGAGGTGATCGCTGACGTCGCAGCGGGAATGCCTGAGCATGCCGCGTTTATCGACCGCCATTGCAAGGCACCGCCGCTGGCCTGACGGGCGAGGTGCTGTGCGAAAACCGGCTTTCGCTCCGATTCAACGGAGACAGAAAATGCTTTAGGCTGTTCACCCCCGCCGCGGCGGGGAACCTGGACGGCTGCAAACTGTCAGAACCCTCATGACATTTCCAACACCGAGCAGCTGGCGAGCCGCATCGATTCAACATCGCGACGAACCGTCATAGACAGGCCATACCATAAGGTGGCGCGGCTCTTTCTCATCGTTGGACAGGATTTCGGGCCCAGGAAATGGTGCCCGACGCGCGGGGACGAACGCGTCGCAGGCAATCGAAGGACGGGTGACTGTCGCCACCCGTCCCTCTTCTCGCCTAGAATCTGTACCGTGCGCCGACCTTGAAGTTGCGCCCCTGGCTCGCCACCGAGCCGGTATCCGGGGCGAGGGTCGGGCCGGGGCCACCGATGTTCTCGAAACCGCCGCCCCACATCGAATAGTTGCGATTGACGAAATCGAAGGCGTTGAGCGCCTGGAAATAGACCGTCAGCTCATGACCATGATCCCAGGGCATCTTGAATGTCTTGGTGACGTTGAAGTCGACATTCTTGTATCCGATGCCACCGGGTTGATGGATACCGAAATTGGTGAGGTAGCATCCGCCGCCGCCGGGCGCGGTGGCAGGGACATTGCATATGACGCCGCCATAGGACGGCCCCGAGGACAGCGTGACGAAGGTGGTTGCCTTGATGTCGAACGGCAGCTTGACGGTGCCGGTTCCGACGAACCGCCACCTTTCGAGGCCGCTCGAATTGCCCCACCCCTGTGCTCCGATGGTCGGTGCGTCGAAATTGAAGGGGTCACCGATTGATGCGCCGTTCCGCGTGTCGTTTGATCGGCTGCTCGAGATGGTCATTGTCGTGCTGAAGCCCCAGCCAGACGAGTCGGTATAGGGCTTCTCGGCCTGCAGATAGACAGCAGCATAGTTCGCTTTGCCCTCGCTGTTGCCGATGAAGATACTGCCGTACCCGGGCAACGGTGCAGCAAATATAGCCGCTCCTCCGTAGAATATGCCATCGGAATAGGTATTACCCTTGTACGTATAAACCGGACTGCTTCCGCCTGGGCTATAGGTGCCATCCGGTAGGCGGTTTCCAACGACCTCCTGATAGATGTTGTGCGACTTTATGTAAGAAAAGGTGACGGAGGTATTAATTGTCCCGAAGCGTTTTTTGACCGCGAAGTTAACTTGATCAGAGTAAGGCATCTTTGTTTTATTATTAAGCAAATGCACTTCGCCGCCCTGCATAGCCCCCAGCGCGCGCAACTGATCGATGTTTGTCGGAAGTACCGCGACGCAACCCTGGGTGCCAGGAGTGCAACCAGTGCCGGCGGCGGGGGTGTTGATGGTCGCAACCGACTCATACTGATCCTTGATCGTCTCGATCGCGGAATCGATGAACAGCGAGCGGTTATAATAGCGGCCACCGCCGAGGGTGAACACAAGATCGCGATCACCTTTCACGTCATAGGAAATGCCAAGCCGCGGCTGAATCGCGCCCATAAACGGCTTACGGTTGTGCCCGGTCGAAATATAGTCGTCCGGGTTTATGCCCGCCGCCTTCCAGCCTGGATATGCTCGCAGGGCAGCCGCGATGGCCGCCGGCGTTACGAAATCTTCGTTCGTGGAGTTGGATTCATAGTCCCAGCGAATGCCGCCGCTGATCAACCAATGGTCGTCCGGCCTCCAGTCATCCTGTACGAATACGCCGATTTCGGTGTTTTTGGCCGTGACCGGTTGAACTGCTGCGGTGTTGATTGTCGCGGCATAAGGGGTCGATGTGCTGATGCCCGTGAATTTATTGGCATCATAGAAATAGGTGCCCTGGCTATTATTGTCCTCCAGACGCTGCAACTTCGTGAAATTGACCTTGAGACCAGCCTTAACCGTGTGCGCTCCGCCAAAAAACGTCACATTATCCTTGAATAGCGTCTGGTACTGATGATCGTCCTGCGCGAAATTGTTGCCGCCAAGGATCAGTACCCTGGAATCGCCGATGTTAGGCGCCGATCCGCCATATGTTACGACGTAGGAAGAGCCCGGGACGTTGGGTATCGAGCCGTTGGCTGCGGCATCGCGGGCGAAGATGAATTCGTTAAGCCAATTCTCGCCACGATGGTTCCAGGTGAGCTGATACCGGTGCTCGTCGTTGCGATTGTTGGTTGATGCCTCGGTCGTCGTCACGCCGCCGTTGATCTGGAGATTGGCCTCCTTGCGGATGAAGGCGCTGACATTGATCGTATCTTCGGGTGTTGCGAAAAAGGTCAGTTTGCCGAAATACAGCTTCTCGTCGAAATCAGCAGGAAAACTGCCATTATATTGTGATCGGGCACTCTGAGCATAAGCTTGCTGGGCAGCCGGAAGGGTGAGATTTCCCGGATAGACATTGATGTCGTTGGCGCCGAAAGTCTTCGTTGTTCCTTCGAAATCGACGAAGAATGTCAGCTTATCCTTGATGATCGGGCCGCCCAGGTTTCCGCCGTAATATTTCGTTTCGAAATGCGGTTTCGGCTTGAACGGGGCCGTGGAATTATTGATGCCACCAGGTCGATCATCGTAGTTTTGACTGATGAACGATCCGGGTTGCCATTCACCGAAAATCTCCCCGTGGAAGCTGTCGCCGCCCGTCTTCGTAACCGACGAGATGACGGCTGAACCCGCCTGCTCGAACTCGGCTTTGAAATTCTGCGTCTGGACATCGAACTGGTCGACCGCCGACGCCGGGAACGGGTTACCCGAAGACAGATTTTGTCCCACGGTGCCGCCGTGGTTCACCAGATTCTTGATGCTGATGCCGTCGATGAAAGTATTCGTGTTGTCCGAATTGATGCCGCCGGCCTGAACCCGACGCGCAGCACCGCCGAGCGTCGGCGGTGAGACGGTAACGCCCGGTGCCAGCGCGGCGAAGTTCAGGAAGTTGCGATCGCCGTTCGGCAGATTGTCGAGCTGAAATCTCGAGATGTTCGTGCTGACCGTCGGAGTCCTGACGTCCTTTGCGCGCGATGCCGTCACGACGATGTCTTTGGTCGTTGCCGCTTCGGCGACGAGATCGACCGTAACGGCCTGGCCCAGCGGCACCACAGCCACTACCGATTTGTCGCCGGAAGCGATGCGGTACGTGCTCGGCAGCAAGCCGACCAGGATATAATTGCCGTTGGCGTCGACCTTGGCCGTGTCCTGGTGGCCGGTGTTCGTATCGGTAAGGGTGACGGTCGCCCCGGCGGTGGCACCATCGACGTGCCCCTGGACGGTCGATGTGGTCTGCGCGGCGGCCGGCGCGGCGAGGATCAGCGCGCCCGCGCCCAGAACGGTGGTGGCAAGCGCAGCGCGCAGGCTCGCCTTCATCAGCTTGTTCATGTCGTCTCCCTTGTTCGGAGCGGGTGCCCGCTCCGTTATCTTTTCTTGTTCGTGCTCGAATCGGCCAGGCGCACGGTTCCTGTCCGCACCAGTGCAGTATGGAGATTGATTGTGATGCTGCTGGCCGTCGCCATCGCTCTGCCTCAGTCCTTCCCCGCTCCAGCGTCATGCTGGACGGAACGATGTATCGGCTTCTTACGAGCCGAGTAACCGGTTCCAGGACTTGCTTGGTAACCGGTTTCATGCGCATTCGCCAAGCAGAAAATTATGCCGTTCCGATGTGCTGCGGCGATTCGGGAACGCAGATGGTCAGGAGAGATGTTGTTGTGGCTCGAACCGTCTCCCGCCGCGATCTGCTGAGGGGCGCATCCGCGATCGCATTCGTCTCGGCGGCGTTGCCCGCCCTGGCCAAGGGTGCGCCCGCGCGTGATCCGTTCATCGAGCGACTGATCGCGGCAATGAGCGTCGAGGATAAAGCGGGCCAGCTGTCGATCTATAGCGATCCGGCGCGCACCGATGGGCCGGCGGTCAACCCCGGCTTGGCCCGGCAGGGTATGGAGTCGCTCAAGGCAGCGATCGCCGCTGGCAAGATGACGGCCTTGTTCAACGGCATCGGCGCGGCGGCCGGGCGCGAGCTGCAAAAGACCGCGATCGAGCAGGGCCCGCACGGGATCCCGCTGATTTTTGCCGGGGATGTGATCCACGGCATGAAGACCACATTCCCGGTGCCGCTTGGCGAAGCGGCAAGCTTCGATCCGGAGCTTGCCAGGCGCACCGCGCGCGCCGCAGCGGTGGAAGCGAGCGCCAAGGGCATCCACTGGGTATTCGCGCCGATGGTCGACATCGCGCGCGACCAGCGCTGGGGCCGCGTCGTCGAGGGCGCGGGCGAGGACGTCTGGCTCGGGCAGCAATTCGCCGCGGCGCGCGTGCGCGGCTTTCAGGGCGATGACCTGAAGGCGGAGGATTCGGTGCTTGCCTGCCCGAAGCACTTCGCAGCCTATGGCGCGGTGATGGGCGGGATGGAGTATAACACCGCCGACATCCCCGAGACGACCTTGCGCGAGACGCATTTGCCGCCGTTCAAGGCCGCGTTCGACGCCGGCGCGCTCTCGACCATGTCGAGCTTCAACGACATCGCCGGCGTGCCTTCGACCGGCAACCATTACCTTCTCACCGACATCCTGCGCGGGGAATGGGGATTCAAGGGCCTGGTCGTTTCCGATTACACCTCGGAGGAGGAGATGATCCTGCACGGTTTCGCCGCCGACGGGCCTGACGCTGTGGTCAAGGCGCTGCGCGCCGGCTGCGACATTTCGATGCAGAGCGGGCTTTATGACAAGCATCTGCCCGCACTGGTGAAGGCGGGGAAGATCTCGATGGCGACGGTCGATATCGCGGTGCGCCGCGTGCTTCACGTCAAGCAGGCGCTCGGGCTGTTCGACAATCCCTATCGCTCGCTCGATGTGGCGCGCGAGCAAAGCGATGTGCGCCTGCCGCAGGCGATCGCACTGGCCCGTGAGGCGGCGTGCAAGTCGATCGTGCTGCTGAAGAACGACGGGGATCTGCTGCCGCTTGCGAGGTCGGCGAAGATCGCGCTGATCGGGCCGTGTGTCTCCGACAAGAACGACATGCCGGGGCCATGGGCGAGCTTTCCCGACGTCCCGACCTGTGTAACGCCTGAGGAGGGCTTCCGCGCCGCGATGGGGCCGGATGCGAAGCTCATGGTGGTGCGCGGCTCCGACTATGATTCCCCGCTCGATGGTGGGATCGATCAAGCGGTTGCGGCGGCGAATGCGTCGGACCTTGTCGTGCTCGTGATCGGCGAAAGCGCCGGCATGTCGGGCGAGGCGCAGGCGCGGGTCGAGATCACGATACCCGATCCGCAACGCGCGCTGGCCGAAGCGGTTGCCGCGACCGGCAAACCCGTGATCGTACTGCTGCGCCACGGTCGGGCACTGGCACTGACCGGCGCGGTGCGAGCGGCGCCGGCGATCCTCGCGACCTGGTTCCTCGGCTCGGAAACCGGCAACGCGATGGCGGACGTGGTGTTCGGCAATCGCGCGCCGCAGGGGCGTCTGCCGGTCAGCTTTCCGCAGGCGTCGGGGCAGGAGCCCTTCTTCTACAACCACCGAACCACCGGCCGCCCGCAATTGACCGACGATCACAATTGGAAAGCGCGATACCGTGAGGTGACGAACGAAGCACTTTACCCGTTTGGGCACGGGCTGACTTATTCGACTGTCAGCTATTCCAGCACCGAGGTGAGTACGCCGACGCTTGCTGGCCAAGGCTCGATCACGGTATCCGCGACGGTGACCAACACCGGCAAGCGCCGGACGCATGAGGTGGCGCAATTGTATATCCATGACAAGGTCGCGAGCCTGACGCAACCGGTACGCGCGCTGAAAGGCATCAAGCATCTCGACCTCGATCCCGGGGAGAGCGTGCGCGTGGCGTTCATGCTGACCCGCGCCGATCTGGCCTTCGTCCATCCCGATCGCCGCGCCTTTGCCGAGCCAGGCGCGTTCGATGTCTGGGTTGCGCCGTCCTCGGTCGGCGGCGTGCCGGCCAGGTTCGTGCTCGCATGACCGCGCTTCGGAAAGCCTGTGCGCGAGTGATCGCGGCCATGTTGGCGGTCGTGCCGGGGACCGCGATTGCGAAGACGGTCGATCACTATATCGCCGAGCAAAATGGCGTGACGATCGAGATCAGCGCGCTGCGCGCCGATGTCGTCCGCATCCGTGCCGGCAAGGGGGCGCTCAGCGAAGACGCGTCCTGGGCTGTCCCGCGGGAAGTGCGCAGCCGGCGCGTGCCGCTCGAGATCATGACGTCCGGCAATGATATCGAACTGCGCACGTCCGTACTCGCGGTGACGCTCGATCGCGCCACTCTGGCGATCACGATCCGCGATACGCAGGGCAGGGTGGTGCTCGCCGACGCGCCCGGCAGCGCGCTTGATTTCGCCAATGGTGGTTTCCGCCTCCGCAAGGCGATGCCGCTCGATGAGCATTATTTCGGGCTCGGCGACAAGACCGGCTCACTCGATCGCCGCGGTGGCGCTTACACCTTATGGAACAGCGACCAGTTCGGCTTCACCCCGTCGACAGATCCGCTCTACAAATCGATCCCGTTCGTGCTCGGGCTCGATGGCACGGGCCACGCCTTTGGGCTGTTCATGGACAATAGCTGGCGCAGCTTCTTCGATTTCGGGAAGAGCGAGCGCGCGGCCTTTTCGTTCGGCGCCGAGGGCGGGCCGGTCGATTATTATGTAATGGCCGGGCCGGGGCCGAAGGACGTCGTCCAGGATTACGCCTGGCTCACCGGCACGCCGCCGCTGACCCCGCGCTGGGCGCTCGGTTTCCAGCAATCGCGCTGGAGCTATATGAGCCAGACCGAGGCGCAGGGCATCGCCGACCGGCTACGCGCCGATCGTATACCGGCCGACGTGCTATGGCTCGACATCGATTATCAGGATCGCAACCGGCCGTTCACGGTCAACACGAAGACCTTTCCCGATCTGCCGGGCCTCGTGCGCAAGCTGAAGACGCAGGACATGCATCTGGTCGTTATTACCGACCTGCACATCGCCGACGCGCCGAACCAGAGTTACAAGCCGTATGACAGCGGCATGGCCGCCGATGTCTTCATGAAGAACCCGGACGGCACGCCATATGTCGGCCCGGTCTGGCCCGGCCCCGCGCTCTTTCCGGACTTCACCCGCGCGCCGGCGCGCGCCTGGTGGGGCGAGCAATATCGCGACTTTGTCGGAATGGGCGTGGCCGGCTTCTGGAACGACATGAACGAGCCGGCGGTGTTCGATCCCACCACCAAGACGATGCCGCTCGATGTGGTCAACGGGATCGACGAGCCGGGCTTCGCAGCGCGCAAGACGACCCAGGCCGAGGTCCACAACCTGACGGGCATGCTCAATTCGCGCGCTACCTATGAAGGCGTGCTGAAACTCGCGCCGGACAAGCGCCCGTTCGTCATGACGCGGGCGTCCTTCGCCGGCGGCCAGCGTTATGCCGCAACCTGGACCGGCGATAATTCATCGAGCTGGGCGCATCTCAAGCTCTCGGTCTCGCAACTGGTCAGCCTTGGCCTGAGCGGATTTGCCTATGCCGGCGATGATATCGGCGGCTTCGCCGGCGATCCGCCGTCGCCCGAACTGCTCACGCGCTGGATCGAGATCGGCGCGTTCAACCCGATCTTCCGCGACCATTACCAGAAGGGCAAGGCGGAGCAGGAAGTCTGGGTCCATGGCAAGGCCCAAGAAGATATCAGACGGCGCTACATCGAGGAGCGCTATCGCCTGATGCCGTATATCTATGCGTTGGCCGACGAGAACAGCCGCACTGGCCTGCCGTTGATGCGCCCGGTGTTCCTCGAACATCCGGCGGTGGTCGCGAGGGGCGACCGGCTCGGCGGCACGGAGGACCAGTTCATGCTCGGCGGCGATCTGCTGATCGCGCCGCCGATGACGTGGGAATCGCCCGCGCCGTACCAGATCAGGCTGCCCGGCACGGGCTGGTACGACTACTGGACCGGGCTGCCGCTGGCCGGCGCTGATACGACCGAGACGCCGGCGCTCGATCACTTGCCGGTGTTCGTCCGGCCCGGCGCGATCCTACCGCGCCAGCCTCTGGTGCAAAGTACGGCCGAGACGCCGAAGGGCCGCTTGCAGCTTGCCGTTTATCCCGGCGCTGACTGCCGGGGTGGGCTGTATCTCGATGACGGGGAAAGCTTCGCCTACAAGAGCGGCGCTTATCTGCGTCAGCAAATCACGTGCGATGCCACCTCGCTGTCGTTCGGCAAACGCGAGGGCAGCTTCAGGCCATGGTGGACCGGGTTCGACGTGGTGATCCACGGCTGGACCGGCCCTGCGCCCAGGGTGCGGCTTGACGGCAAGGCAGTGGCAGCGAAGGTCGATGCGGAGGCCCATACGATCAGCTTCCCATTGCCTGACATCGCGCATTCGGCACGCGTCGCGATCGGCGGGTGAGCACGCGATGACTCCGGAGCTGCGCCGCATCGGGGCGGGCCGGAGTCCGGTGGTGGTGGTCGACGATTTCAGCGAACGGCTGCCCGCGATCGTCGACCTTGCCGCCGCGATGGCACCGTTCCCGCGGATCGTCGGAAACTATTATCCTGGCTTGCGCCGGATCATCGACGAGCGCGACGAAGCTGCGTTCGCCTATGTTAGCGAGACATTGCGCATGGCGGCGCCGTTCATCGGCGGCGCGTTCGATGCGGATGCGTTCGATCTGATCGAGGCGAGCTTCTCGATGATTACCGCGCCGCCCGAGATGCTTAGCCCGGCGCAGCGCGCCCCGCATTTCGATTCGACTGATCCCGATTATATCGCGGTGCTCCATTACCTGAGCGATACGCCGGGGACCGGCACCGCTTTCTACCGACAGCGTGCGACGGGGATCGAGGTGGTCGACGAGACCAATGTTTCCGGCTTCGTCACAATGGCGAAGCGCGCCGCCGCTGCGCGGGCCGCCGCCTATATCAGCGGGACGGACGCGCATTTCGAACAGATCGGCGCGGTGGAGGGCGTGCCCGACCGACTCATCATCTATCGCGGCAACCTGCTCCATTCGGGGATCATCCCGCCGGACATGTCGATGAGCGATAACCCCCGGAACGGCCGGCTGACCGCGAACCTGTTCGTGAAGGGGCGTCGCGGCTGATCCCATTCGCGGAGAAAGCTGTTCATGTCCGACCAGGAGATCGCGCCGGCTCTGAAGTCGAAAGTGGAAAATGCGCGACGGTCTTTTCGTATTTTCGATTCGAACGCGAACCCTTTCCGCAATGACCCTTGGACCGGCGATTAGTGGCGATCGTCGGCGAATGCGCGAAATAAATTCGTGATGAAAGTTTCATTTAAAATCAAGAGGGTAGGCTTTTGGCGGTATCGAGCTCGGCGTGCGGCGTAAAATGCGATATTTTATTAGCTAATATCAATCAGTTGCGACAAAAATGAACAATCGAATGGGAGTGAGGGAAATAGCGTAGCTCCGGGTCGTCGCGCGCACATTTTCGTGGAAAAGCAAAGGCTCGGTCGATGATTCGCGCCAAGCTTTACATCTCTCTATTGAGCCGGCAGGCAAAGGTGGCCCTCGCTAGCCAGCTAGTTTCGCAGGCGATCGCCATCGCGCATCATGTCCATCGGCCGCAGGCAATCAGCTCGCGGGTCCCGATCAATGAAACTGATATTACATGCCTTGCGCCAGCATCACGCGCGTGGCCGAAGCTGCCGCCGCAGCGCGATTTTCCACGCCCATCTTGATGAATATCTGTTCGAGATGCTTGTTCACGGTGCGGGCGCTGATGTTCAAGATTTCGCTGGCATCGCGGTTTGATTTGCCGCGGGAAATCCACAACAGAACCTCCGCCTCGCGCCGGGTCAGGCCAAAGACGACCTGCAGCGTGCCGACCTCGCTCCCCTCCATATTGCGGATCATGCTGAACAGATGCGCTACGCCGTCGTCGGTGCCGAGATAAGCGATCGACAGCCTCACCTCTCCGACATCGAGCATCTCCCGCGCGCCGCCGGCCCGGCCCATCTCGATCATCCGGCCCAGCAATGCTTCGACGGTCTCCTGCCCCGGCACGCCCGCTTCACACAGAAGCGTCCGCGTCTGGGTCGTGGCCCAGGCGATGTGGCCCCGCGCGTCAGTCGAGAGCACCCGGCCGCCGGTCGTATCGAGCGCCGTCATCGCCCCGCGCGCGATACGGGCATTGCCGAGATGGACATGGATGCGCGCCAGCAATTCGTCGAGGATCAGCGGCTTGGTCACATAATCGACCCCGCCCGCCTGAAGCCCCCGCACGACATCCTCGGTCTCCGTAAGCCCGGTCATGAAAATGACCGGCAGGTTCGCCCCATTGGCTCTGGCCTTGATCCGCCGGCACGTATCGAAGCCATCAAGGCCCGGCATCATCGCGTCCATCAGCACGAGATCGGGGGTGAAGCCATCAAGCATCGCGAGCGCCTCGTCACCGCTTCCGGCAACCCGCGCCGACAGACCCTCTGCCTCGACCAGCTTGCGCAGCAGCAAGCGGCTTTCGAGGTCATCATCGACGATAAGGATAGTGGCGCTCATGCAGACACCCTCCCGGTCGGCGCGCACCCAAGCGACAGCAGCGTGGCAATCCGATCGCGCAGATCATCTACCTCATAGGGCTTGGTCAGGAAATCATCGTGAGGATCGTCGGGATGCCGGGGCCGCTGGAAATCATGGACATTGGCCGACACCATCAGGATCGCGACGGCGTCGCCCTGTTCCGCGCGCATGATGCGCGCGGCCTGCCAGCCATCCATGCGGGGCATGGTGATGTCCATCATCACCAGATCGGGCCTGTCCTCCCGAAAGGCCCTGAGCGCATCGAGACCATCGCCCGCGAACGACAGCGCAAAGCCCAGCGGCGTCAAGATGCTGCGCGCCAGTTCGCGATGCCCGTGATCGTCATCGACGACCAAAATCCTGTGCACGCCGCCGTCATGGACTGACAGGGCCGGCACCGGCTTTACGAGGATTGGCGGACCAATGGTCTCGGACAGAAACATCTTCACCCGGAACAGGCTGCCCGCGCCCGGCTGGCTTTCGACCGTCAGCTGCCCGCCCATGATATCCACCAGCAGGCGGGTGATGGTAAGGCCAAGGCCGATGCCGGGCGCGTCACGCACCGTTTCCAGCCGCTCGAATGGCTCGAAGATGCGGCCGATATCCTCTGGCGGAATGCCGACGCCGGTATCGGCGATCTCGAACTCAGCCACCGGATTGCGCCAGCGAATGTTGAGCGACGCAGTGCCCGAGGGCGTATATTTGATCGCGTTGGAGATGAGATTGATCAGCACCTGCCGCAGCCGCTTTTCATCGGCGAACACCCAGGTCGGCAGATGCGGCGCGCGGCTATGCTCGAACTGGATGCCGCGGGTCGCAGCCTGCAGCCGGAACATGTCGGCCAGCTGATCGACCAGATCGATCAGATTGACCCGGTCGCGTTGCAGCCGGACCGATCCGTTCTCGATCCGGGCGACGTCCATCAGGCCATCGACCAGATCGGTCAGATGCCGCGCGCTGCGGCGGATGACGCGAACGGCGTCATCATAATGGCTGGCATCGCGCTCGAGCAGTTGCGCATAGCCCGAGATCGTATTGAGCGGCGTGCGAATTTCGTGGCTGATACCGACGATATAGCGGCTCTTGGCCAGGTTAGCGGCCTCGGCCGCTTCCTTGGCGCGCTGGAGCTCGGCGTCGGTGCGGGCATGCGCGCCAATCTCGTCGATCAGCATCACCGTCTGGCGTTCGGACTCGTCTTCCGCGGCGCGTTGGCTCTCGCGAGAGAGCACCAGATACCATGCGGCAAAGGCGCCGATCGCCAGCAACACGCCGAACACCGTCCATAATAGCCCGGCGACATGGCTCGGTTCGGCACCTTCCCCGGTGCGCTGATAATAGATGACGAGCAGCACCGTCCCGATGATGAGCGCCGCGAAACTATAGAGGATGAGAAAGCGTACGATGCGCGCGTAGACGATATCGGTAAAAGGCGCGGGGACCGCCCGGCGCAGCGAGGCGGCCGTGCGCTCGATCCAGCGCGGGCGCTCCTTGCATGAATCGTGGCAGCGCGCCTCCAGCGTGCAGCACAGCGAGCAGATCGTCCCCTGATAGACCGGGCAATGCGCCATGTCGGCGGTTTCGAAACTGTTCTCACACACGATGCACTTGCGCTCGCCCGGGCCGAAATCATCGGCGGGCCGCGCAAGATAATAGCGGCCTGCCGTCGCCCAGGCGATCGCCGGAGCAGCGAGGAAGGAAGTGCCCAGGCCGATGACGGGCGACAGGCTCTGGATCATCTCACCCAGCATGCCGATGAAGCAGATGGTGGAGGCGATCAGGGAGAGCAGCATCGCGCCGACCCCCACCGGATTGATATTGTGGAGATAGGCGCGGCGGAACTCGATGCCCTTGGGGCTGAGGCCGAGCGGCTTGCTGATCATCAGGTCGGCGATGACCGCGCCGAACCACGCAACGGCGAAATTGCTGTAGAGAGTCAGCACCCGCTCCACCACGCCCTGAATGCCGCCCTGCATCAGCATCAGCGCGATCAGCACGTTGAAGATCAGCCACACCGCGCGGCCCGGATGACGATGCGTCAGGCGCGAGAAGAAATTGGAGGAAGCGATGGAGCCGGCATAGGCATTGGTCACATTGATCTTGATCTGGCAGATCGCGACGAACAGCCCGGTCAACACCAGCGCGCCCATTGGCGACCCGAGCAGGCCGTTGAAGTTCATGTAATAGAGCATGGTCGGGTTGATCGCGTCCGCGCCGCCCATGCCGGCCCTGATCGCCAGCACCGCCAGGAAAGAGCCGATGGCGATCTTCGCCCCGCCCAGCAATATCCACCCCGGCCCGGTCAGCAGCAGGGCAGACCACCATGCACGCTTGCCGACTTTCTTCATTTCGGGAAGGAAGCGCAGATAATCGAGCTGCTCGCCGATCTGCGGCAGCAGCGAGAGAAAAACCGCGAGCGCGAGGCCAAAGCGCAGCCCCGGCGCGGCGCCCGATGTGCCGGAATAGCCGGTCCACAGCTCAAGCCCCGCGCGGCCCTGCATCATCAGGAAGATCAGGGGGGTGAATTGCAGGATCAGCCATATCGGCTGAGTCCAGTTCTGCCATTTGCTGATCCGGGCAAAGCCATAGGCGGCGATGGGGATGACGATCAGGGCGCTGATGACATGGGCGACGGGCAGGGGGATGCCAAAGCACAGGTTGAGCGCCGCCGACAGGATGACAGCCTCGATAGCGAACAGGATGAAGGTGAACGACGCATAGACGGCCGACGTGATGGTCGAGCCGAGATAGCCAAAGCCCGATCCGCGGGTCAGCAGGTCCATGTCCACGCCATAACGCGCGCCATAATAGCAGATGGGCAGGCCGGAGATCAGGAAGATCACCCCGGCGGCCATCAGCGCCAGCGCCATGCTGTGGAAACCATAGGTGACGGTCACCGTCGCGCCGATCCCCTCGCAGGCCAGGAACGCGATGGAGCCGAGCGCGGTGTTGGCAACCCAGCGCGGCGACCAGATCCGCGCCTTGCGCGCGGTAAAGCGCAGCGCATAATCCTCAAGCGTCTGGTTGTTCACCCACTGGTTATAGGTACGGCGCGTGCCGACGATCCGCTGCCGCTTGACGACAATGCGTCCTGCGGTGTCGGGCGGAACGGAGGCCATGCGCGGGTCAGCCACCCAGAAGCAGGAACAGGCCGCCCGAAGCGCCCAGCGCCCCCACCGTGCGGCTCGTGATATTGCTCGCCAGCCGCGCGCCCGCGACGCCCGCAAGGTGCAGCAACCCCGTCGTCAGCGCAAAGCCAGCGGCAAACTGCCACGCGACCGCGCCGTGCGGCAATTCCGCGCCATGGGCATTGCCATGCGCCAGCGCGAACAGGCCGACCAGCGCGATGGCGACGCTGAGTGGCGGGCGCACCGCGAAGGACAGTGCAAGCCCGAGCACCACCAGGGAACTGGCGATGAGCCCTTCAGTCATCGGCAGCGCGACCCCGGCAACCCCCATCGCAAATCCCGTCAGCATGAAGCCGACAAAGGCGGCGGGCGGTGCCCAGACATGCCGCCGCAATGCAAGGCCGGCCCAAAGCCCCACCATCAGCATCGCCGCCAGATGATCCATGCCTGTCAGCGGGTGCAGGGCGCCCGAGGGGAAGCTGGACTGCGCGTCCTCATGTCCCGGATGGGCCAGTGCCGGCCCTGCCCAGACCGCCAGCGCCACCATCGCCGCACCCCGCGCGATGACCCGCCGATATGTCGAACCCCGCATCAAATATCTCCCTCTGTCAGTCCACCGGTCGCGACGATGAACCGCGCAATCTCGGCAACACCCGTCCCGGCGCGAATATTGGTGAAGACGAACGGCCGCGCCCCGCGCATGCGCTGCGCGTCGCGGTCCATGACCTCGAGGCTGGCGCCCACGAACGGCGCCAGGTCGACCTTGTTGATCACCAGCAGGTCGGATCGGGTGATGCCGGGGCCGCCCTTGCGCGGTATCTTGTCGCCCGCCGAGACGTCGATCACATAGATGGTGAGATCGGCCAGCTCAGGGCTGAAGGTCGCGGCCAGATTGTCGCCGCCACTTTCGATCAGGATCAGGTCGAGATCGGGAAAGCGCTTCTGCAGCTGGCCGACCGCCGCCAGATTGATCGAGGCGTCCTCGCGGATCGCGGTGTGCGGGCAGCCGCCGGTTTCCACCCCGATGATGCGTTCGGGCACGAGCGATCCCGCGCGGGTCAGGAACTCGGCATCTTCCTTGGTATAGATGTCGTTGGTGATCGCCGCGATTTCATAATCCTCGCGGAAATATTTGCACAAGGCATCCATCAGCGCGGTCTTGCCCGAACCCACCGGCCCGCCGATCCCCACCCGCAGGGGTGTACCGTTCGTTTCGCTCATGTCCGGAACAGCCTCGTATATTGGGTTTCATGCGCCATGCAGCCAAGCTCGGCGAGCAGGGTCGCGCTCGCCATCGCGTCGAAGGGATCGCCATCCTCCGGCAGTGCGCAGGCTTTCGAGGCAAGGGCAAAGACGCGCGCGCGCAGGTCGCGCAGCACCAATTGCCCATCGGTCTGCCCAAGCGGGACCAGGCGCTGGGCGGCCGAGACGAGATTGGCGACCGCGCCGTGGAGAAAGGCCGTCAGCGCCTGATCGAGCGGGATGGCGTGTCCGGCGAACAACAGGGCGGCGACAATGGGATAGGTGAGGTCTTCGTCCTCGATATCGTCCAGCATGGTGGGCAGAGAGGCGGTGGCACGGGCGATGCGGCGAAAGGCGGCGCCCTGGGCGGTGGCTTCCAGCCGGCGTTCATGGCCGGTCTGGGCAGCGAGGCTGAGGTCAGCCAGTTCGGCCAGCGTCGCGCTGTCGCCGCTGATCGTTGCGCGCCAGGCATGGACGAAAATCACGGCATCGTTCCACAGGGGGCCATGGTCGAGCAGGTCGCCGATCCACGCCGTCGTCTGCGTCCGATTGGAGACGTGCCCGGCCTCGACGGCCCATTCCAGCCCGCCCGAATGCGCGAAGGCGCCGATCGGCCAGGCCGGCGACATCCAGCTCATCAAGTCGTAGAGCACCGCCTCAGCCATGATGGTGCTCATGGTGGTGCGGGTGAGGGTGGGGATCAGCCGTGCCGCTATCCGTGGCGTCGTCATCATGATGATGGTCATGATGGCCGCCATTGCCCTCGGCATAGGCGCCGCCTTCAGGGTCGAACGCTGCCATGATCGGCTCGCAGGTGCCGCCCAGCCCGGTGACCATGTCGGCAATCACATGGTCGTGACGAATCCGCAGCGAAGAGCCCAGCAGCTGAGTCGGCAAATGGCGGTTGCCGAGATGCCAGGCGATGCGGATCAGCGCGGGCAGCGAAGGGGCGGTGATGTCGATCAGCGGCTCGGGCGCCGCATCGACCCGCACCACGCTGCCGTCGTCGAGCAGCAGCGCTTCGCCGTCGCGCAGATGCACCGCGCGGGGCATGTCGAGCAGAATGGAGCGGCCCCCCTGCGTCTTGAACACCATGCGGCGCCGGTTGCGCAGGTCATGGTCAAGCCGAACACTGTCGTCGCATACTGCGGGCGCTGTGAAGATGCTGGTGATCCGGTTCATCTGTCCGCCCATCAATACAGGAAATAGCGCTGCGCCAGCGGCAGCTCGGCCGCCGGTTCGCAGGTCAGGAGTTCGCCATCGGCGTGCACTTCATAGGTCTCGGGATCGACCCGGATCTCCGGAAGCACATCGTTGAGCTTCATCTGCGCCTTGCCGATCCCGCGCGTGCCGATGACAGGCAGCACCGTGCGGTTGAGGCCAAGCCGCCCGGCCACGTCATTGTCGATCGCCGCCTGGCTGACGAAGGTGATGCAGGATGCCGCCATCGCCCGACCATAGCTGCCGAACATCGGGCGATGATGGACGGGTTGCGGGGTGGGGATGCTCGCATTGGGATCGCCCATCATCGCGCTGACGATCATCCCGCCCTTGAGGACGAGGTCGGGCTTCACGCCGAAAAACGCCGG
>Ga0307508_10001433_pt1 | contig 26849 bp, 30 predicted proteins | sample 9_EM_MG_FD_203089 | JGI IMG/M metagenome (GOLD analysis project Ga0307508, IMG submission 203089) | Populus trichocarpa ectomycorrhiza microbial communities from riparian zone in the Pacific Northwest, United States - 9_EM | ecosystem: Host-associated > Plants > Roots > Unclassified | place...
GTACATCGTTCCCCGGCGGGTCTTCGACGCGCGCCTGGTCCGGGCCGCTGTGGCCGGCGGCGCGGAACTGCGGCGGCACACCGTCCGCGAGATCGGGCAGGACGGGCCGGAGGTGGTCGTCGACGGGCGCTACCGGGCGCGGGTGCTGATCGGGGCGGACGGCGCCGGCTCGGTGGTCCGCCGGGCGCTCGGCGAGCCGGTCAACCCGCCCGGCCACCTGGCCATCGCCATCCGTGGCTACCGGCCGACGGCCAACACGACCGAGCAGGTCATCGTCACCACCGGGCGGCGCTGGCCCGCGTACGCCTGGGAGTTCCCGCTGGGTGACGGCGCCGCCAACGTCGGGTACGGCGAGGTGCTTCGCGGGGCGCCGCTGTCGCGCGCGTACCTCCTGGAGCGGTTGGGTGATCTCCTGCCCGGCACCGAGCCGGACGGCCTGCGCGGGCACCACCTGCCGTTGTCGACCCGGCGGCCGGCGCCGGGTCGGGGCCGGACGCTGCTGGCCGGCGACGCGCTCTCGCTGATCAACCCGTTCACCGGGGAGGGGATCTTCTACGCGGTGCTCTCCGGCGCGCTGGCCGGCGCCGCTGCCGCCGCCGGCCCGGACCGGGTGGCCGAGCGTTACCGGGACGCGCTGCGCCGGCGGTTGGGCCGGCACCTGCGGCACTCGGGTTTCGTGGCGCGGCTCACCCGGCAGCCGCGCGTCGTCGATGCGGCGGTCCGGGCGGCCGCCCGAGATGCGGCGGTCTTCCACCGGATGGTGGACCTCGGCCTCGGTGACGGGGTTTTCGACGCTCGCACGATCGGGCGCATCCTCGGCGAATTGCCTAGGCGTGTCCCGGCCGCCCCTTGAGCGGGTGCGGACGAGGGCTAGGGTTTGAGGCGATGAGTCTGCGTTCCCTGGTCTATTCGATCTACGAGCGGCGGCTGGCTGGCAAGCTGGTCGGTAAACCCGTCCCCAAGCACGTCGGGGTCATGTGCGACGGCAACCGTCGCTGGGCCCGGGAGATGGGTTTCGTCGACCCCAACGACGGTCACCGGGTCGGCGCCGCCCGGGTCAAAGAGCTGCTCACCTGGTGTGACCAGGCGGGGATCAAGCACGTGACGCTCTACCTGCTGGCCACCGACAACCTGCAGCGGCCGGCCGCCGAGCTCGACCCGCTCGTGAAGATCATCGAGGACCTCGCCACCGAGCTCGCCGAGGACGGCAACCCGTGGCGGCTGCGGCTGGTCGGCGCGCCCGACATCCTGCCCGCCTCGACCTCGACGGCGCTCAAGGCGGCGCAGGAGAAGACCCGCGACCGCACGGTCGGCGTCGAGGTCAACATGGCGGTGGGGTACGGGGGCCGCCGCGAGATCGCCGACGCGGTCCGTTCCCTGCTGCACGAGAACGCGGCGGCGGGCCGCACGATCGAGGAAATGGCCGAGATTCTCGACGTCGAGCACATCGCGGAGCACCTCTACACCCGCGGCCAGCCCGACCCCGACCTGGTCATCCGCACGAGCGGCGAGCAGCGGCTCTCCGGCTTCCTGCTGTGGCAGTCGGCGCATTCGGAGTTCTATTTCCACGACGCGAACTGGCCGGATTTCCGCCGCATCGACTTCTTGCGCGCGCTCCGCTCGTACGCAGGCCGGCAGCGTCGCTACGGCGCTTAGCGCCGCCGTTCGCCCCGCGTCAGCTCGCGTCCCGCGTCAGCTCGCGTCCCGCGTCAGCTTGCGCCCCCGCGTCAGCTCGCGTCCCGCGTCAGCGGAAGCTCTGCAAGCCGGAGGCGAGGAACGCGGCGACGGCGTCGGGGGACTCGAGGGTGAGGTCGGCGGCGCTGGACACCTCGGCGCCGGTCTCGGGGTTGGCCACCGCCACCGCCACGCCGAAGAAGCGCGGGTCAACCGCCTCTCTGGCGCGCAGCGCGTCGAACGCCTTGATGTCGGACATGTCGTCACCGAAATACCACGCGCAGCCGGCATTGCGGACGCCCTCGGTGATGACCATGCCCTTGTCCTGGTCGACCGGCGGCTTCAGCTCGACCACCATCCGGCCCGCCTGGATCTTGAGTCCGAGCTGCTCGGCCTGCTCGTGGCCCCAGCGCTCGACGGCCTCGGCCAGCTGTGGCGCCGTGCGGTAGTGCAGGGCGACCGAGAGCCGCTTGAACTCCACCAGGGTCGCCGTGGGCAGCTCGACCTTGGCCCGCTCGGCCAGGCCGGCCATGGCCGGCACCCAGGGAAGCGCGGCCGGCTCGGTGACCACCGCGCCGTCGTGCCACACCTCGAGGCCGTAGAGACCGTAGAGATCCACCCGCTCGAGCGACGCGAACCGCGAACGGAGGAAGCTGACCGGCCGCGCGGAGACGATCGCCACGCGCCGGACGGCGGCGGCCAACTGCTCGAGCACGCGGGGCACGGCAGGAACGGGTTGGCTGGCGTCCGGGTCGTCGGTGACCGGTGACAGGACGCCGTCGAAGTCGAAGAAAAAGGTGGTCTCCGCCGCGCGCTCGGCCGTGAATGCCCAGGCCTCGGCAATGCTCAGCGGATGTGTCGGCCGCGCAGTCTCTGCCACAGCGTCAGATTACCCGCCGGAGGTCCGGTTGCATGCCTCAGGAAATTCTCGTGACCTGTGGCTCACCATGATCTGGGAATGATCGCGGTACTACCGCGCGTGGCAGTTGACCGCTAGCGTTCTAGTCATGGCACGGGGTCATCCCGAGCCAACCGGCCGGCCCGGACCTGCGACAAGTGCGCCACGGGGCCCGCATCCCGACCCCGTGCAAGAGACGGGCGCCGGAGGTGGCGGACCGCGGGCGTACCGGGTTGCACGCCCGCTGGAGCAGGCCTGTGACATCTCGCCGATCTGACGCCGTGGTCGCTTCCGACCCGGCTGCCAAAGTCTCCAGCAGCCGCGCCGCGACGGGACCCAAGTCCCGCGACCGGCACGCCGATTCGGAGCCGGCCCCAGCGGGCCGCGTCTTCGTGCTGGACACCTCGGTCCTGCTGTCCGACCCGGCGGCGTTCCGCCGGTTTACCGACCACGAGGTGGTCATTCCCCTCGTGGTGATCTCCGAGCTGGAGGACAAGCGTCACCATCCCGAGTTGGGCTGGTTCGCGCGGCAGTCGCTGCGCATGCTGGACGAGTTGCGGATCAAGCACGGCCGGCTCGACCGGCCGGTGCTCTGTAACGACGAGGGCGGCTCGGTGCGCGTGGAGCTCAACCACGCCGACCAGAGCGTGCTGCCGCACGGCTTCCGCAACGACTCCAACGACACCCGCATCCTGTCCGTGGCGCTCGGGCTGGCCGCTGAGGGCCGCGACGTCACGCTGGTGAGCAAGGACATGCCGCTGCGGGTCAAGGCGGCCTCGGTCGGCCTGACCGCCGACGAGTACCGGCACGGTCAGGCCAGCGACCCGACCTGGACCGGCATGTCCGACCTGAAACTCGGCGAGGACCAGGTCAACGGGCTCTACGCCGGCGAGGAGTTGGAGATCGAGGAGGCCGACAACCTCCCGTGTCACACCGGCCTGGTCATCCACTCGCCGCGGGGTTCGGCGCTGGGCCGGGTCAACCCCGACAAGACGGTGCGGTTGGTGCGCGGCGACCGGGAGGCGTTCGGCCTGCGCGGCCGCTCGGCCGAGCAGCGCATCGCGCTCGACCTCCTGCTGGACGAGTCGATCGGCATCGTCTCGCTGGGCGGTCGGGCGGGCACCGGCAAGTCGGCGCTGGCGCTCTGCGCCGGCCTCGAGGCGACCATGGAGCGCAACCGTCACAAGAAGGTGATCGTCTTCCGCCCGCTGTACGCGGTCGGCGGCCAGGAGCTCGGCTACCTGCCGGGCAGCGAGTCCGAGAAGATGTCGCCCTGGGCCCAGGCCGTCTTCGACACGCTGGGCGCCGTGGTGCACGCGAACGTCATGGAGGAGGTCCTGGCCCGCGGGATGCTCGAGGTGCTGCCGCTGACCCACATCCGAGGTCGCAGCCTGCACGACGCGTTCGTCATCGTCGACGAGGCACAGTCGCTCGAGCGCAACGTGCTGCTGACCGTGCTGTCCCGCATCGGTCAGGGCTCCCGGGTCGTGCTGACCCACGACGTGGCGCAGCGCGACAACCTCCGGGTCGGCCGGCACGACGGCGTCACGGCGGTGATTGAGGCGCTCAAGGGGCATCCGATCTTCGCCCACGTGACCTTGACGAGGTCCGAGCGATCTCCGATCGCCGAGGTGGTCACCGACCTGTTGGAGGACATCCCTCAGTGAGGTGACGGCGACCGGGCAATTTAACCCGGTTTGCGCTTGAAAGTCGTGTGAGCAATATCACAAGACAGCGCCGTCGTTTCACATCCACTTCACGTTGCGTCATGGTGTCTGGCGAGCGCCATCACGTGGTCATCGACGTCGGAGATCGACTCCTGGCCACCGCCCCGATCGAGGCTGATCGGGGTGGCGGCCTGGTCGTCAGGTCGCGGTGCTCGCGGCACGCCCCACCACCGCACGGTGGCCGGACGTGCCGCGTCATTGCCCCCGACGAAGGGATACTTCGTGAATCGGCTCTGGAGCCGGGTCGGAGTTCGAGCCACCTCGGTCGGTCTGCTGGCAGCGGGCCTCGCCGGCGGCGTTTACCTCGGGCAGGGCCGGGAAGTCCAGCAGCGGAGCGCCGAAGCCCAGACCGTGGTCCAGGTCGACGTCGACGACATGCAGCTGCTGAAGCAACGTCAGAGCCAGCACGCCGCCGCCCGCGCATGGCAGCGGCAGGCCGAGGGCGACGCCGCCGTCAAGGCGGCCGCCGAGGCCAAGGACGCCGCGGGCAAGGCGCACGACCTGGAGCAGAAGGTGATCGCCGCGAAGTCGGCGGCCCAGAAGCCGAAGACCTCGAGCGGCTCGTCGACGGGCGGGCCGGTGCCCTACAACGGGCCGATCCCGACCTCCTGCAACCAGTACAGCGGAAGCCGGCAGATCGGCTGCACGCTCATGCTGGCGGCCAGCTTCAAGATCGATCAATTCCCGTGCCTCGACAACCTGTGGAAGAGGGAGAGCGGTTGGAACTACCGCGCCTCGAACCGCGGCTCCGGGGCGTACGGGATTCCGCAGGCGCTGCCTGGAAACAAGATGGCGAAGTTCGGCGCCGACTGGGCGACCAACCCGGCGACCCAGATCAAGTGGGGTCTCGACTACATCGAGGGCCGGTACAGCACGCCCTGCGGCGCGTGGTCGCACTCGCAGAGCACGGGTTGGTACTAACCGCCCAGAGTGGACTTGACCCTGTTCGCCTGACGGAACGGGCCGCGCGGCGTACCGCGTGGCCCGTTTTTGCTGTGATCAAATGTCCGTATGGTCCGAAATGCCGCGTTGCTGCTTCTCGTCGCCGTGATCGCGGTCGTGCTGGCCGCAGGCGACGGGCCGGCACGCGCCGGCGGCCAGCATCCGGTGGTCACCGAGGTGGTGGGCGGCCGGCTCGCGCCGGAGGGCAAGTTCCCGTGGATGGTACGGCTCTCGATGGGCTGCGGCGGGGCGCTCACGGCGCCTCGGGTGGTGCTCACCGCGGCCCACTGCGTCGACGGCTCCGGACCGAACGACCGCATCAAGGTGATCGCGGGCGTCATCGATCTCAAGTCCAGCAAGGCGCTCGTCGGAAAGTCGGTCGAGATCATCCGGGCGCCCGGCTTCCAGGACGAGACGCGCGGGGACGACTGGGCGGTGATCCAGCTGGACCGGCCCTTCGATCTCCCCACGCTGCCGCTGGTCGTCGGTCCGGGCGACGAGGGCGTCTTCACGGTGATGGGCTGGGGGCAGACCCGCGAGGACTCGTTGCGGCAGGAGCGGCGGCTGCACTACGCGAGCGTGCCGACCGTACCCGACGAGACCTGCTCCGCCGAGTACCGCAAGGCGGGCGTTCAGCTCGTCTCGGACGAGTCGATCTGCGCCGGCAAGCAGGGGGTGGACACCTGCCAGGGTGACTCGGGAGGCCCGATGGTCTCGCGGGACGCGACGGGCGGATGGGTCCAGGTCGGCATCGTCAGCTGGGGGCTGGGCTGTGCCCGGGACGGCTATCCCGGTGTCTACACCCAGATCTCCGCGTTCCGTACGGCGATCCTGCAGGCCACCGTCAAGTTGAGTTGAATGGCGGGCGTTGCCGGGGCCTGTAACGATCAGAGGATGAGTCTGTCTGGTCCAGGGCGGTTGCCCGGCGAGCGTGCCGAGGCTGAGGGCAAGTTCGGCACCGACGCGTTCTACGCCTCCCTCGGGCGGGCCTTCGTTACCATGTGCGCCGTCATCCCGGTGCTCTTCCTCGTCGAGGCCATCGACCTCGGCATCGGCGGCGGCCGCCTCGACATGGCCGGCGGCATCATCCCGCACCACATCGACGGCCTCGACGGCGTCCTGTTCAGCCCGTTCCTGCACGCTGGGTGGAACCACCTCTACGGCAACGCCGTCCCGCTCATCCTGGTCGGCACGTTTGCGCTGGCCGGTGGCACGAAACGGTTCATCTGGTCGACGCTCGTCATCATGCTGGTCGGCGGCCTCGGGGTGTGGTTCGTCGGCGACCCCAGCACCGTGGTGGTCGGCGCCAGCGGCGTGATCTTCGGTTACCTCGGCCTGCTGCTGACCCGCGGTCTCGTCGAGCGGAGCTGGTGGAACCTGGGCGTGGCCGGATTCATCGGCCTGCTGTACTGGTACCAGCTCTACAACATCCTCCCGACCGACCAGCCGATCTCCTGGCAGGGGCACCTGCTCGGCCTGCTCGGCGGCGCCATCGCCGCGGTGCTCTTCCGCCGGCGGGGGGTCAAGCCGAGGCTGGCCGCGCTCGACCCGATGACCACTACGCTGACCGACATCTGAGCGCCGGCGACCGCCTCAGATGATGGGGTCGCCGTCGCCCATCGGCACCGTCGGCAGGTGGCCGTCGAAGTCGACCGCCGAGTAGAGCGCCAGCTTCTCCAGGCGGTGGTAGGAATCGATGACCCGGATCGTGCCGCTCTTGGACCGCATGACGATCGAATGGGTGTGTGCCCCGCCGGCCCGGTAACGCACGCCCTTGAGCAGGTCGCCCGAGGTGACGCCGGTCGCGACGAAGAAGCAGTTGTCGCCCGTGACCAGGTCGTCGGTGGTCAACACGCGGTCGAGGTCGTGCCCGGCGGCCAGCGCCTTCTCCCGCTCGGACTCGTCCTGCGGCCACAGCTTCGCCTGGATCATGCCGCCGAGGCACTTGAGCGCGCAGGCGGCCGTGATGCCCTCCGGCGTGCCGCCGACGCCCATCAGGACATCCACATCGGACTCCGCCCGCGCCGCGGAGATGGCGCCCGCGATGTCGCCGTCGGAGATGAACTTGATGTTCGCGCCGGCCCGGCGGACCTCCTCGACCAGGTAGGCGTGCCGGGGCCGGTCCAGGATGCAGACGGTCACATCGGAGACGCTGGAGCGTTTCGCCTTGGCGATGCGGCGCAGGTTTTCCGCCGTGCCCGCGTTGATATCGATGACATCGGCGCAGTCCGGCCCGACGGCGATCTTCTCCATGTAGAAGACGGCGCTCGGGTCGAACATCGCCCCCCGCTCGGCCACGGCGAGCACCGACACGGAGCCCGGCATGCCCTTGCTCATCAGTGTGGTGCCGTCGATCGGGTCGACCGCGACGTCCACCTCGGGGCCGGTGCCGTCGCCGACCCGCTCCCCGTTGAACAGCATGGGCGCTTCGTCCTTCTCGCCCTCGCCGATCACCACGGTGCCGCGCATCTGAATCGAATTGATCAGCTTGCGCATGGCGTCGACGGCGGCGCCGTCACCGCCGTTCTTGTCGCCGCGGCCGACCCAGCGGCCGGCCGCCATGGCCGCGGCCTCGGTGACGCGGACCAGGTCGAGGGCGATGTTACGGTCGAGATCCTGTGGAACCCGGGCGGGCATGATGGCCTCCTCGCGACGGTGCGGGGGTGGTGGTGCACCGATCCTCACACGAGCGGACGCGCAAAGTCCCGTATCAGGGACATGGTTAACAATGGGCGGGTGGAACCAGCGTCGCCCGAGCCAGGGCCAACCCGCCGTGAAGGGCGGTCGGCGCGGGACATGATTTTGTCCCTGGGCGTCCTGATCGTGCCGATCGCGCTCCTGCTGGTCTTCTACCGGGTCGTGTTGAGCGGAGACGCGCCGGTCACCGTCGACCCGTCCCCGGCGATCGACGAGGCGCAGCACGCCGCGGTCTTCCCGGTCGCCGTGCCGCAAGGGCTGGGCGGCGACTGGCACACCACCAGCGCGATCTTTTCCCGGCCAACCGGCGGCGTCACGCTGCGCATCGGCTACGTCGACCCCGACAAGGACCCCATCCAGCTGGTCGAGAGCAGCGTGCCCCCGGCGACGCTGCTTCCGGCCGAGCTCACGGCCGCCGCCGAGCCGGTGACGAACTTCCGCGCGGCGAACGGCGTGTGGAAGCTCTACACCAGCAGGCCGGGGGAGCAGGCCCTCGTCAAGGTCGACCAGAACCGGACGATCATCGTGGTCGGCAAGGCCGCCGTTCAGAACCTGGAGCGCCTCGCCTCCGCGATCGGCTAACCGAGCAGCCGGTTCGCGGCGAGGCAGGTCGACTCGAGATCGTCGTGCACCCTCAAGCCGGGGCGGATGAGCCCGAGCTGCTCGACGACGTCGAACCGGCGGGCGTAGTCGGGGTGGGCGCCGACGGCGAGTGGCTTGTCGGAGCTCGCCCAGCGGCCGAGCTCGAACAACGAAATCGGCTGCAGCGTCTCGAACGAGAACCAGAACAGGATCGCGTCCGCCCGCGCCAGGTGCTCGAACTCCCACCGGATCTGCCGGGCCCCCTCGACCGGATCGCCCATCGGAAAGTCGTCGCGTCGCGGGTTGAAGATGACCGGCCACGCGGCCCGGAGGCGCGAGATCGCCTCCTGCTGCCAGTCACCGACATCGCTGATCCCCCCGGCAAGGAAGATCCCTTGTCGGAGAGATTGCTCCGCCGGCTCGGGCGCGACAACCACCACGCTAGACATCGACGCAGACCCTACGGCACGGCCCGCTTTGCCGCGCCGATCAACGCCAGGGTCAACCGCCCGGGCAGGCGGTAGTCATGCCGATTGGAGCGGCTGGATGCTGTCGAGGACATCGCCAAGCGCATCCTTTTCCACCTCGAGGTCGTACCGGTTCTGCAGGTTGATCCAGAACAGGTCCGTGGTGCCGAAGTAGCGCGAGAGGCGAAGGGCGGTGTCGGCCGTGACACGCCGCTTGCCGTGGACGATCTCGTTGATCCGCCGGGGCGGTACACCGATGGCCACGGCAACCCTGTGCTGTGTGATCCCAAGCGGGCTGATGAAGTCCTCCATCAGCACCTCGCCAGGGTGGATCGGGGCCAACTTGCTCACCTAAGTCACCTCCCTAGTGGTAGTCAACTATCTCGACGCCTTCCGGGCCAGTGTCGGACCAGGTGAAGCAGATCCGCCACTGCTCATTGATCCGGATGCTGTGCTGGCCCTTTCGGTCGCCCTTGAGCGCCTCCAACCGGTTGCCGGGAGGGACGCGGAGGTCGTCGAGAGTCACCGCGGCATCCAGGATCGCGAGCTTCCGCAAGGCCGTTCGGAGGATCCGAGAGTCGAAAGATTTGACGTGCTGACGTTGCCAGAGCCGCTCGGTGTCTCCATCGCCGAATGACCTGATCACCGGCCAAGCATAACGCGGTGCGTCAATAACGTCACGCGTTAAACCGGAAGGCAGGATGATGAGAGCTGACGATCGGCGATCTCGGACGCTGCGGCGGAAACACCGCCGGGCTCTTGATCGCAAGCTACCTGACCTGTGTCGGGTATCAGTGTGCGTGCTCGGCGGGACGATCGCGTTGTTCAGGCTGAGCGGCTTTGGAGGACGTGGCTGCGGAGTCGATCGGGGGTGGGCTGGCGCCGCAGGCGAAGCGCCACCACGGCCGCGGCCAGCACTGGAACGGCGGCGACCGGGCCGATCCACGTGAGGTCGAGGCCGGCGGCCAGCACGGCGCCGCCCAAGCCCGCACCCAGGGCGCCTGCTATCCCGGCGACGGAGATGTTGACGGACGCGACCAGTCCAGCGGCTTGCGGCCCGACCGCGCCCATCAACCACGTTTGGACCAGAGGCACCACGATGAACGCGGCGCCGCCGAGCAACACCAGCCCGGCCAGAGCCAAGGGTTGGTAGTGCAGCAGTGCCGGCTGTGCCAGCAGCACCAGAGCCAGCACTCCGATCGGCGCCGGGAGCAGCCGTGCGATGGACGGCGGCGGGGTCCGTCCGGCGAGCAGGTTGCCGGCGATCGTGCCCAGGCCGTACCCGACAAGTGCCACGCTGACCCAGCTGGAGCTGAAGCCGGACACTGTTCGCAGCATCGGCGTCACATAGGTGAAGACGGCCACGAAGCCGGTCAGTGTCAACAGGGTGATGAACAGGGCGTGCAGGACGGATCGCCTCAGCAACGGCCGCCAGTTGCTGCGGACGGTGCCGGTGTCCGCCGCGGCAAGCGGGGGGCAGAATGCGATGACGCCCAGGATCCCCGCCCCGGCCAGCGCCGCGACCAGGATGAACGTGGCGTGCCACCCGAACGTCTGGCCGATCAGGACACCCAGCGGCAGGCCGATGACCGTGGCCAGCGCGAACCCGCCGAAGACCCGAGCCACCGCGGCGGTCTGTCGCGCCACCGGCGCCGCGGCCATGGCAATCTGGGACGCGACGGCCATGAACAGCGCCTGCGCCAGCGCCGAACCCAACCGTCCCGCCAGCAGTACGCCGTAGGAGCCGGCGAGCGCCGACAGCAACGCGGAGCCGGTTGCCAGGGCCATCGTGGCGGCGAGTAGCGAGCGCCGGGGCAGCCGTCGGGTGACGACCGTTGCGGCTGGTCCGCCGACCGTGACGACCAGCATGTACAAGGTGACAAGCTGGCCGGCCGCCGGTATCGACACGCCGAGATCGCCCGCGATCCGCGGTAGTAGGCCGACGAGGACGAACTCTGCGGTCGCGACCGCGAACGAGCAGAGCATCAACACATAGAGGATCACGACTCGACGCTAAAGTCTGACACTGACGTTAGAGTCAAGCATGCAGATCGGCGAACTGAGCACCAGAACCGGAGCGACCGTACGGATGCTGCGGTACTACGAGGAGCGGGGCCTGCTGCAGCCGCGGCGTACCGAATCGGGGTACCGGATCTACGCGGAGCAGGACGTGGACCGGGTCGCCCGGATCCGGTGCATGCTCTCGGCCGCCTTGCCCGCCGAGGTCGTGGGGACGGCGCTCGCCTTCTTGCTCGACGGGCCACCGGCCATCCCCGAGTTGCCCGAGGAACGTGCCCGGTTGGCCGAGACGCTGCAGGGCGAACTGAAGGCTCTGGTCGAGAAGATCGCGTCCCTGGAGAACAGCCGGGCTCTCCTCGCCAGGATCCTCACCGATGTGCAGGGCGCGGCCGTGGGGCCGGGTTACCCGGGCGATCCCGGCTGCGCGGTCCCACGCACGTCAGTGCGCAAGGCCGGGCCCGGGACCGGAGCATCGGCCGACCGGACTCATGAACGACGCAGAAGCTCGCATGCTGACGCATGAGCCGCCTGAGCTGGCGTTTAGCCGAGTACGCGGTCCGCTACGAGCGAGCACAGCATGCTGGGGCTACCGTTACTGAATGCTAGGGTGAGGGCATGACTGCGGTGCCCGAGTGGATGCGGCCGCCTCGCCCTGAGGGCTGGTACTCCGAGGACCTCGACAAGATCGCCGAGGCGCCGCGCCACACCGAACTGATCGATGGAGCGCTTGTCTTCATGATGTCTCCCCAGAGGGTCTGGCACGCCCGGATGATCACCGCGTTAGTAAACTCCCTGACGGAGCAGGCACCGGCAGGCGTCGAGGTCGACCGGGAAATCACGGTCCAACTCGATAGATGGAATCGTCCGGAACCCGATCTGCTGGCCACAACAGCGCCTTATGATCCGTCCCGCACTTTTTATACGCCTGACGAGACTCTCCTGGTCGTGGAAGTGGTCTCGCCGGAGTCGGCGCACCGCGACCGTAACGTCAAGCTGCGCAAGTACGCGGAGGCGGGCATCGTGAACTACTGGCGCGTCGAGGACGAGGACGGATCACCGGTGGTCCACGCCTACGAACTCGACGGACCCACCCGGTCGTACGTGCCGATCGGAATCCATCGACACGAGCTGACCACCACGAAGCCGTTCGCGATCAAGATCGATCTGGATGGGCTGGTGCCCGGTCGCAAGAGCTGAGCCCGGCGCCGATCTCCACGCGAGGTCGAACCGCGACGTCACTACGCGTTGAAGCGGAACTCGGCTGCATTCCGGCGGAGGTCAGCGGCACCTCCGCGGGTGACGGGCTATTCCGCGGGCGACAGGACCGGGACGTGCAAGTTCAGGAACATCATGTGCAGCCCGACCAGACCGTGCTCGGGATGGTCGAACGCTTCCGGGACGGTGGCGAGCAGATCGAAGCCCAGCGAGCGCCAGAGCCGTACCGCAACCTCGTTGGTCTCGACGACCGCGTTGAACTGGATGCTTCGGTACCCGGTGGAGCGCGCCCAGTCGACAACGTACTCGCCAAGGGCTCGACCGACGCCGCGGCCGGAGTGCGATGGATCGACCATGAAGCTGGCCGTCGCCACATGAGCTCCACGACCGGGCCGGTTGGGGCCCATCTTGGCGCTCCCGAGAACCGTCGAATCATCCACCGCAATGACGGTGCGCCCCGGTGGGGACTCCATCCACCACCCGCGAGCTTGCTCCAGGGAAAGATCATCGGGAAACGCGTACGAACGTCCCTCCGCGACGATCTTGCTGAAGAACGGGTAGATCGCGGGCCAGTCGCCGTCCTGAGCACCTCGGATCATCACCAGGTGACCGTAGGACGGTGAGCTCTGCCGAGCAACGCGCGTGACCTGCGCGCGGGCCAGGCGCCGAGATCGCCGGCTCACTCGAATCCGGGACAAGAGTTAGCTCAGCCGCGCGATGCCCAAACCTCAATGATTGGCTCTCATCGTGTCACCTGGTCTAGGAGCTACCGTTGTCAACGGTGGCCGGGGTAGAGGCCCGGCCCACCGCCCCGTCCTTCTACCGGGGAGCTACCGCCATGCCGCGTCGCACCGCACCCATGGACCCCTCGATCGGCGAGCGCATCCAAACCCGCCGTGAGCTGCGCGGATGGAGCATTCGTCACGCAGCCAGCCGAGCCGGGATCGCTCACACCACCTGGTCACGGATCGAGCGGGGCGAGCTGCGCACCGACCGGTACATGGTCGCGGACATCGCCGCAGCGCTGGAGTGCTCGATTACCGACCTGACCGGCCAGCCGTACGCACCCGCCGACCGGCGGCTTGAGGCCGCCCACATCGCCGCCGAACGGCTGTGGCAGACCATGATGGCGTTGCCTCTGGATGAGCCCGCCGCCGCCGGAACATCGCCGGCGGGCGACCTGTGGCGTGAGGCCGAACTAGTGCGCGACCTGTACGCGCGCACCGACTATGCGGGGGCGTTGAGCCGGCTGGTGGATCTGGTGCCGATGCTGCATACCGCCGCCCACGGCCCGGACTCCGCGACCGCGCTGACCGCCGCCGTCCAGGTGTACGGGGTCGGCATGGGGGCGCTGCTCAACCTGGGCCACTCGGCATATGCGTGGCTGGCCGCCCAACGGTGCGCGGAGGCGGCGCAACGCCTGGACGACCCGGCTGCCCTGGCCGTAGCAGCCGTCAACCGGGGCCGGGTGTCCGCGCACACGGGTGCCTACGGTCCCGCTCGTACTGCCGTGGACCGGGCCGCCGATGAGCTGGACCGCCACACGGACGCCCCGGCCGCGCTTGACGTGCTCGGCTTCACCCACCTGGCGCGCGCCCATCACGCCACTGGCATGCACGACCTGGACGCCGCCGCTTCCCATCTGGCCGAGGCTGCCAGGCTGGCCAGGCGCACCGGGGAGAGCGATGTGTGGGACTTGCAATGGGGGCCGCGCAACGTGGCTCTTTGGACGGTCGCCCACCAGATCGACACCGGCCGGCCTGGCGAAGCTGTGGAGACCGCTACCGGCCTGGACGTGGCCGCCTTGCCGGCGGTGCGCACCGTGTACCTGTACACCGACCTGGCCCGCGCGCTGACCGATGTGCGCCGCGACGAGGAGGCGGTGCGCATGCTGATGACCGCCGAGCGGGTGGCACCGCAGCACATCAGGTCCTCGGCCGCCGCCCGGGAGACGGCCCGGGTGCTGCTGCGCAAGGCCCACCGTGCCTCGGTGATCCAAGGGTTGTGCGAGCGCATGGGCGTTGCTGACTAACTGATCCTGGCTACTGCCGTGGTGCGTAACGGCACCATCCTGTGATGCCACCGACTGTAGCGTCCCGCCTACGGGAACGGCGGCAGGTAGCCCTTTGCACTGGCCGCCGTTCCCCCAGGGCGAGGAGAGGCGGGACGGTGGCGCAGCATCGGAGGACGTGGTGGTCCACCTGGCGGCCTAGCGGCAGGCGGCAGGCGGCACTTGAGGCCGCAGCGGCAGTCCAGGAAGCGGAGCAGCAGGCGGCCCGGCAGCGTGTGTTGGAGGCGGCCACCGTGCTCTTGCCGACTATCCGCCCAGCTCGTCCTCTGCTGACCCCCGGCCAGGCAGCACGCACCCAGGGCATGCGGTGAGCTGGCTCAGCGGGTCGTGCGACCCGGACGAGCAGCCGCCCACGGTCGTGGTGTTCGAGAACCGGCCGGCGGATGACGATGGACCTGAGGTCGAACAGTCCGGAGGCGTGATCTACGTGGCCGGTCGGCTGGCTGGTGACCTGTGGCCGTTCACGGACGCGGCTATCGCGGCGACCGAGGCGGAGCCGCTGGTGGACGACGGCGAGGAGCCGACCTGGGGCAACGCGCTGCTGCGAGCGCTCGCCGAGGCGTCGGAGGGGCGCCTGGTCGAGTTGGAGCGCGGCCTCTACTACGAGACGAAGCTCGATTCCTCGCCGGAGGAGTGACCGCCTAGCCGGTCGACAGAAGCCCTGCTCCAGAAGCCGCATCACCTTGCGGTCCCGGTCGATCCACGAAGAGAGGCCCTGCGAATTGAGCACCAGCGACTCGATGCTCACTTTGCAGGCTCCATCCCTCGGTACCGTGCAGAAGAGACTGAGCCTCGGCCATACCGAGGTATTCGACCGGATCCCGTCAGGCGAGCAACATCACGCGGTGCTCGGCCAGCGAGGTCGTAGCAGGGCTTACACCGCCACAAGCCGGACACGATCGCCGCAGAGCTTGACCATGTCGTCGATGTCGGAAGTCAACATGACCACGGGGCGATGCTGGCGCAACGCAGCCTCGGCAACCGCCGCATTGATCGCGTACTCGTGCCCATGCAAACCGGCATCCGTCAGCAGCTTCGACGCTGCCCTTGCTTCCTCCTCGCCCACCGGGATGACGCGCAGCCCGGAGAGCACCCAGTTCAGACGAGCCTTGTTTGTACGGACGTGGACGGCCTCGATAATGGTGAGTGCGCTGATCACGGCTTCCATGCCACGCGAGCGCGCCTCGACAGTCATTGCCACGACCTGCTCGTCGTCGGCGAGCAGCTTCGAGAGCCCCTCACTGTCGAGGACCAGCGTCCCTTCGTGGATCAGCTTGCGGCGGGCCATTCGCGCTCCTCGGCGAACACCTCATCGAAGACCTGGCGCGCCCGCTGACGAGCCTGCTCGGAGACAGGGCCCTTGCGGCTCTCGTAATCCGCCAGGTACTCGTCAAGCACCTGCCCGCGCAACTCCCGCTCGACCGCCTTGGCAATGAACGCGGAGAACTCCCGCTTGCCTACCCGCGCCCGGATCGCCTCGGCGGTCCCCTCCGGCAGCGACAGGCTCACCCGCGTCGCCGGCCCTTCCCCGATGCCGTACGCCCTTTCGCCCATCACCACAGTGTGTCAAACGAGTAGGAAAAGCGGCAGGCGTTGAACTGGAATCAAACGTTGAATCTGTATGTGTCGGACCCGACGCGTACGCTGACCGGGCCGCACGACCGGCGGCCGGTCGCGGCCCGGATGGCTGACGTGGCCACGGTGTGCGCTGCGGTCCGCCGGTTCGAAGACGACGAATGGAACGCCCGCACGGACTAGATCTGTGCGGCGCTCACCGGGTGCCGAATCGCGTACCCAGGTTCGCGGCCCGTCCCCACGCCGGGGGACGGGCCTTCGCCATGTCCGGAGTACCGTCGATTTCGGCGGCCGGTGTAGAGGCTGGCCGCTGCCCTGACCTCTACCGGGGAGTGCACGATCATGGATCAGCCGACTATCGGCGACAACATCGCACGTCTGCGCCGGGCGAAGCCGTTGACGCAGGAGGGCCTCGCCGAGGCAGCGGGTGTCAGCGTCGAGACCATCCGCAAGCTTGAGCAGAACGAGCGGACGTCGGCGCGCATGACGACCGTGCACCAGCTGGCGCGCTCTCTGGGCGTGCCGACCAGTGCGCTGATGGGTGACGCTACTCAGGCCGCGACCCGGCGCGAGCCTGACGAAGACGACCTCGGCATGCTCGAAGTGCGGCGCGTGCTGACTCCTGCGCGGGGTCTCGGCGGATTTACCGTCGGCGACGACCTAGACGGACCGGCCACTCTGGAGACCGTTCAGGCCTCGGTGCGCCTGGTCGACCAGCTTTACCACCACGACCAGTACACGGCGACCTTGCAAGCCGTGCCGTCGCTGCTGACCGATGCTCGGCAGGTCGCCGAGCAGGTCACCGGCGAAGAGCAGGGCGCCGCATACAGCCTCCTCGCTGCGGCGTACCGCATGGCCGGTAAGACGCTGCTTCAACTACGCCGCCTCGACCTGGCCCATACCGCGCTGTCGGCCGGCCTCGACGCAGCCGAGCGATCCTCCGACCCGATCCGGGCCGGCGCGACCGTCGTCCGGACGATGTGCTGGCTGCTGACTCGCCAGGGCCGGTTTGCGGACGCCGAGCGCCTTGCCGTCCAGACCGCGGACACCGTGGAGCCGCGGTTCTCCCGGGCGACACCGATCGAGTTGGCGAACTGGGGCTGGCTGCTTCTCTACGCGTCCGGCGCGGCGGCGCGCGACAACCGGCCCGACGATGTGCGCGAGCAACTCGATGCCGCCGCTGCGGCGGCGGTGCGGATCGGGCAGCTCCCGCCGGTTCGGTACAACGATGTCGAGATGGGCGGCTTTTCCGGGCCGAAGGTCCAGATGATGCGGGTCGAGGCTGCGGTCGTGGCCGGCGAGCCGGGCCAGGCGCTCGACCTCGCGGCGCACGTCGAGCCCAGCACCGTGCCGGCGCCGAGTTGCCAATACCGGCATCAGCTCGACGTCGCGTGGGCGCACCTAGGGTTCAACACCGGCGCCGGAAACGTGAAGGCTGGTGAGGTGCTGATGAACCTCGGGCGCAAGGCGCCTGAGTGGATGATGCAGCAGCGCTATGCGCGGGATCTGGTCGACCAGCTGACGGCCTCGCGGCGCCGGGCGATGGGCGAGGATCTGGCCCAGCTGGCGGCGCTGGTCGGCGCGGACGTTTCGGGAGCACGGTCAGGCGGCGTTCGTCCGCTGACGGAGTAGCTTCCCGCCGGGGGCCTTCGGGGTTCTGGTACGGGGTGGGCCACCTCAGGCGCGGTCTCCTGGGGGTGGCTGGCCCGGTGTGGGCGAGTTGGCTCTACACCGCTTGCGTTCTACCCCATCCCGTACCTTCACTCTCCGTGCTCCTGCCTCCACGATCAGCAGTGAAGGCGGCGGGCGGTTGCCCGCCGGAATGTCACAGTCCGTCGCCTTCCCTCGTTCGCGACTGGGGAGGCATGGATGCCGCTCTCGATACCCTTCCGCCGGCTGCTCTGGCAGCGGCGCATCGATGCTGCCCGCGTCTGGCAGGAGGCCACGCGCCGGGAGGCCGCCGAGCATTCCGAGGCTGTACGGCGGATTCTCGCCGAGGCGTCGCAGATCCCCGATCCGGTGCGGGGTGACCGATGACCGGCGACGGCGGGCACGGCCGGCGCTGGACGTGGTGGTACCCGTTGCGCTGGGTCTGCCGGTGCGGCTCGGACGCGTACCCGTGCGCCATGCTGCGGATGCAGGAGCGTGAGCGCGACGAGATCCGGGAGGCGCTGGAGCGGTACGACGACGGCCTTGCGGCGGCCCGGGAGTGGCAGGCCGAGATGCGTCGGCGCTGGGACGGTGCGTGATGTCCCTGATCAACGACGAGCCCGAGGGGCTCAGCCTGCTGTACCACGACGAGGCAGTGTGGGACGACTACGACAGCCAGGACCAGGATCTGCGGCGCGCACGATGGGCCGCGATCGTCGCCGGCTGGGCGCTCGGCCAGGACGACATGGTGCAAAGGATGCTCGGCCCGTTGCCCCTGGCCGAGCTGATCGACCTGGACGCGTCGTTGACCGGCCTGCGTCTTGAGGTACGGCGGGCGGTCGAGGCGATCGGCGCCCCGCGGGCCGGGAAGCCGCGCCCGAGGCAGCCCTAGCCTCGGGCGCGACTCGATGATGCGATCGGCGCTTGCGGACTCTTCGCGGACCAGCCGACCAGTGAAGGCGGTCTGACCTGCTATGGAGCGCCTGAACTACACGTTGAATCTGAACTCGACTACGTCGCCGTCTTTCATGATGTAGTCCTTGCCCTCGATGCGGACCTTGCCGGCCGCCTTGGCCGCGGCCATCGAGCCCGCGGTCATCAGGTCGGTGTAGGACACGATCTCGGCCTTGATGAAGCCGCGCTGGAAGTCGCTGTGGATGACGCCGGCCGCCTCGGGGGCCGTCGCGCCGGTCGGGATCACCCAGGCGCGGGCCTCCTTCGGGCCGGCGGTCAGGTACGTCTGCAGGCCTAGCGTGTCGAAGCCGACCCGGATCAGCTGGTTGAGGCCCGGCTCGGTCTGGCCGGTGGACTCGAGCAACTCCATCGCCTCGTCGTCCGGCAGGTCGATCAGCTCGGACTCGATCTTGGCATCCATGAAGACGGCGTCGGCGGGGGCGACCAGGGCGCGCATCTCGTCGAGGAACGCCTCGTTGCCCAGTTCGGCCTCGTCCACGTTGAACACGTACAGGAAGGGCTTTGTCGTGAGCAGGTGTAGCTCGGACAGCAGGCCGACGTCGATGCCGGCGCCGGCGGCGCCGGTGTAGAGGGTGACCCCGTCGTTGAGCAGCTTGAACGCCGCCTCGGCCGCGGCGACGGCCGGCGCCCTGTCCTTCTTGAGTTTGGCCTCCTTCTGCAGGCGGGGCAGTGCCTTCTCGACCGTCTGCAGGTCGGCGAGGATGAACTCGGTGTTGATCGTCTCGATGTCGTCGGCGGGTGAGACCTTGCCGTCGACGTGCAGCACGTTCGGGTCGGAGAAGGCGCGCACCACCTGGCAGATCGCCGAGGCGTCGCGGATGTTCGCCAGGAACGCGTTGCCCCGGCCCTGTCCTTTCGACGCGCCGCGGACCAGGCCGGCGATGTCGACGAAGCTCACCGGCGCCGGGATGATCTTTTCGCTGTGGAACAGCGCGGCCAGCTTCTGGAGCCGCTCGTCCGGCAGGCCGACGACCCCGACGTTGGGCTCGATCGTCGCGAACGGGTAGTTGGCGGCGAGCACGTCGTTCTTGGTCAGGGCGTTGAAGAGGGTGCTCTTGCCGACGTTGGGCAGGCCGACGATTCCGATGGTGAGGCTCACGGAATGCCAGTCTACGCAGCGCCGGCCCCGGGGGCCCGCACAGTTGACGCCGGCCAGGGCCATGTCCGAAAACCGCCAGCCACCGGGTGCCCCGGGCGAGCAGAATTCACGGCATGGAACTGGACTTCGAGCGGTGTTACCGAGCCGTCGACAGCCGTGACCAGCGGTTCGACGGCTGGTTCTACACGGCCGTGCGCAGCACCGGCATCTACTGCCGGCCGTCCTGCCCGGCGATGACGCCGAAGCGGGAGAACGTCACGTTCTATCCCAGCGCCGCCGCCGCGCAGCGGGCCGGCTTCCGGGCCTGCAAGCGCTGCCGGCCGGACGCGGCGCCCGGTTCGCCCGAATGGGACGTCCGCGCCGACCTGGTCGGGCGGGCGATGCGGCTGATCGGTGACGGCGTCGTCGACCGGGAGGGCGTGCCCGGGCTGGCCGCCCGGCTCGGCTACACCGAGCGACACCTGAACCGCCTGCTCACGGCGGAGTTGGGCGCCGGGCCGCTGGCGCTGGCCCGCGCGCAGCGCGCGCAGACCGCGCGCATCCTCGTCGAGACCACCGACCTCGGGCTCGCCGAGATCGCCTTCGCGGCGGGCTTCGGCAGCGTGCGGCAGTTCAACGACACCATCCAACAGGTGTACGCGCAGCCGCCCGGCCAGCTGCGCGAACGCCGTCCAGCGGCCCGGTCCGAAGCCGGGTCGATCAACCTGCGGCTGGCCTACCGGGCGCCGCTGCACGTGCCGGCGCTGCTCGACTTCCTCGAGCAGCGCGCCCTGCCGGGGATGGAGGAACGGGTAGGGAACGCGTACCGCCGGGGCCTGTGGTTGCCGCACGGGAGCGGGACCGTCACGCTGAGCCCGGCTGACCGTTGGGTCTGCGCGACGCTTCGCCTGGCCGACGTGCGCGACCTCGCGCCGGCCGTGGCGCGTTGCCGGCGGCTCTTCGATCTCGACGCGGACCCGGTCGCCGTCGACGGCACGCTGGGCGCGGACCCCGCGCTGAGCGCGGCGGTCAAGACCGACCCGGGGGTACGCGTGCCCCGGTCGGTCGACGGCTTCGAGATGGCCGTGCGCGCGATCGTCGGCCAGCAGGTGAGCGTGACCAGCGCGCGGACCGCGTTGACGCGGTTGGTGCGCTCGGCGGGCTCCGGCGATGACCTGGTCGGGTTCCCGCCGGCCGCGGTGGTGGCCGAGTTGCCGGACGCCGCGTTCGGGATGCCGGCGGCCCGCCGGGCGACGATCCGGACGCTGGCCGGCGCGGTCGCGGACGGGAAGCTCGACCTCGAACCCGGCGCGGATCGGGACGAGTCGGTGGCGCGGCTTACCGAGCTGCCGGGAATCGGCGACTGGACCGCCGGTTACGTGGCGATGCGCGCGATCGGTGACCCGGACGTGTTCCTACCGACGGATCTCGCCGTGCGGCGCGGCGCCCGGGCGCTCGGCCTGCCGGATTTGCCGAAGGCGCTGGCCGCGCACGCCGGAAGGTGGCGGCCGTGGCGGTCCTACGCCCTGATTCGCCTGTGGCGCGCCAGCTGAGCGCCGTGGTTATCCACAGGCCGGAAGAAATCTCCGCACGGCCCGGCCGCGGCGGCCAGGCTGTAACCCAACCCCTGGAGGACGAGATGTTGACACACCAGACGATGGAAACCCCTGCCGGTCCGCTCACGGTCCTGGTGAGCGAGTCGGGCGCGGTGCGGGCGTCCGGGTTCACCGGCGACGTCGACGAGCTGTTCACGCTGGTCCACCCCGCGCTGCGGGAGCAAGCGGCGCCGGTCGACGACGTGGGCCCGGTCGCCGCGGCGATCCGGTCCTATCTCGACGGTGACCTGTCCGCGATCGACGACGTGGTGGTGGAGCAGCGCACCGCCGGCGAGTTCATGGCGCACGCCTGGCAGGTCATGCGCGAGATCAAGCCGGGCGAGCCGGTGACGTATACGCAGTTTGCCGAGCTGTCCGGCCGTCCCGCCGCGGTCCGTGCGGCCGCGCAGGCGTGCGCGCGAAATCCGGTGGCGCTGTTCACGCCGTGCCACCGGGTGCTGCGGCTCGACGGGTCGCTCGGCGGCTATCGCTGGGGGCTGCCGGTCAAGCGCTGGCTGCTCGCCCACGAGGCTGCCGGTTCGCTGTGACGCGGGGCCGCGGCGGCCGCGGCGGCCGCGTTATTCGAAGTCCGGCGCCGGCCGCCGCCGTAACATTCAGCCATGACTGATACGGGAAGCACCGGGCGCGCCGGTCTCCCCGAGCGGCCGTCGTTGGACGGTCTCGAGGACAAGTGGGCGCGCCGCTGGCAGGAGGAGGGCACATATGCGTTCGACCGCTCGAAGGAGCGCTCGGATGTATATGCGATCGACACCCCTCCGCCGACCGTATCGGGCGAGTTGCACATGGGGCACGTCTTCTCCTTCACGCACACCGACACCGTCGCGCGGTTCCAGCGCATGCGCGGCAAGACCGTCTTCTATCCGATGGGGTGGGACGACAACGGCCTGCCCACCGAGCGGCGGGTGCAGAACTTCTTCGGTGTCCGCTGCGATCCGGCGATGCCGTACGACCCGTCGTGGGAGCCGCCCGCGTCCCCGCCCAAGGAGTCGGTCTCGATTTCCCGGCGTAACTTCGTGGAGCTCTGCGGGCGGCTGACCGCCGAGGACGAGAAGGCGTTCGAGGCGGTGTGGCGGCGGCTCGGGCTGTCGGTCGACTGGACGCTGACCTACACGACGATCGGCGACCGCTCGCGGGCCGTCTCGCAGCGGGCCTTTCTCGACAACCTGGCCCGGGGGGAGGCCTACACGGCCGAGGCGCCGACGCTGTGGGATGTCGGGTTCCGCACGGCCGTCGCCCAGGCCGAGCTGGAGGACCGGGAACGACCCGGCGCCTATCACAAGCTGCGCTTCCACTCCCCGAGCGGGCCGGTCGAGGTCGACACCACCCGACCCGAGCTGCTGCCGGCGTGCGTCGCGCTGGTCTACCACCCCGGCGACCGGCGGTTCGCGGGCCTGGAGACGGTCCGCACGCCGTTCTTCGACGTCGAGGTCCCGGTCTACGAGCACCCGCTGGCGGCGCCCGACAAGGGCACCGGCATCGCGATGGTCTGCACCTTCGGCGACCTGACCGACGTCACCTGGTGGCGTGACCTGGGTCTGCAGACCAGGGTCGTGCTAGGGCGCGACGGCCGGCTCCTGCCCGACCGGCCGGACGGCGTTCCGGCGGCGGCCTACGAGCCGTTCGCGGGGTTGACCGTCAACGCGGCCCGGCGCGAGATCGTCCGGCTGCTGCGGGAGACCGGCGACCTGCTCGGCGAGCCGGCGCCGATCACCCACCCGGTCAAGTTCTACGAGAAGGGCGACTCGCCGCTCGAGATCGTCACCAGCCGGCAGTGGTTCATCCGCAACGGCAGCCACGACGACGACCTGCGGCAACGCCTGATCGAGCGCGGGCGGGAGCTGCGCTGGGTCCCGGGGCACATGCGGCACCGCTACGAGCACTGGGTGAGCGGCCTGACCGGTGACTGGCTGATCAGCCGGCAGCGGTTCTTCGGCGTGCCCGTCCCGATTTGGTACCGGCTCGACAACGCTGGCGAACCGGACTACGACCAGCTTCTCATACCGGACGAATCCGCACTGCCGGTCGACCCTTCCTCGGATTGCCCGCCGGGCTTCGACGAGTCCCGGCGCGGCGTCCCGGGCGGCTTCAGCGCCGATCCCGACGTCATGGACACCTGGGCCACCTCGTCGCTCACCCCGCAGATCGTCGGCGGCTGGCTGGCCGGCGACGATCTCTTCGCCCGGGTCTTCCCGATGGACCTGCGCGCGCAGGCGCACGACATCATCCGGACCTGGCTGTTCTCCACGGTGCTGCGCGCCGAGCTGGGGAACGGCGTGCTGCCCTGGCAGACCGCGGTCCTCTCCGGCTGGATCCTCGATCCCGACCGCAAGAAGATGTCGAAGTCCAAGGGCAACGTGGTCACGCCGATCGACCTGCTGGAGCAGAGCGGCTCCGACGCGGTCCGTTACTGGGCGGCGAACGGCCGACCGGGCGCCGACCTGGCCTTCGACCCGGCGCAGATCAAGGTCGGGCGGCGGCTGGCGACCAAACTGCTGAACGCGTCGCGGTTCGCGCTCGGGCTGGGCGCGGCCGAGGCGCTGCGCCGGCCGGTGACCGAGCCGCTGGACTCGGCGATGCTGGCCCGGCTGGCGCGCGTGGTCACCGAGGCGACGGCGGCGTTCGACGCGTACGACCACACCGAGGCCCTGCAGCGTACGGAGGCGTTCTTCTGGACGTTCTGCGACGACTACATCGAGCTCGTCAAGGAGCGCGCGTACGCCGAGGGCCCCGCCTCCGACTCCGCCCGAGCCGCGCTGGCCGCCGGGTTGTCCGTGCTGCTGCGGTTGTTCGCGCCGTTCCTGCCCTACGTCACCGAGGAGGTCTGGTCCTGGTGGCGGTACGGCTCGGTGCACCGCTCGACGTGGCCGACGAAATACGAGCTCACCCGGGTCGCTCCCGAGGGTGACGCCGACCTGCTCGGCCTGGCCGGCGACGCGCTGCGGCAGGTTCGCCGGGCCAAGTCAGACCGGAAACTGTCGATGAAGGCCGACGTGCCGCTGGCCGAGGCTCTCGGGCCGGCGGCCCTGCTGGAGCGGCTGTCGCTGATCGAGGGTGACCTCAAGGCGGCCGGCCGGATCGGCAAGCTGGACCGGCTCGCCGACCGTACGCCCGAGCTGGTCATCGCCTGCGCCTTCTGACCGATCGCCGGGGCCTCCGCCGGCCGAAACGCGACGGCGGAGGCTCGGGCGGGTGCAGCATGGAGGGCATGTCGATCGCGCCAGAGCAAGTGCAGGCGCCGGCCCGGGACGCGGTGCTGTTCCGGTCGTCGCCGCTGCGGACGTTCGCCGCCGTCTCGGCGATCCTGGCGGTCTCCTACGTCGCGGTCTCGCCGATCATGGCGTTGGTGGTCGGCGGCACCGGAAACCGCTGGTGGTCCACTGCGCTACAGGCCTTGGTGATCGGCGCGGTGGTGGCGGGCGGGTATGCCTTCTCCGCCCGGGCCGCGCTCAGCACCTGGGTCCGGGTCTCCGCCGGCGGCCTGGAGTTGGCCGCGCAGGGCAGCGACCCGATCCTGCTGGCCTGGCCGGACATCAAGACCGTCGTCGTGCGGCGGATCGGCCTGCGCACCGTGCTGGACGTGACCCCGGTCGACCTGGACCGGGTGCACCCCGTGCAGGGCGAGGACTCGGGCTGGCCGACGATGGCCCGTACCGAGACGGGCGCGGTGGCCTTCACCGCCGACCTCAGCGAGCTGTGGCCCGGCCCCCGAGCCCTGCGGCGGGAATTGGTCCTCCGGACGCACCCGTAGAACCCGCACCGTCAGAAGTCGCCCCCGAAGTCGCCTCCCCCGAAGTCACCGCCGCCGCCGAAGTCGCCGCCGCCGAAGTCGCCCGCGTCGTTGCCGCTGAAGTCGCCGCCGCTGATGTCGTTTCCGCCGAAGTCGCCCGCGGCGTCCTGAAAGCCGTCCTGGTAGCCGTCGCCGAAGGCGTAGCCCGGGTCGCCGAAGCCCGGCGAGAAGAGCGCGTCGAAGATCAGCATGCCGCCCAGCACGCCGGCGCCCGCGCCGAGCGCCGTCTTCCAGACCGGCGTCGAATACCACCCCGCGGGCACCGGGCGACCCTGCACCCGGCCGCCCGGGTAGTAGTAAGGAGTCTCGGCGCCGGGCTGCGGGCCGGCCTTGTAGGCGTGCCCCTGCACGTTGACCTCGCGCTCCTGGGTGAGCCGGCCGGCGCCCTGCGCGCTGGCCAGCGGCGGCAGCTCCGGACCCGGGTCGATGCCCATCGCGGTGCGAGCGGCCCGCACGTAGGTCAGCCCCTCGAGCGCCGACTCGCGGGCCAGCTCGAGCTGCCGGACCGTCTTGGCCTGCTGCAACTGGCCGCCGGCGGCGTTGTAGCGCTCGCCGGCGTCGGCCAGGGCCTGGCGGGCCGCGGCGTCGCCGCCCTGCAGGTTCATCAGCTGGCCACCGAGCCGCTCGTACCACCTCTGGGCGTCGGCCCGCGCGTCTTCCAGCTGGGCCTGCTGGCGCCCGGCACCGTTGCGCCGGGCCACGAGGACGACCACGAGGACCACGACGATGATGGCCAGGATCAGCAACATGCTCATGTCCCAACCGTACCGTTGCGGGTCTTGTCGTACCGGTCTGGCAATCTGCGGGGCGTGACTGTTTCGACGCTTGCCGTGGTTCTGCTCTGTCTGCTCGCGGGGGTTGCCCTCGGTTGGCTGGCGGCCCGGTTGCGCGCGGCGGCCGACATCGCCCGGCTCGAGGCCACCGTCGAGGCCCGCCGCGACGGCGAGCAGCGGCTGGAGCAGTCGCTGCGCGCGCTCTCCTACGAGGCGACCGCGCAGTCGCAAGAGGCGGTGGCCCGCGCGGTCGCCCCGCTGCACGAGACGCTGCGGCGATACGAGCAGCGGGTGGCCGAGCTGGAGCACGACCGGGTCGACGCCTACGCCGAGCTGCGCGAGCAGGTGCGGTCGATGGGCGTGGTCTCGGGCGAGCTGCGGAACGAGACGAAACAGCTGGTCGCGGCGTTGCGCGCGCCGCAGGTGCGCGGGCGATGGGGCGAGCACCAGCTGCGTCGCATCGTCGAGGCGGCCGGCCTGCTGGAGCACTGCGATTTCGCCGAGCAGGTCACGGCGACGACCGACGACCAGGGCGTCCGCCCCGACCTGGTGGTCAAGCTGCATGGCGGGCGCACCGTGATCGTCGACGCCAAGGCGCCCTTCGAGGCATACCTCGCGGCGATGGAGGCCCGCGACGAGCGCACCCGCGACACCCATCTCGCCCAGCACGCCCAGCACCTGCGACGGCACGTCGACCAGCTGTCCGCCAAGGCGTATTGGTCGGCCTTCGAGTCCACGCCCGACTTCGTGGTGCTCTTCCTGCCCGCCGACCCGTTCCTCGACGTCGCTCTGCAGCACGATCCGACGCTGATGGAGCACGCGTTCCGCCGCGACATCGTGCTGGCCACCCCGGCCACACTGATCGCCATGCTCCGCACGGTCGCCTACTCCTGGCGGCAGGAGGCGCTGGCCCGCAACGCGGTCGCGGTGCACGGGCTGGCCCGCGACCTCTACGGGCGGCTCGCCACGCTCGGCGACCACGTGGGCAAGCTCGGCACGTCGCTGGCCGGCGCGGTGACGGCGTACAACAAGGCGGTCGGCTCGCTCGAGTCGCGCGTGCTGGTCAGCGCCCGCAAGCTCGCCGAGATGGGCGTCTCCGACCA
>Ga0307508_10001434_pt1 | contig 26848 bp, 13 predicted proteins | sample 9_EM_MG_FD_203089 | JGI IMG/M metagenome (GOLD analysis project Ga0307508, IMG submission 203089) | Populus trichocarpa ectomycorrhiza microbial communities from riparian zone in the Pacific Northwest, United States - 9_EM | ecosystem: Host-associated > Plants > Roots > Unclassified | place...
TTGCCTCAAATATATTCCGCAGGTCCCTAAATATGATTTGAACGCCACCGCTACCGTGGTCAACAACAATATGGCCCAATGCTATGCCATGCGCGCCATGTGTTATTTTTATATCGTACGCCTCTGGGGAGACGCACCTATGTGGACCGAGCCTTACGTGGATGTAACGCAACAGGCCGAAAAGGCAAGGGTTTCCAAAACGGTGGTGCTCGATACCGTGCTCAACGATCTGCAGAAAGCATATACACTCATACAGAAAAACCAAACCCCTGTTGTATGGAACATCGGCGAAGCGGCCATCTGCGCCATGCTGGCCGATGTATACATGTGGAAAAAAGATTACCCCAATGCTATTATATGGATTAAAAAATTATTTGCTGCAAGAGCGCCCGGCCCCGTTGCCGGCAACGGCAAAGTATATACCGGCACCACCGGTGCCGGCGGCGACCTCGAAGCGATGACCGAGTGGAAGGGAAATCTCTTCCTCAACCCCGTTCTTTCCAAAGAAGCCATCTGGAGCATTTATTGGGATAATACCAACAACGGCTGCGCCTGTATACCTGTTTCTATCCAGAAAAGCAATAACCCCATCAGGGTGGATTCTATCATCTGGGCCGATTGGAAAAACGCTTTCGGCCGTACCGATAAGCGCGTGATATTAACAATCGATACATTGCCCAATACCGGTCACGTAGATAAAATTTTTAAGTATTATACGGTCAATGCCACCAACAGCGCTATTGCTACTACCGTGGAGACTTCGGCCGTATACCTCGTCATGTACAGGCTGGCCGATATATATCTTTTGTATGCAGAAGCATTGAATAAAAGCAGCGACCTGCCCAATGCATTGAAATACCTCAATTTCGTGCACCAGCGCGCGGGCAATGCAGCCTACCTGGCTACCGACCCCGCCGTAGCCGACATGAATTCGATGGAAAATACCATCCTGCTCGAAAGACAATATGAGCTGTTTGGCGAAGGAAAACGCTGGTTCGACCTCGTGCGTACCAATAAAGTCAATACCGTAATGGACCCGGTGCTCAACCTCCGGCAGAAAAGACTGGGCTCCGCACCAACGGGCTTCGGCTCCGATCAGAATAAAATCCTGTGGCCGCTCAACAGGAATATCCTGGAAGATAACAAGCTGCTGAAACAAAACGATTCATATAATTAAGAACTTGCTGTATGAAAACAAATAAATCATTAACAATACACCTGGCCTTCGTCATTGCGCTCCTTTTCACCCTTTCCGGCTGTTATAAGCTGCAGAAAGATTATAACCGCGACCCTGCGCCGCTGGACCCGCACATTTATAAATCCACCTGGCAATTTATAAAAGACAGGAGCTATGCCAACAACACCGATACCATTTTCAGGCTCATGTATAACGCCATTATATACAGCGGCATCGATACCAACGAGTATACAAAGCCCAACAGGACTTTTATCCTGATGAATAACACGTCTGCAAAGGCGCTGTGGACAAGTGTAAAAACCAGCACCAATGCATCGGCTACCAAATGGAACGATTACCCGCAGCAGGCAGTTAAAAATTACCTGTCCTATCTCATCCTCGATGGCGTATATGACCATTACACCATTCCGGCCGTTTCAGATCTTACCGTGAATACACTGGCCCCCCAGGGCGCTTTTACGACAAACCCTACCGGTTTTACCATACCTGCTTTTGTATCCAACCCTACCTCGGTGGCCAAAATACAGGTCATCAATACGTCGCCGTCCAATACATCCGATTATCCTGTTCAGCTCAACGATGTATTAAACGTTTATACAAGCAGCATACTGGCTACCAATGGTACGGTGCATGTTATCAATGGCTACCTCACCACCAATATACCCCAGTAAAACAACAGCATTCACCCGGTATTCATCCACATAGTTATTTGTTACAGGCAGCCCGTTCTACAACGGGCTGTCTGCATGTACGTTCTGCCAACAAAGCTTATTAAAAGGACAACAGGTTGAAAATAAGGCGGTAGAAATATTCCGTATTTGCAGGGTACATACTTTTTATCTTTTTAAATTAATGCTATATGGAAAGTTCTGGTTATAGCACCATTGCCGGCAAACATCTCCGGCCCCTGTTGCTCATCATCGCGCTGCTGGTACAAATCCTTTTTTCTCCTCACCTGTATGCCCAGTCTTCCACCGTTACCGGCACTGTTAAAGACGCCAAAGGCGTTCCGCAACAGGGTGTAAGCGTTAACGTAAAAGGCAGTACTGTTAACACGGCTACCGATGCCGCCGGAAAATTTACCATTCCCGTAGCCGACCCCCAGGCAACGCTTGTATTCAGCCACGTGGGTTTTCTGTCGTTCGAAGAAAAACTCGCCGGTAGGAAAATACTCGACATAACTTTAAATGAAAAACCCTCCGATTTAAATGAAGTCGTGGTTATCGGTTACGGCACGCAGAAGAAAGCCGATCTCACCGGCGCCATCGCCACCGTCAGCGGCGCCGATCTCAATAAAAGAGTCGCTACCGATCCTACGCAGCTATTACAGGGTAAGCTGCCCGGCTTATCGCTTACACAGGCATCCGGCGAAGCAGGCAACGAAAACAGTGTATTGCGGGTAAGAGGTCTCGGCACCTATAGCAGCGCCGGCAGCACCCCGCTCGTCATAGTAGATGGTATCCCCGGCAGCCTTACCGCACTCGACCCGCAAAACATCGCCTCGGTAACGCTATTGAAAGACGCCGCCTCGGCTTCCATCTATGGCACGCGCGCGGCCAACGGCGTGATACTGGTCACCACCAAACAAGGCGTCAACGGTAAGTTCCAGCTGTCATACGATTATAATATCGGTATCACACGGCCCACCTCTCTGCCGGACCTCGTATACAATTCCGTGCAATACATGCAGCTTTATAACCAGGCCGCCGCCAACTCGGGAACGCCCGTCTCCTTACGCTTTACACAGGCGCAGATAGATGCCTATGCCAACGCCACCGATAAAAGCCTTTACCCCAATGTAAATTGGCTCGACCTGGTCATGCGCACTGTCAATACGCAAACCCATCACCTGGGCCTCACCGGCGGCCGCAATGGCACCACCTATAACCTGGGACTGGGTTATGTTGACCAGCCCGATATCATGATTGGTTTTTCTTACAAGAAATACAACCTGCAGTTTAACCTTAACTCAAAAGTAAACGATGCTGTTACCTTCGGTACCAGCCTCACCTTCAATTATGGCAAGCGCGTGTATCCCCGCCAGGGCAGCCAGGACCAGTTCCTGTCCACCCTGTCCCAGTCACCGCTATACGGGCCACGCCTGCTGGATGGCAGCGGCCGCTACACCTTCGCCGCCTATCCCTTCCAGACACCCAATAAAAATCCCGTGGCGATAGCCGAAAACGCACTCGCCTCCAACAATGATTTTTATATGCAGGGTAATATTTTCGTCGCCGTAAAAATTCTCAAGGATCTTGAATGGAGAACCAGCGGCGGCTTCAATTTCGATTTCCAGAAGATATACGATTATAAACCCGTCATCAATCAGTATTATTGGAATGCAGCACCTACCGATCTGCCCGTACGTACACTCGATGTAGGCGGCCAGGGATTGACCGTTACCGATAATAGTTATATATACCCCGTTGTTTATTCGCAGCTCACCTGGAACAAGGAGATCGGCGTCCACCATTTTAAAGTATTGGGTGGTACACAGGCGGAGTACAACAAAGCACAGTCGTTAAGCGCTTCGCGCACTACTTATCCCAGCAACAATGTGCAGGAAATAAATGCCGGCGGCGCAGGCGCACAATCCAATACCGGCACTGCTTCCGAATGGTCGCTGCTGTCCTTCTACGGAAGGCTCAACTACGACTACGACGAGAAATACCTCCTCGAAGCAAATGCACGCTATGACGCCTCTTCCCGTTTTCCGCCCAATAACCGCTGGGGCCTGTTTCCCTCCGTGTCTGTTGGCTGGGTAGCTTCCAAAGAACATTTCCTCGATAAAATATCCTGGCTCGGCAACCTGAAATTCCGTGCATCGTTCGGTACGCTGGGCAACCAGAACATCGGCAACTATCCTTATCAAAGCGTATACAATACCGGCTACGCTTATCCCTATACCGATGCGGCGCTAAGCTCTGGCGCCATTCAAACCTCGCTGGTAGATACGCATATCAAGTGGGAAACCACCCGCGTGTTTGACCTGGGCGCCGATATCGGCCTGCTCAATAACAAGCTAAACGTTACGTTCGACTGGTACAACAAGCTCACCTATGATATCCTGTCGGGGCAGGTGCTGCCTTCCTACGTGGGGTTAGCCGCTCCCATTATCAACAACGGCCGCATGCGAAATACCGGTATCGAACTATCTGCACAGTATTCAGATAACATCGGCAAAGTGCATTATTCTGTGGGAGGCAACATACAGGCCAATAAAAACACCCTCCTCAAATTTGGCACCACCTCCATCGGCGCCACTACCATTATAAAAGAAGGACAGCCTTACGGCAGCTTCTATCTCTATGAATTCGCCGGTATTTTCCAGTCGGCCGCCGAAGTCACCGCTTCCCCTACGCAACCGTATACACCTGTACCGGGCACGTTTAAATTCAGGGATGAAGACAATAGTAAGGTTATCGATGCCGGCGACAGGGTTATCGTACCCGGTATCTTCCCCAAATTCGATTACTCTTTCAATGCCAGCGCCTCGTATAAAGAGTTTGACCTGTCGTTCTTCCTCTATGGCTCACAGGGCCAGAAGCAATATGTAAACGGCTGGGGTATGCAACCCTTTAACCAGGGCTCTGTACCCACCAAAGACTGGCTGAATGCCTGGACCCCGCAAAACCAAAGCACCACGCTTCCATTGATATATATAACGGGCACAGGCAACGTAAGCAGCAATCTCAGCACCGTCTCCACGTATTATTTAAGAGATGCGTCGTTCCTGCGGCTGAAGAACCTGCAATTAGGCTATACAGTCCCTGCCCATATAGCAAAACACCTTGCCATGAGCAGCCTGCGGGTATATTTTGCAGGCGATAACCTGCTCACGTTTAGCAAATTCCCCGGGCTCGACCCCGAGCGCATTGCTACCAATACGCGTTATGTAACGCACCCGCAGAACCGGGTCTTTTCCTTTGGCGTAAAAGCAGTCTTTTAATCTTTAAAATTGTTCCGTATGAACTTCAAACAACCGATACGATATATTTTTCTCCTGGTAGCCATCACCGGCATCGGCCTTGCCTGCCAGAAAAACTTCCTCGATAAAAATCCGCTCGACCAGCTGTCAGGCGCTACCTTCTGGAAAACCCAGGGCGATGCAGACCTGGCGCTCACCGGCTGCTACAGCTTCTTCACCCGCGGCTCCAATGCCACCGGCGTAACCGCCGCAGGCTCGGGCTGGGGCGGCGGCTCCATGTTTTGGGACGCCATCTCCGACAACGCGTATACCACTTCGAGCGGCGGTAATTTCGGCGGCATCTCTACCGGCGCTATCGAAGCAGCTACCGATACCAGCATTACTAATATGCTGGGCAATGCGTATGTAACATCGTATAAAGCCATTGCAGCCTGCAATAATTTCCTCGACAATATCGGCCGCGTTCCGCTCGATGCCGCTACCATGAACAAATACATCGGCGAGGCAAGGTTCCTGCGCGCCTGGTATTATTTCCTGCTCACACAGCTGTATGGCGACGTAGTGCTTACCCTGCACCCGCTTACCAACGACAGGAGCAGCGCCACGCTTCCAAGAACCGCAAAGAAAATCGTTGTCGATTCCCTGCTGGCCGACCTCGATTTTGCCGCTGCCAATCTTCCTAATACCGCCTATGCCGGTCATGCCGTAAGAGGCGCGGCCCTCGGATATAAGGCAAGGGTGCTCCTCGCCAACTACCGGTGGCAGGAAGCCGCCGCAGTAGCGCAAACAGTCATGACGGAAAATAAATTCAGCATCTCTACCGGTGGTTATCGGAACCTGTTCCTGAAACCCGGACAAAACGCCAATCCCGAAATCATGTTCTCTGTCCGCTACCAGCCACCCAACCTGGCCAGCCCGCAGGATTGGCTGTTCTCCTATACCAATTCCGTACAGGTGCTTAAATACCTCGTGGATGAATATGATTGTATCGATGGCCAGCCCATTACCACCTCGCCCTTGTACAATGCCGCTTCGCCATACGACAACCGCGACCCCCGCCTGAAATTATCCATCATCATTCCCGGCGCATGGAGAGGTACTACCGCCGCCACCGCTTTCAATCCTGTCACCCATGCCGTGCCCAGTGGCTTCCTGCCCCGCAAAGGCATCGACTCCACCCGCTTCCCCACCACGTATGCAACGCAAAGCGACCAGGACTGGGTATTCCTGCGCTATGCCGATATATTACTGATGTATGCAGAAGCGCAGAACGAAGCCGTAGGACCCGACAACTCGGTGTATACCGCCATCAATAGTGTTCGCGCCCGGGCCGGTATCAGCATGCCTGCTTTGCCCGCCGGCCTTACACAGGCCGATATGCGCACCCGCATACAGCACGAAAGAAGAATTGAATTTGCCCTCGAAGGACAACGCTTTTTCGAATTAAAACGCTGGCGGCTCGACAGAACGGTCATTCCCGCGGTCAGGGATCCCAACAATTCTTTCCGCACCTTTCCGTTGCGCGATACACTCTGGCCCGTACCGCAGTCGGAAATGGACATCGCCAACAGCTACGGCAACACAGGGTATAAACAAACGCCGGGATATAACTAATTTAGCGGCCTAAGTATAACATATGACGAAAAGAATCGGGTTGGGTATTGTATGGATAGCAGCCGGGCTCTCAATAAAAGCACAGCAGGCCACCCGCCTTATCAACGACTGGGAATATATAAAGCAGGACATAAGCGGTGTATGGGAAGCCGTTCGCCCCGTAGGCAAAGGCAATCCCGAAAGCGTACCGCTGTGGCAGCCCGTCACCCTCCCGCATTGCGTCAATGCCGAAGATGCGGTAGACCCCGACGTGAATTATTACCAGGGCCCTGCCTGGTACCGTACACAGCTTGCCATACAGAACCCTTATGCCAATGGCCGTGTATTGCTTCACTTTGAAGGCGCCGGCCAGAAAACAGAAGTATATGTGTATACCACCAAATGCGGCGCGCACACAGGAGGCTACGACGAATGGACCGTCGATATCACCGACGCCGTCGAAGCATTCCGCAAAACAGACGTATACCAAAAGCAGTTTAGGGGAAAGATACCCGTATCCATCCGCTGCGATAATGCGCGCGACCGGGAAATGATCCCTTCCAATTTGTCTGATTTCAATGTATATGGCGGCCTGTACCGCTACCTCAACCTCGTCTATGTGCCTGCACTGTCTATCGATAAACTATTCGCCCACGCCGAAACCGGCAACGACGGCCGCCAGGGTAAGCTGCACATAAGCGCAAGACTGTACAACCCCGCGCCACCGGCCGGCAATGCCGCCGCCACCACCATTGCGGTAAAGCTCATCGACCCTGCCGGGAAGATCGTGGCAGATGCCGTAAAGACATTGACGGCTACCACCGGTGATATCGATATGAGCGACTTCACCATTAAATCACCCCGGCTATGGTCACCCGCCAATCCTGTATTATATACAGTAGAAGCCACCCTCACCTCGCCCGCAGGCCCGTATACGATAAAGGAAAAAATCGGCTTCCGCCGCTTTGAGTTTGTCAAAAAAGGTCCCTTCATGCTCAACGGCCAGCGCCTGCTATTGCGTGGCACACACCGCCATGAAGATCATGCCGGCGTAGGTTCCGCCATGACCGAAGACATGATGCGGCGCGAAATGATACTCATGAAAGAGATGGGCGTGAATTTTATCCGCCTCGGCCATTACCAGCAATCCCGCATCATATTGAATTTATGCGATAGCCTCGGCATCCTCGTATGGGAGGAAATTCCCTGGTGCCGCGGTGGCCTCGGGGGCGATGTCTATAAGCAACAGGCGCGCCGCATGCTCACCAATATGATAGAGCAGCATTACAACCACCCCGCGGGCATCATCTGGGGACTGGGCAATGAAAACGACTGGCCCGGCGATTTCCCTACCTTCGACAAAGAGCAGATACGCACCTTCATGAAGGAGCTCAATGACCTTGCCCATAAGCTGGATACCTCGCGTAAAACCGCCATTCGCCGCTGCGATTTTTGTAAAGACATCGTAGATGTCTATTCGCCTTCCATCTGGGCAGGCTGGTACCGCGGCATCTATACAGAATACAAACAGACATCCAAAGACGAGTTTGATAAAGTAGATCGCTTCCTCCATGTGGAATGGGGCGGCGATAGCCATGCCGGCCGCCATTCAGAAAGTCCCGATAAAGCATTGCAGCAGATAAAAGGAGGACAGGGCGCCGATGAACGCGCCGGTGATGCTTCCTTATTCGGTGGCGCAGCCCGCGTATCGAAAGATGGCGACTGGAGCGAATCTTATATCTGCAACCTGTTCGACTGGCACCTCAAAGAACAGGAAACCATGCCCTGGCTCAGCGGCGCCGCCCAGTGGATATTCAAAGACTTCTCTACCCCCGTGCGGCCCGATAACCCCGTTCCTTATATGAACCAGAAAGGCGTGGTAGAAAGAGATCTCACTAAAAAAGAAGCCTACTATGTATTCCAGTCCTATTGGACGGCTACGCCCATGGTGCATATCTACGGTCACTCCTGGCTGGTACGCTGGGGCGACGAGGGCGAAGCCAAAATGGTCAAAGTCTATTCCAATTGCGACGAAGCAGAACTATTCCTCAACGGCAAAAGCTATGGCATCAAAAAACGCAATAGCCAGGACTTTCCTGCTGCTGGCCTGCGCTGGGAGCTGCCCTTTAATAAAGGCGGCAACAGCATACGGGTCGTAGCCAAAAAAGGAAAGACCACCATACAGGATACCATCAGCTTCCAATACCAAACCGAAAAATGGGGTAAGCCTGCCCTTGCCCAAATAGAAAAGCTGGGTGAAGAAAATGGTATCGCCACCGTGCAGGTAAAGCTGCTCGATGCAAAGCAGCTGCAATGCCTCGACGCCACAGCCTCGGTTCGCTTTGCATTGGCAGGCGATGGAAAATTGATAGACAATTTAGGCACTCCCTCCGGCTCACGTTATGTGCAGCTGTATAACGGGAGGGCCATTATACGCGTAAAAACAAACGGCGGCAAAAGCGTTGTCAGCGCAAAAGTGGACGGCGTAGCCACTGTCTTTGTTAACTTATTCGTCCCATAGGGACGTCTGATGGGTAGAAAAATGAACAAACCCTCCCTCTCGTCCCATAGGGACGTTTGGTAGGTAGAATAAAGAATTAACCCTCCCTCTCGTCCCATAGGGACATCTGATGGGTAGAAAAATGAACAAACCCTCCCTCTCGTCCCATAGGGACGTTTGGTAGGTAGAATAGAGAATTAACCCTCCCTCTCGTCCCATAGGGACGTCTGATGGGTAGAAAAATGAACAAACCCTCCCTCTCGTCCCATAGGGACGTTTGGTAGGTAGAATAAAGAATTAACCCTCCCTCTCGTCCCATAGGGACGTCTGGTAGGTAGAATAGAGAATTAACCCTCCCTCTCGTCCCATAGGGACGTCTGATGGGTAGAATAAATAATTATTTATGCAGAAGACCGGTTTTATTTTCATGGTAATAGGGATAGCGACGTTTTTGCCCGCTGCCGGCCAGCAGGCGCAAAACGATCCTTATCTGAAATTGTTATACAGTAAACCCGCTACGGCATGGGAAGAAGCATTGCCGCTCGGCAATGGCAAAACCGGCGCCATGCTGTTTGGCGGCATCACCAAAGAACGTTTCCAGCTAAACGACAATACCCTCTGGTCTGGTTACCCGCTCGCCGGCAATAACCCCAATGGCCCCGTCATATTACCGCAGGTACGTGCGGCCGTAACAAGAGGCGACTACGACAGCGCAGCCATATTATGGAAAAAAATGCAGGGCCCTTACTCGGCGCGCTACCTGCCCCTGGGCGATTTGTGGCTTGATTTCGCCGGGAAGGATTCCGTTCCATCCGCTTATTCCCGCAGCCTTGATTTGAATACCGCAACGGCAGGCGTACAATATACCATCAACGGGGTAACCTACCGTCGCGAAGCATTTATCAGTTATCCTGATAAAGTAATGATCATACACATCAGCGCAGATAAAAAAGGCGCCATCGGCTTCACCGCCTCCCTTTCCAGCAAATTAAGATACCAGGTCAACGCCATTGCAAACGATCAGCTGGTATTGAAAGGTAAGGCGCCGAAATTTGTCGCCAACCGCGAGTACGAGCCAAAACAGGTGGAGTATGACGAAAACCCAAAAGGAGAGGGGATGAATTTTGAAGTGCAGGTAAAACTGCTAGCAAAGGGTGGTGCGGTAAGCAACCGGGACAGCCGCCTGGTTGTTGCCGGTGCGGATGAGGTAACCATTTTCCTGTCGGAAGCCACCAGCTTTAATGGCTTTGATAAATCGCCCGGGCTCGCAGGCAAAGACCCTGCCGTGGAAGCAAAAGCCCACCTGCAAAATGCAATAGCCAAATCCTATAGCTCGTTGCAGCAGCGGCATGTGACCGACTACCGGCGCTTGTTTTCGCGTGTTGCGTTTAACCTCGATACAGATGCTGCATTAACGGCGCTGCCAACCGATCAGCGGTTAAAACGTTTTGCCGCCGCACCGCAGGACCACCAGCTGCAGGTATTGTATTACCAGTATGGCCGCTACCTGCTCATTGCAGCTTCAAGGCCCGGCTCCCGGCCCGCCAACCTGCAGGGTATCTGGAATGATATGGTGCAGCCGCCCTGGGGTAGTAACTATACCACCAACATCAATACCGAAATGAATTACTGGCTGGCGGAAAATACCAACCTGTCTGAATGCCACCAGCCATTATTTAATTTCTTACAAGAGCTCTCTGTCAACGGCGCACAAACCGCCAAAGTCAATTACAATATCGGCGAAGGCTGGGTACAGCACCACAATTCCGACCTGTGGGCAAAAACATCGCCGCCCGGCGGCTACGACTGGGACCCCAAAGGCATGCCCCGCTGGTCCTGCTGGCCCATGGGAGGCGCCTGGCTGAGCACGCATGTGTGGGAGCATTATTTGTTTACCGGCGATATCGCTTTTTTGCAGAAAGAATACCCGGTCATAAAAGGCGCTGCACAGTTCCTGTTGCATTGGCTGGTAAAAGATACCGCCACCGGTTACCTGGTTACGAACCCTTCCAGCTCACCCGAGAATACGATTAAGATAAAAGGAAAAGAATACCAGCTTACCATGGCCTCTACCATGGATATGTCTATTATCCGCGAATTGTTTACCCAGGTAATCAAAGCTTCGGAGACATTAAAAACCGATGCCGCATTTCGCGGGCAATTAATAAAAGCCAAAGAGAAATTATATCCTTACCATATCGGCCGGTACGGACAGTTGCAGGAATGGTTTAATGACTGGGATGATCCAAAAGACAAGCACCGGCATATCTCCCAATTATTCGGCTTATATCCCGGCAGCCAGCTTACACCATCGGCCACACCCGCGCTGGCGGCGGCAGCCAAACAATCGCTCATACAAAGAGGCGATGTAAGCACCGGCTGGTCCATGGCCTGGAAGATAAACTGGTGGGCGCGGCTGCAGGACGGCGATCATGCCTATAAGATATTAAGCGATGCTTTTACTTATATCGATCCCACCGTGGCAAAAGAGCAAATGAGCGGCGGCGGTACCTACCCCAATTTGTTTGATGCGCACCCGCCCTTTCAAATAGATGGTAATTTTGGCGCTACCGCGGGTATGACAGAAATGCTGCTGCAAAGCCACGCCGGTTCCATACAGTTATTGCCTGCCCTGCCCGCGGCCTGGAAAACCGGTTCCATCAGCGGCATCAAAGCCAGGGGCAATTTTACCGTATCCATCCAATGGAAAGAAGGAAAGCTGGCAGCCGCCACCATCTACGCAGGCTCCGGCGGCCTGTGCCGGCTCAGCACATTGCAACCGGTAAAAATACAGGCAGCATCGCCGCACCCTGCCAAAGGTCCCAATCCAAACCCGCTCAATACCGCCTATGGCCTGCCGCCTTATGAAAAGAACAAAGACGCACAGCTGGTTGAATTAAACATATCCCCGAAATATACGGTCGACTTTATGACGCAAAAAGGAGTCGTGTATACTGTAACACCATTATAAAAGTTATATGAAAAAATACCGGTTATTATATCGAAGCGGTTTGCTCACCGTCCTCCTGTTTGCCGCAGGCATAGGGCAAATGCAGGCGCAGGAACGTGCCGCCTGGTTAAAGCAGGCAAGGTTTGGCGTGATGACGCATTACCTGCAGGACTGGCTGTCGAAAACAGAAAACAAAACAATAGGCGTGCCCGAATGGAACGACCTTATCGATCATTTTGATGTAAACGCGCTGGCCGACCAGGTAAAATCCGTCGGCGCATCGTATATGATCTTTTCCATTGGCCAGAACTCGGGTTATTATGTATCGCCCAATGCCGCATACGACGATATCGTGGGTAATAAACCGGGCAAATGTTCCCGCCGCGATTTGATTGCCGATCTTGCTGCCGCGCTTCATGCCCGCGGTTTAAAGTTCATCGTATACCTCCCTTCCGGTGCGCCCAATGGCGACGCACAGGCAAAAGAAGCGCTGCAATGGAAAAACGGCCCCTGGCCCAACAAAGAATTCCAGGCCAAATGGGAGCGCATCATCAGCGAGTGGTCGCTGCGCTGGCGCGAAAAGGTCGATGGCTGGTGGTTCGACGGCTGCTACTGGCCTAATATCATGTACCGTACCGAGGCGGCCCCCAATTTCAAATCCTTTGCCAGCGCCGCCCGTGCCGGCAATCCCAACAGCATTATTGCTTTTAATACCGGCGTCATGTACCGCCTCATCAGCGTTACGCCGTATGAAGATTATATTTCCGGCGAAATCAATAAAGCCGACCAGCTATCCATCAATAAAGCATATGATGGTAAGATCGATGGTGAGCAATTACATGTGCTATGCTTCCTCGGCGAAAAATGGGGCATGGGAGCGCCCAGGTTTACCACGGAGCAGGCCATCGGCTATACCAATACCCTGCTCGACGCAGGCGGCGCCATCACCTGGGATGCGCCCATACAAAGCAACGGCCGCATTTACCCACCCTTTATAGAACAGCTCACTTCCATCGGCAAAGCAGTGGCCGGCTATCAAAATAAAAAATAACATTTCATGAACTATACCCGGTTTATTTGTACCAGCTTTTTACTTTTTTGCATCGTGTGCTGTACGAGCGCCCAATCATTTACCTGGACGGAAATAGCGCCCGGTGTATGGAAGGGTAGGGTAGGCAGTCCCGAAGCGTATGACCTGCTCACCGCTTCTGGCGCAAAGCCCCTCAAAGCCGGCCTCGATCAAATGAATAAAGCCAGCTTTCCCCTTCCGCAAAATGACATTGTAGCCAAAGTCTCGGATCATAAAACTTACCTGCAGTTTCCCCTCGAAAAAGAAGAGCAGCTGTTTGGCTTTGGCCTCAACTTTCAAACGGTTTACCAGCGCGGCAAGATATTGCAGCTGCACGTGGATCATTATGGCGGCAAAGACAATGGCAGAACACATGCGCCCACGCCGTTTTATGTTTCCTCGAAAGGATACGGCGTGTATATCAACAGCGCCCGCTACCTGCAGGTATATGCCGGTTCTGCCGTAAGAAGGGATAGTAAGAACGCCCCCGCGCCCAAAGACAGGAATACCGATAAATCATGGACCGCCCGTCCTTACTCGGATGCCGTGGAAATACTGGTGCCCGCCGAAGGCGTGGAAGTATATGTATTTGCCGGCCCCACGCCGCTGGAAGCCGTGAGCCGCTTCAATTTATTCAATGGCGGCGGATGCCTGCCCCCGCGCTGGGGACTGGGCTTTACGCAACGCGTACAAAAACTCTACACCGCAGACGACGTTAAAAAAGAAGCACAGGCCTTTACCGAAAAAGGTTTCCCGCTCGATTATATCGGCCTCGAACCCGGCTGGCAAAGCAAATCATATCCCTGCACCTATGAATGGGATAAAACACGTTTCCCCAACCCCGGCGCTTTTGTAAAAGATATGAGCGCCATGGGCATCCGGCTGAACCTGTGGTTTAATCCATATGTATCGCCCGAAGCGCCTTTTTATAAACAGCTGCTGCCATACACCGGTTCGCATACCGTATGGGGTGGGGTAGTGCCCGACTTTACCATGGCGCCCGCCCGCCAGTCATTTTTCGACCAGCTCAAAAAAGACCAGGTAGCCATCGGCGTAAGCGGCTACAAAATCGATGAGGTAGACGGCTATGATTCTTATTTATGGCCCGATGTGGCCACCTTCCCTTCCGGCCTGGGTGCTGAACAGCAGCGCCAGACTTTTGGCGTGTTGCTGCAACGCTATAGCGCCGATATCTACCACGAAAAGAATGAAAGGACCTTTGGCCTCGTACGCGGCTCCAACGGCGGCGCCGTATCGTTTCCCTATGTGATCTACGATGATTACTATAACCACGAAGATTTTATCACCGCACTCATCAACAGCGGTTTCTCGGGCGTCCTCTGGACACCCGAAGTAAGGGCATCCAAATCGGGCGAGGAATGGCTGCGCCGCTTCCAGACCGTGGTATTCTCACCCATGGCCATGATCAATGCCTGGGCCAGCGGCACCAAACCCTGGTCCTATCCCGAGGTAGCGGAGCCCGTAAAGCAAATGGCCTTGCTGCGCATGCAGATGATTCCCTACTGGTATACCGGGTTTGCGCGCTATCACTATAACGGCATACCGCCTTTCCGCGCCATGAACCTCGAACCGGGATTTACCGCCGAAGTGAAAAAAGAAAGCGGCAACAGTAACCTCGAAGAGAATCCTTATGCCGAAGCGCTGTCGAAAGAAATAAAGGACCAATACATGGCAGGCGAATACCTGCTGGTAGCGCCCCTGTTTACCGGGCAGAAAACCCGCAAGGTAGTACTGCCCAAAGGCGACTGGTACGATTTCTATACCGGCGCTTATGCGGGCAATGGTGAAGTGATAACCGTCACCCCCGGTCTGGACAAAATTCCCGTGTATGTTAAAGATGGCGCCATTTTGCCTATGATGCAACCCCGCTTACGTGCGCCCGCGTCCAATGAAAAGGTGGATCTCGAAATACGTCATTACGGCAAAAAAGAAGGACATTACCAGCTATACGACGACGATGGCGAAACGTATAATTACGAGCGCGGCGCCTATGCCTGGCGCACCATTACCGTTGCCAAAGGAAAAGATGGTCAGTGGAAAGGCAGCCTGTCGGCACCCGAAAAAAATAAACCCAATACCATTGGTACGGTTACCTGGAAATTTATGTCTAAGTAAAGATGAATAGTGAACGATAAAATATTGTCATATGAAAGCATTTATTATCCCCATCTGCCTCCTGCTGTTTAGCCGCCCGGTACAGCCGGTGCCGGCCAACGGTCCTGCGCTTGCCGAACAACGGCCAGCGGTCCTGCGCTTGTCGAACAACGAACTTTCTTATTATAAGGAAGCCGTACGTGTCTTACGCGTGCAGGTGCTCGAAGAGGCAAACAAGGCTTTGAAGCAGGAGCCCATAACCGTCACCGCTTCCTCCTCTCCCCGCAGCGCCGGCGGCAGGCACGATTTCTTCTCGGAAGCCGATTACTGGTGGCCCAACCCTCAAAGCGTCGACAGTCCCTATATACAACGCGATGGTATGAGCAATCCCGCTAATTTCACCGCACACCGGTTGGCAATGATCCGCTTCAGCCGTATCGTAGGCGCATTGGCGTCCGCGTATAAAATTACCGGGGATGAAAAATACGCACGCGCCGCGCTCAAACATTGCAGGGCCTGGTTTGCAGATACCGCTACGCGCATGAATCCCAACCTGCAATTTGCACAGGCAATAAAAGGACGCAACACCGGCCGCGGCATCGGTATCATCGATACCATCCAGCTGATGGAAGTGATACAGGGACTGCTGGCCATGCAGGAGGCAAAAGCCATGGACAGGACCCTGCTCGAAGCCGTCAAAACCTGGTTTGAGCAATACCTGCAATGGCTTACCACCCACCAGTACGGCAAGGACGAAATGAATGCCGCCAATAATCATGGCACCTGCTGGGCCATGCAGGTGGCCGTATTTGCAAGGTTTACCGGCAATAAGCAGCTAATGGACTTCTGCAGCAATCGTTATAAAACCGTTTTCCTTCCCAGCCAGATGGCCGCCGATGGCAGCTTCCCCCAGGAGCTGAGAAGAACAAAACCTTATGGTTATTCTCTCTTTAACCTCGATGCCATGACCACCCTCTGCCAGGTGCTCTCCACTAAGGAAAACAATCTTTGGGAGTACCAGACACCCGATGGCAGATCGATGAAAAAAGGCATCGCTTATTTATATCCCTATATCGCCGATAAAAATAAATGGCCCTTTCAGCACGATGTCATGTATTGGGACCAATGGCCGGTGGCCCACCCCGCGCTGATATTCGGCGCAGAAGCCTACAATCAATCCGACTGGTTCAACACCTGGAAAAGCCTCGACCACAAACCCGAAACGGAAGAAGTGGTAAGAAACCTTCCTGTACGTCACCCCCTCATCTGGATGAACTGATGGGAAGGAATATGGGAATGTGAAAATGTAAGAAATTACTACCGATACCCGTCCCATCGGGACGTCTGGTAGGTAGATAAAAAAAGAACCAAATTATCCATCGTCCCGTAGGGACGTCTGATGGGTTAACGTTATATGAAAAATACATTGTATCATTCCGCCAGGAACGTCTCGTGGGTATTGATATTCGCTTGTGCAACCGCCGCCGCCCAAACCCCCGGCGACGAAGACAAAGAAATGTTTAACCGCGGCAAGGCGCGCGACCAGCAGGCGATAGACGAAGCCGTCAACGGCTGGTGGACCGCCTCCATGAAAACCCGCGATGCCCGGGTAGCCTGGTGGCAGCAGGCCCGCTTTGGCATGTTCATCCATTGGGGCGTGTATTCCCTGCCCGGCGGCGAATGGAAAGGAAAAAAAGTAGAAGGCTATGCCGAACACCTTATGCGCAAGGAGAAAATTCCCCGTGCCGAATACCTTGAGCTGGCGCACCGCTTCAATCCCACCGGCTTCAATGCTGACCAATGGGTGCGCCTCGCCAAACAGGCCGGTATGAAATACCTTATCATCACCTCCAAGCACCACGACGGCTTTGCCATGTACGATTCGGAGATATCCGATTTCAACGTGGTCAGGCAAACAGCCTGGAAGCACGACCCGATGAAGGACCTGTCGGCCGCCTGTAAGCGCTATGGCATCAAATTCGGTTTTTATTATTCGCATGCATTCGATTGGGAACATCCCGATGCTCCCGGCAACGATTGGGAATACAGCAACCCCGGCGGCGATAAAGGCCTCTACGGCGGCGTTAACTGGTACAATGAACACCCCGATCTGCTGCCCAAAGCCCAGCGCTATGTACGCGAAAAAGCCATCCCCCAGATACGGGAGCTGATCAATAAATACCACCCCGACATACTTTGGTTTGATACACCCAGCAAGCTGCCCCTGTCTGAAAACATCGCCATCCTGAAAGCCATCCGCGAAACCGATCTTCATGTAGTCGTCAACGGGCGGCTGGTAAGAGGGTCGTCTACCAATTTCGGCGACTATATAAATACCGCCGACCGCCCCGCAGAGTTTTTCCCCGTTACCGGCGATTGGGAAGCCATCCCCACCACCAATGAATCGTACGGCTATTCAAAATATGACAGTAGCCATAAGCCCGTTGCTCATTTCATCCGCCTGATGGCTACCGCTGCTTCCCGTGGCGGCAACCTCCTGCTCAATATCGGGCCCCGCGGCGATGGCATCATCGACCCGCGCGACGCTGCTATCCTGCAAGGTGTCGGCCGCTGGATAAAGACAAACGGTGAAAGCATTTACGGCACCGCTGCCTCACCGCTGCCCCTGCAAAGCTGGGGCGTATCCACCCGCAGGGGAAACAAGCTCTACCTGCAGGTGTTTACCCGTCCGGCAGATGGTAAGCTCTATGTGGGTGGCATAAAAAGCGCTATTGATAAGGCATCCTTTCTCGTGAGCCCCGCCACAGCACTACCGGTGCAAAGGATCAATGAAAATGATATTGTTATACAATTGCCCAAACGGCTGCCCGATTCCATCAATACCGTTATTGTGCTCTCCTTAAAAAATGATTTGCGCACGGATTCCATACGATATGTATCTTCCAGCACTGGTACCATCCGGCTGCTGGCCTTCGACGCCCGCCTGCAGGGTAAGGGCTTTGGTTATGGCGATGGAAAGACCGCCCGTTACTATGTAGACGGCTGGAAGAGTACCGACCAATACCTGCAATGGGATTTTCGTACCGGCGCCGCCGCCCGCTTTAAAGTGCTGGTTAAATACCTGGCAGGGCCCGAAGACGGTGGCAGCTATCGCCTGGAAGAAGATGGCAGCCCGCTGGAAGAAAAACAGGTAATTATAAAAAAAGGCGTCACCGACATCACTACCGAAGAGGCAGGGATATGGTCGCCCGGCGCCGGCGTTCATACGTTGGCGATAAAACCCGTTGCGATAGCAAAAGCATCGCTGATGAGAATACTCGAAGTGCAATTAATACCCGTAAACGAAAAATAACATATCCATGCAAGGAACAAGAGCCGTATTGTATAGCCTTTTATTATTGGTAGCCGCCCAAACACAGGCGCAGCAGGTAGTCCTGCCCCAGGTATTTGCCGATGCGGAAAAACAAACAAAAGTGATGCTCACCGAAATACCGGCGGCAAAAGGAAGCAATCCCGATCTCGTTTCTCCACGCACCCTTGAAAAGGGCGCGCTCAAGCTGGTGCCTTCCAAAGACTGGACCAGCGGTTTCCTTCCCGGCGAGCTATGGTTTTTATATGAATACACCGGCAAGCCCGAATGGAAATCGGCTGCGCAAACCTATACCGCCAATATCGAAAAAGAACAATGGAACGGCGGCACCCACGATATGGGTTTTAAAGTATACTGCAGCGTCGGTACCGGCTACCGCCTCAGTAAAGACCCGCATTACAAAGAAGTGATCATACAGGCGGCCAAAACATTGTGCACCCGCTTTAATCCCAAAATAGGCAGTCTCAAATCATGGGATAATCGCAGCAAATGGGGCTTTCCCGTTATCATCGATAATATGATGAACCTCGAATTGCTGTTTGCCGCCACGCGCCTCACCGGCGATTCCTCCTTTTACAAAATAGCAGTCACCCATGCCCGCACTGCCATGAAAAACCATTTCCGGAAAGACTACAGCTCCTATCACGTCGTGGATTACGATACCGTTACCGGGCAGTTTGTAAGCCGGGTAACCCACCAGGGCTATGCCGATGAATCGGCCTGGTCCCGCGGACAGGCCTGGGGACTGTATGGATATACGATGTGCTACCGGGAAACAAAAAACAAAGCCTTTCTCGCCCAGGCAGAACATATCGCCGCCTTTATACTGCATCATCCCAACATGCCGGCCGACGGCGTACCTTACTGGGATTTTAATGCGCCCAATATTCCCAATGAGCCACGCGATGCCTCCGCCGCCGCTGTGCTGGCCTCGGGCCTGTACGAACTGAGCACCTACAGCAAAAACGGAACGGCTTACCGCCAGGCAGCCGATAAAATATTGCAAAGCCTTACCAAAGGCTATCGCTCGCCCATCGGTGAAAATCATGGATTTATACTACTGCACAGCACCGGCTCCAAACCAAGCGAGAGCGAAGTGGATGTGCCGCTTAGTTATGCCGATTATTATTACCTCGAAGCACTGCTGCGGTATAGAAAATTGTCAGCTGCCAAAAAGAAATAAGCATTTACACTTAATGGTATGTACGATAAAGCCCGCTACCAGCGGGCTTTATCGTACATATTATACAAAATTCATTTGTTAATTCAGTTTAACACTCTGCCAATAACAGGTAATTAACAAGTAGTTTAAAAACTACTTTTACCATCAGAACTAAACCAGAGTTCCCTAAAACTCTATTACTAACGATTTTGCCAGATTGCTTATGAAATGCAGTTTACCTAAAACTGCAGGATGTATTCTTATTGCCCTTTGCAGCATCCTGCAGGTACAATTTGCCTTTGCCCGGGAAGGCCACAAAACCAGATCCTCACATCGCCCGGCATCAGTCATCCGTTTTATTATTGCAGCGCCCCCCGGCAATCACCCGGTTTATCTATTCGATAAAGAGGTGAGGGGCACCGTGCTGGACTCGGCCAATCACCCGATGTCCGGTGTATCCGTTACCGTTAAGGACGTTGCCAATATCGGCACCACCACCGACATCAACGGTAAGTTTATCCTCAATGTGCCGAACGACAATGCCGTGCTCGTGTTCAGCATGGTAGGCTACGCCAGCCAGGAAATACCGGTGAAGGGAAAAGAAGTCATCAACCTCCAGTTAAAAAGCAGTGCCGGCTCGCTCGATGATGTTGTGGTAGTAGCCTATGGCAAGCAGCGAAAAAGGGATGTGATTGGCTCCGTAACCACCATTACGCCCAGCGAATTAAAAGTGCCTTCCAGCAACCTCACCACCGCATTGGCGGGACGCCTGGCAGGTGTTATCGCCTACCAGCGCTCCGGCGAGCCCGGGCAGGACAACGCAGAATTCTTTATCCGCGGCGCCACCACTTTCGGGTACAAAAAGGACCCCCTCATACTTATCGATGGCATTGAATACACCTCTACCGAGCTGGCCCGCCTGCAGGTGGATGACATTGCACAGTTTTCCATATTGAAAGATGCCACCGCCAGCGCCGTTTATGGTGCGCGCGGCGCCAATGGGGTGATACTGGTCACCACCAAAGAAGGTAAGCAGGGAAAGGCTAAAATCAATATACGGCTTGAAAATTCTATCTCTGCCCCTACCAAAGATGTGAAGCTGGCCGATCCCGTTACCTATATGCGAATGGCCAATGAGGCTTCCATAACGCGGGGTGTGCTGAATGTTCCCTACGATCAAAGTAAAATCGATAATACCGAAGCAGGCGTTAATAAATATATGTTCCCGGCCACCGACTGGAAAAAGGAATTGTTCAAAAAAAGCACCATCAACCAGCGCGGTAATTTCAGCGTAAGCGGCGGCGGCGGGGTAGCCAACTACTTTATTGCCGGTTCGTATACAAAGGACAATGGCATCATGAAGGTGGATAAAAAAAATAATTTCAATAATAACATCGACCTTAAAACCTATAACCTGCGTTCCAACATCGGATTGAAGGTGACGCGCACCACTGATGTAATGGTGCGGCTGTATGGCTCATTCGACGATTATACCGGCCCTATAACCGGGGGCAGCCAGATGTACCGCAATGTAATGCGCTCCAACCCCGTATTGTTTCCTGCCTCTTTCCCGCTCGATGCCGAACATTTCGGGGTGCACCATATTCTTTTTGGCAACGCCGAAAGAGGCTTTTTCCTGAACCCGTATGCCGATATGGTCAGGGGCTACAAACAATCCACCAAATCATTGATGGTAGCGCAATTTGAGCTGAAACAGGATCTTTCTTTCCTTACCCAGGGGCTCAACTTCAGGGCCATGACCAATACCAACCGTCAATCGGCCTTTGATGTGTCGCGCGCATACATACCTTTTTATTACACGGCGCCGGCCAATAGCTACGACAAAGTAACGAACACCTATCACCTGCTGGGCATAAACCCCGATGGAGGCACCGATTTCGTGGATCTCCTGTCGGGCGGCGGAAGAACGGTGGTATCCACTTTTTACCTCGAAGCAGCGGCCAACTACAACCGCAATTTTGGTAAACATGGTATCAGCGCAATGGTTATCTCCATTCTGCGCAGCCAGCTCGAAGCCGGGGCTTCCAGCCTGCAGGAATCGTTGCCTTTCCGCAACCAGGGCCTGTCGGGCAGAACCACGTACAATTATGATAACCGCTATTTTGCCGAATTCAATTTTGGTTACAACGGCTCCGAGCGTTTTTATAAAACAGAACGGTTTGGGTTCTTCCCTTCTGTGGGTGGCGCATGGATGGTGTCCAATGAAAAATTCTTTGAGCCGGCAAAATCGATTGTCACCAAGCTAAAGCTGCGTGGTAACTATGGCATGACCGGCAACGACAAGATTGGCGATAAGGAAGACCGCTTCTTTTACCTGTCCGAAGTTAGGATAGGAGCGCCCGCAAACGCCGCCAGCTTTGGCACCAACGGTGCTTATTCCAGGCCAGGTGTAAGCGTAAGCAGGTATGAGAATTATGATATTACCTGGGAAACGGCGACAAACTCAACATTTGGCCTTGAAGTGGGCCTGTTTAATAAAATAGAAATCATTGCCGAGTATTTCACCGAAAAAAGACGCAATATCCTGATGGATAGAACCCTGCCGTCTACCCTCGGTCTCCAGGTAACCCCGAAAGCCAACCTGGGACAGGCGAAGTCCAGGTCGTTTGAAATATCCGTGGATTATTCCAGCAGGTTTGGCCGGGATCTCTTTGTATCCGCCCGCGGCAATTTTACCTATGCCAAAAATAAATTCGTGGCCTACGAAGAACCGCTCTACGACGAGTGGTACAAGTCGAGAATCGGCCACCCGGTTAAGCAGCAATGGGGCTATATCGCCGAGCGCTTGTTTGTAGACGATGAAGAAGTGAGCAATTCGCCTACCCAAACATTTGGCTCCCGCCCCGTTGCCGGAGGCGATATCAAGTTTCGTGATGTAAACCGCGATGGGGTTATCAATACCCTTGACCAGGTGCCCATCGGCTATCCTACCAGCCCGGAAATTGTATATGGCTTTGGTGCTTCGCTGAAATATAAAGGATTTGATGTGTCCGGTTTCTTCCAGGGTTCGGCCCGCTCTTCTTTCTGGATAGATGTAGAGGCAACCACCCCGTTTGTTTCCTATTTGTATGATGGTGAGAAATTCGGAACGCCGGGCACCAATCCCACCTTTCCTACGGGCACACAGCTCCAGAACCAGCTATTGAAAGCCTATGCCGATAATCACTGGTCGGAAAGCAATCGCAACCTCTATGCGTTGTGGCCGCGGCTCGATAACCAGCTCAACGGTAATAATAACCAGCCAAGCACCTGGTTTATGCGCAACGGCGATTTTCTGCGCCTCAAACAGGTAGAGTTGGGTTATAGTCTCCCTACAGGAATGGCCAAACGGATACACCTGGAGTCATTGCGTGTGTACAGTAATGCCACCAACCTGCTCAACTTTAGCAAATTCAATATCTGGGATGTGGAGATGGGCGGTAACGGGCTTGGATACCCCGTTCAGAAAGTGATCAATTTTGGCATCCAGGTAGGACTTTAAACTTAACACCAATTATGAAAAAGATATTATTATACACCATTATTTTATGCGGTGTTTTTTCATCCTGTAAAAAATACCTCGATGTTGTGCCCGACAATATCGCTACTATTGACTATGCCTTTACGCTGCGCACATCGGCCGAAAAGTATTTATTCAATTGCTTTTCTTACATGCCGGCACATGGAAACTTTAATTTTAATCCTGCCATGTCTGCCGGCGATGAAGTATGGTACATGGACCCCCCGTTGGATGTATCAGGCGCGGTCAACTTCTGGAACATCGCCCGCGGTCAGCAAAACGCCAGCGATCCCTGGGGCGATTTCTGGCTGGGCCAGCGCCAGGGAAAAAATTTATGGATAGCCATCCGGGATTGTAATATTTTTCTCGATAATATCCATAAGGTGCCCGATATGCAGTCGTATGAAAAGGAACGGTGGAAGGCCGAGGTCCTCTTTTTAAAGGCCTATTACCAGTTTTACCTGATGCGCATGTACGGACCTATTCCCCTTGTTAAAACGAACATGCCCATTACCAGCACGCCCGAAGAAGTAAAAGTTTCGAGGGACCCGGTAGACAGTGGTTTCAATTACATTGTGCAGCTGCTCGATGAAGCCGCGGCCAACGACAATATGCCCGACAGGATTATAGGTACGGAAGCGCTGGAGCTGGGCCGCATTACAAAAACGATTGTAAAAGCATTCAAAGCCAAAGTGCTGGTAACGGCCGCCAGTCCGTTATTCAATGGAAATACCGACTACCCCAATTTTAAAACAGTCGCCGGCGTACAGCTCTTCAATCAAACCTTCAACAAATCCAAATGGCAGCGTGCGGTGGATGCCTGCAGGGAAGCCGTTGATTTTTGTCATGCCAACGGGCACGCCCTGTTTTATATGGGCCCTAATTCTTCCTTTGTTGTAAACGATACATTAAGAAAGCAGCTCGACCTGCGCGGTGCGCTGAATGTGAAAGAAGCCAATAACAATGAGATCATCTGGGCCAATACCTCCAGCATGGCCGATATAAACATGCAGCGCTGGACGATGCCCATACTGGCCACCTTGGCTATCAGCGGCAGCGGCCCCAAAGGGATACTGGCCCCGCCCATTAAAATGGCCGAATTGTTTTATTCAAAAAACGGGGTGCCTATTACAGAAGATAAGACCTGGAATTTCGGGCAGCGCTTCGATTTAAAAACCGCTACTGCTGCCGATAAGTTTTATGTTAAGGACGGCGAGCAAACGGTAAAGCTGCATTTTGACCGCGAACCCCGTTTCTATGCCAGCATGGCATTCGACAGGGGCATCTGGTTAGGCAACTGGGTCAATAATTACGATTATACCAAAGCGTTGCTGTATCCCAAGGCCCGCCGGGGCGAATTTTCGGCCAAGCAGGGTGTAAGCAACTGGTCTGTTACCGGCTACTGGATCAAGAAGCTGGTAAGCCTCAGTACCGCGGCTGATAAAGACGGCGCCCTCACCTACGAAAACTATCCCTGGCCGGAAATAAGGTTATCAGACCTGTATTTATTGTATGCCGAGGCGTTGAATGAATTAAACGGCCCCGGTGCGGAAACCTATAAATGGATCAACCTGGTGCGCCAGCGTGCCGGCCTGCAATCGGTGGAAGATTCGTGGACCAATTTCTCAAACGAGCCTTCCAAACATACCAACCAAAACGGCCTGCGGCAGATTATTCACCAGGAGCGCATGATTGAGCTGGCTTTTGAGGGACAGCGTTATTGGGACCTCAAACGATGGAAAGAAGCGCACGTAGTTTTAAATGGCCCTATTGCCGGGTGGAACACCGTAGCTACAGACGCCACTTCGTATTATAAACCGGTGGTGCTGTATTCGCAGGCATTTAATATGCGCGATTATTTCTGGCCGATAGAAATACAGGAAGTGCTTAAAAACAGGAACATACTTCAAACCCCCGGCTGGTAATTCACCACAGTAATTATTACTTTAAATAATTAACCATGAAAAATTTTAATCCCTTTTTACCGCTCTGCCTTGTTTTAATACTGATGGCGGTTGCCTGTAAGCAGGACCATATTGAGCCGATATCCGGCGGCGGCGCTGCACCCGGGCCCATTAAAAATGCGCAGGTACAGAATATTTCCGGTGGCGCCCAGATTTCTTTTACACTGCCCAATGCCACCGACCTGCTGTATGTAAAAGCAGACTACGACCTGCATGGTACTAAAATGGAAGCCAGGACCTCCTTTTATAAAAACAACCTCATTGTGGAAGGCTATGGCGATACCGTGGAGCATAGTGTGACCCTATATGCCGTGAGCCGGAGCGAGCAGGTGTCCGAACCCGTTAAGGTAACCATCAAACCCTTGACCCCCCCCGTTATTACTATCCGGCGATCCTTGAATGTGGTAGAAACCTTTGGCGGCGTATTCGTATATTTTAAAAACCCCGATGACGCCAACGTGGTGATGAAAGTGATGATAGAAGACAGCGCCACAAAGGAATGGCGGATTATTAATAGCTTTTATACCAGCCTCGACTCAGGCAAGTTCTCTACACGGGGACTGCCTCCTGTGCAGCGAAAGTTCGGTATATATGTAAAAGACAAATGGAATAATGTATCCGATACGCTTGTTGTATTAAAAACACCCGTTTACGAAGAGCAGCTCGACAAAAACAAATGGGCGGATATGCGCAAAAAGAGCTACCCCATCCCACAGGTGGCTCCCTTGCCCGCTTCCGGCGTGGCCCTGGGTGAACCAACAGACTACAATGGTACTTACGTGCTGAAAAACATCTGGGACGGTAGTACCACTACCATGTTCCATACCAAGGAAAAATTCGACCTGCCTTTCTGGCTTCCCATCGACCTGGGTGTAAAGGCTGTGCTCAGCCGCTATAAATTATGGCAAAGACCGCAAACCTATTCTTATGACCATGGCAATCCGCACAAATGGGAAATATGGGGCACCAATGATATTACCAAGGCAAACAGTTGGGTAAAGCTGGTCGATCAAACCATGGTTAAACCTTCCGGGCAAGGTCCGGGCGTGGCCCTTACCGACGATGATCTTGCCGCCATAAACGAGGGCCAGGAATTTGATTTTCCCATCGGGATTCCTGCAGTAAGGTATATTGCCTGGAAACATATCGACAGCTGGGGCTCTATCGATGGCTCTACCGGTCACCTGCACATGATGGAGCTGACGATTTGGGGGCAGAAACAGTAAAATAAAAATCAAAAAAGATGTTGTATCGTTCTATTAAATATTGTGTTGCAGCGCTTGCCGCAGCCAGCCTGCTGGCGGCCTGTACCAAGCTGTCGGATAGCTATAAGGACTTCGTCAAAGACGGCGAGATATATTATCCCGGCCGGGCCGACTCGCTTACCATAGCCCCGGGCCGCAACCGTATTCTGCTCACCTGGCTGCTGATATCCGATCCCAAGATCACCAAAACAACGCTGTACTGGCACAACAAAGGCGATTCTATCGTCATTCCTGTACAACGAAGCGCGGGAAC
>Ga0307508_10001435_pt1 | contig 26840 bp, 22 predicted proteins | sample 9_EM_MG_FD_203089 | JGI IMG/M metagenome (GOLD analysis project Ga0307508, IMG submission 203089) | Populus trichocarpa ectomycorrhiza microbial communities from riparian zone in the Pacific Northwest, United States - 9_EM | ecosystem: Host-associated > Plants > Roots > Unclassified | place...
CTGCCACCTTTGCCGCCGCCACCGCCCGCGCCGCCTTTGCCGCCGCTGCCGCCGCTGCCGCCTTTGCCGGCACTGCCGCTGCTGCCGCCCTTACCTGCGCTGCCGCTCTTACCGCCGGTGCCACTGCTGCTTAGCGTGCCGCCGTTCTCGTCTGGCGCGCTGCCGCCGGTCGTCCCGCCGCTGCTCGCCTTGCCGGCCGTCGTCGTGGTCGAGCCACCGGTCGAGGTTTGCCCGCCCGTCGACGCTTTGCCGCCGGAGTCGCCCTCGCCGCCAGCGCCGAGGTCCTCTTCGGGTCGCGGGTTGTTCTGCTTCGCGCACGCCGCGACGATCAACCATAGCAATGCAGGCAAGCGCAAACTACGCATGAGAACCCTCGCGCACGAACGCAGACGTCAACAAACGTAGACTGCACCTCGCTTGTCGACAAGGCAATGCGCCGAGTTTGCTTGCGCACGCGCAGCGCGCGACAATGTACGTCAGTGTGCGGGACAGGACTTTGCCCAGAAAGCGCTGCAATAGCCTGCAGGGTGAATCGGCCCTTTCAGCAGCTTGCAGCCGTCGCAATCAGCGTCGGTGTTGGACGGATACTGCTGGCAGCCGTTGCAGAGCTTGGCCGGGTCGGGCGAGCGATCGGTGTAGTGCATCGTTGCGCGAAGCTTGGTCTAGCTGAAGAGAGCCTGCATTTTCGACGTCGTCGAACATTGTCGTTCGGGTGTACGTTTCTTCGACGACCGCGCCCTCGACCGGACATAGGCCGATGTGCCGCGCGTGGGACAAGTCCGTCTTGGAATCGTAGTTGGTTTTTTCGTGGTCGCAGGGGCGTGCAGCACCTACACGGCCCCTACGCCAAGCGCCGTGGGGGGCGACGAGACGGCCGGCGGCTCCGGCAACACCGGCGGTAAGAGCGACCAGGCCGGTAGCGGCGGAACCATCGTGGACCTTGGCCCCGAGCTCGGCGGTGATTTCAGTATGGGCGGCTGCGACCCGAGCACCGACCTCACCTGCGGCTTGCCGCCCGGCGAGCCGTCCTTCTGCGGCGACGGCCATCAAGATCCGGGTGAAGCCTGCGACGACGGCAACGCCGTGTCAGGCGACGGCTGCACCGCGACCTGCGCCCAAGTCGAGGCCGACTTCATCTGCCCGACACCCGGCTCGCTCTGCGTCTCGACGCAAAAGTGCGGCGACAAAAAGATCAGCTCGAACGAGACATGTGACGACGGCCAGGCAACCCCCAAAGACGGTGACGGCTGCGACGCCACGTGCCAAATCGAAAAAGGTTGGGCCTGTCTGACGCCCGGCGAGCCGTGTCAGGCGGCGAAGTGCGGCGACGGCATCATCGCCGGCAACGAGCAGTGCGAAGACGGCAATGCCATACCAACGTCCAAAGACGGCTGCAGTGACAGCTGTCAGCTCGAAGACGGCTTCGTCTGCCCGACGGTGGGCAAGGCCTGCAGGGCAACCGTGTGCAACGACGGCAAGCGCGAAGGCAGCGAGCCGTGCGACGACGGCAATCAAATCGTCGGCGACGGCTGCACGCCGCTCTGCCAGGTCGAGCCGAAGTGCCCGAAGAGTGGCGGCGCTTGCAGCAGCCGTTGCGGTGACGGTCTCATGCTGCCGAACGACGCCGAAGAGTGCGACGACGGCAACGTCGTCGACGGCGATGGCTGCTCGTCGACCTGCACCATCGAGAAAGGCTACGCCTGCCCGGTCGTGACGGGCGCCCTGCCCGGCACTCTGCTGTTGCCGTTCGTGTTTCGCGACTTCATCTCGCGGCCGGTGCCGACGAAGCCTCTGCCCGCCGTCACGCTACCGCGGCATCCCGACTTCAACGGGGGCTGCAAGGGCCCGCTGGTCGAAGGCGTCGTCAATCCGGTGCTCGACGCCGAGGGCAAGCCGACGAACTCGCACCTGTGTGATTTGCCCGCGGCGCCGACCTGCACGGTCAACGTGACTTACGTCAATACCGGCGATTTCTGCTACCAAGATGACAAATGCGTCGTGGTCGTGCCGCCCGGCGATCCTCCCAAGCCGCCCGCGCCTCCGGACGCGAACGTGACCTGCGAGGGTCTCACCCACGCGAACAATCCGCTCGCCGGTCACCCCACCGAAGACCCCTTCAAGTTCTGGTACCGCGACACCGACGGCGTGAACATCACGCGCGTCGTGCCGATCACGTTGACGAAGAACGCGCAAAACGTTTACTCGTACCAAGCACCGGCGGACGGTCTCTACCCGCTCGACGATTTCGGCTGGCAAGCTTCCGGCGACGACCTCGGCTTCAACATCAAGACCGGCAGCGATCCGACGGCCAAGCTTCACAACTACGGCTTCACGACCGAGGTGCGCTACTGGTTCTCGTTCAACGGCGGCGAAACCCTGAACTTCTCGGGTGACGACGATGTGTGGGTGTTTGTCAACGGCCACCTGGCGCTCGACATGGGCGGCAAGCACGGCCAGGCGTCGCGCACGTTGGTGTTGAACGCCAACGGCACCGCCACCTGCGCCACCTGCACGGACACCCATCCTCTTGGCACGTCGTTCGACCTCGGCATCACGCCCGGCAACGTCTACGAGATCGCGCTGTTTCACGCCGAGCGCCAAACGGCCGCGTCGAACTTCAACCTGTCCCTGACCGGCTTCGTCAACCAAAAGAGCGTCTGCAGCACCGTGTGCGGCGACGGCATCATCATGGGCGACGAAGAGTGCGACGAAGGCGCCAAGAACGGCGCCGCCGGCTACGGCGGCTGCACCAAGCAATGCAAGCGCGGCTCGTACTGCGGCGACGGCCACGTCGACGCACCCTACGAAGACTGCGACGACAGCATCAACGTCAGCCAATACGGCGGCTGCGCGCCGGGTTGCAAAGCCGGCCCCAGCTGCGGCGACGGCATCGTGCAATCGCAATTAGAAGACTGCGACGACGCCGAGTTCGAGGGCCTGTACAACGGCTGCGCGAAGAATTGTAAGCTCGGACCGCACTGCGGCGACAACATCGTGCAAGAAGACGCCGGCGAAACCTGCGACGACGGCAACCACGTGAACTTCGACGGCTGCACCGCCACCTGCAAAATCGAAAAGCCGAAGTAGCGCCTGGGGCTGCCGCGCCGCAGCCTCATTGCAGAAACTACCGTAGCGTCTTCTGGCAAGGTCGTACGGCCGTCAGCCGGACGCGTCCCGCGTCTCTCGCGACTGGACACCCGTTTCGCTTCCCGGACTTTTCACAGGGAGTCCCCGCCATCTCCGATTCCCTGTGGAATCTCGCAGGCGCTCGCCATGAGCGACCAGGACGGAGCCGGCCCGAGACGTGCCGATCGGCGGGACCGAGCGACGCTACGTGAGATTCTGCAGACGAGCTGCAGCAGGGCAGCCGGCCCGCGAAATGACGTTGACGAGCGCGAGGCGTGGTCGATGATTCGGCCATGTTGGTCGTGCACATTCAGATTCAGGTGAAGCCCGAGCACGTCGAGGCCTTCGTCGTCGAAACGCGCAAAAATTCGCAAGCCAGTTTGATGGAAGCCGGCGTCGCGCGTTTCGACTTGGTCCAACGAGCCGACGAGCCCACACGCTTCGTGCTGGTCGAGGCCTACAAGACCCCCGAAGCGCCGGCCCTGCACAAGCAAACAGCGCACTACGCCGCCTGGCGTGATGCGGTCGAGCCGATGATGCAGAGCCCGCGCACGCGGGTCGAGTTCAAGAGCATTTGCCCCGAAGAGCCGCGCTGGAGCACGCCAGCCGAATGAGCGAAGGCGAGCTCCGGCCCTTCGAGTTTCTGAGCGCCGGGCGCATCGTTTTCGGCTCCGGGGTGGCCGCGTCTTTGGGCGAGCGCGCGCGAAAGCTGGGGCGCCGCGCGCTGTGGGTCACAGGCAAAGATCGCGGCCGCGTGGCGGCACTCGAGGCGCAGCTGCTGCAAGCCGGCATCGAGCTCGAGACCGTGAGTGTTGCCGGCGAGCCACGCGTCGAGGACGCTATCTTGGCGGTGCAGGCCGGGCTTCGCGTAGGCGCGGAGCTGGTGGTGGCTTGCGGTGGTGGCAGCGTGATCGATTTGGGCAAAGCCGCAGCGGCGCTGCTCACCAATCCGCGCGACCCGTATGATTTTTTGGAGGTGGTCGGTCGTGGCCAGCCGCTCGACGTCGCGGCGCTGCCGCTGATCGCGCTGCCCACGACCGCGGGCACGGGCGCCGAAGTGACGAAGAACGCCGTGCTCGCTTCGTCGCAGGCGCACGTGAAGGCAAGCTTGCGGCACGACTCGATGCTGCCGGCGGTTGCGCTGGTCGACCCCGCGCTCACGCTGAGCATGCCAAAAGCGGTTACGGCTGCCACGGGTCTCGACGCGCTCACACAGTGTCTGGAGCCGTTCGTGAGCTGCCAGCACAACCCGCTCACCGACGCGCTCGCGCTCGAAGGCCTGCAGCGCGGCGCCCGTTCGCTCGAGCGCGCCTTTCGTGACGGCAGCGATTTGGCGGCGCGCGAAGACATGGCGCTGTGCGCGCTGTTCGGCGGTCTCGCGCTCGCGAACGCCAAGCTCGGCGCGGTGCATGGCTTCGCCGCGCCCATCGGCGGACAATTCGCGGCTCCGCACGGCGCCGTCTGTGCGCGGCTCTTGCCGCTCGTCATGCAAGCCAACATCGCGGCGCTTCGAGCTCGCGCACCTGAAAGCCCCATCCTCCAACGCTTCGAGCGGGTGGCAGGCGTGCTGACCGGCAGCCCGCGCGCAAGCATCGCCGACGGCGTCGCGTTCGTGCAGGAGCTGACCCGCAGACTCGCGGTGCCTGGCCTCGCCGCCTACGGCATGAAGCCCGACGATATTCCGGGCATCGCCGAAAAGGCCGCTGTCGCTAGCAGCATGAAGGGCAATCCGATCGCGCTCACTCGCCCGGAGTTGCGTCAGATCTTGGAACAGGCTCTCTAAGAAGCCGCGCGCTCGAGTCCCGATTCTGGTCGAAATCGTTAACTGAATTTGCAGACTCGGACACGAAGCGCCCGCTGATGCAGCCACCACACAGGTGGCTTGACCGGGCAGGCAGGCGTTGTTGTTCAGCACGCAACGGGCTGGGCCGGTGTCGGACTGGCAATGCTCGAACGCACGGCAGTCGCTGGTGACGAGCGTGGGCGAACCATTGCCGGTCGGCACCACGCACGCGCGCGCTTGTTTGGGCGTCGTGCATTCGCCTTGCGTCGACACGCCCTGACACGGATCCGGCATATCACTCGCGCCGCCGACGGGGGCTTCACCAGCCGCCGTCCCAGCGCTGCCCGGCGCAGCGGCGCCGCCTTGGCCGCCGCTGGCAGGTGCCGCCGGCGAGCCGCCTGCGGTTTGGCCGGCGCTGTCGGATGCCGGGGCGCCGCCCGCGGCTTCGCCGCCCGGGCCTCCCTGCCCGGCGCTGCTCCCCGCGGTGGCCGTCGCCGGCGCCTGGGCGTCGTCTGGCGGCTTTTGTAGTGGCACCGGGGGTAGGCCCGCCCGCCACCTGACCTTTAACCAGATCTTTCAGCTGCCCCCCGCTGTGTGGACGCGAAGCTCGTTCATCTGCCATTGGCGGCGCCCCACGCACCTTGTACGCCTCGAACCACGCCGCGCCGAACGCCTCTGGTCCGCTGCTGGAGATGTATTAAGCTCCAGGGTTCGCCTGCCGTTCGAGCGGGCAAAATAGCAGCAACGAGGCACGCCATGAGTTGGTCAATCCTCATCGTCGACGACTCCTCTCTCATTCGGTCACAATTGCGCGCAGCCCTCGAGGCCAAAGGCGTCCGCGTCGTGGAAGCCGAAAACGGCAGCGAAGGACTATGGCGTGCACGCGAGAATCTGGTCGACTTGGTGATCGCGGACATCCACATGCCGGTGATGGACGGCATCCACATGGTGGAAGAGCTGCGCAAGATCCCCGAATACGCGACGACACCCATCTTCATCCTCACGTCCGACGCTGCCCTATCGCGCGCCGAGGAGGGCAAGCGTGCCGGCGCCAACGCCTGGATCCTCAAACCGGTGAAGACGGATCTACTGTGGAAGGCCATCGAAAAGGCGCTGTTCGGGCGCGCTAGCAGCTTGCCGGCCATCCAGGCATCGGCCGTCTCCTCTCCGGGCTCCAGTAACAAATGAGCTCAGACAAACAGGTTCTCGTCGTCGACACCGCCAACGGGGCGCTCACGTTCGTGATGGAAGAGCTCAATGAGCTCGGCTTTAGGGTGATCTGGGTGCCTACGCTGGCCGCAGCGCTGGAGTTCATCGAGGCCGGGCCCAAGCTCAGTCTGATCGTCGCCAGCTCGGCGGCGACAAAAAAGGGCGGGCTCGAGTTTCTGGCGCGGGTGCGGGACTTTGCTCCCGACGTGCGCATGATTTGGGGCGCCAACGCGGACGCGCCGGCTCGCGACACGCCCGCCCGCACAGGCGCCTCGCCAGACAGCCTGCTGCCCGAGCCGTTTCGAGTCGACGAGCTGCGCAGCGCCATCTCTGACTTGTTGGCCGAGCACTTCTACCCGCCGGCCATCGCCGACGCCGTCAAGCGCGCCGCGCTCGAGGTGCTGGGCAACGTCGGGGGCTTCGAGGTCGACGGCGGTGCTTTCTTGGTCGCCAACCAAACCGCATTGTCCGATTTGAGCGCCGTCATCCCATTTTCAGGCGGCGCTTCCGGACACTTGATGGTCGGCCTGACCAGCGCTGACGCCCGCGCGCTCTTTCAGGCATTTTTGCCTGGGGTCCGCCCGATCCGCATCGACCGCATGGAAGACTTGGTCGGCGAGCTGTGCAACCAAATCCTGGGGCGCATCAACTCGTTCTTCACCGAGCGCTCGGTCTCCATTCAGCACGGCACGCCGATTTTCATTCGTGCCGCCGGCAGCACGCTGCGTTACCCCGGCAGGCAGCCGTCATTCGCAGTGACGCTCAAGCGCGGAGAGACGCGCGTCGCACTCGAGTACTACTTGGGCCAATTCGACCGCGCCACCTTGCAAGCGCCGGTGAACACGCGCGTGCTGCGCCTCGGCGAGATTCGTTACCTGTAGTCGCGACAGCCGGTAGCGCAGCTTGCGGGCGGGCACGAAGCCTGAGCGGTGCTATGCAGGCGCCATGATGATCGTGGTCTTTAGAAATCGCGTGCGTGAGGGTCTGGAGGAAGAGTTCGCAAAGCGGTCGGCCGAGATCTATGAGCAGGCGCTGAAGATGCCGGGTCTGGTTTCCAGCAAAGACTTCGTCGCCGCAGACGGCGAACGTGTGGCGATCATCGAGTTCCGCGGTGCCGAAGAGCTCGAAGCCTGGCGTGTTCAGAGTGAGCACTACCAGGCCCAACAGCAGGGCAGGGAGCGCTTTTTCTCCGAATACTCGCTGCAGGTCTGCTCGCTCGTCCGCGAGTCGCGCTTCACGGCTCCTGCGGAAGCCTGAGTGCCAAAAGGCTCGGGCGTGGTTCCACGGCGCCCAGCCCTGCCTCCTCATATGCTTCTTTCAGCGAGTCGCAGCTGGAAATCTTGGCGTGGACCGCGAAAGCGAGCGAGGCGGCCACCATGCGCGCGGCCGCGATGGGCGAGACGAAGATCACCTTCTGGCCGCCTCGATCTTTGAAGCTGCTGAACCAGCGCGCTCCCGCCGACACCGCCCCGGGATCGAAGCCGGTCAGCTCGAGCTGTTCGATGATCCAGTTCGGATTGTCGAGACCGAGCACCGCGGAACGGAACTGCTCGAACTGCTGTTCGGCGAGCGCGCGCGTCATGTGACCGCGCATGCGCGTGAGGATCACGTTCGCACCGAGCCGTTCGGTTTCGATGGCGTCATGCGATGCTGATCGCGATTGGGTTCTTGGTGAGGCGACCAATGTAAACCGGGTCAGACTACGAAATCGGACAGAGTCGGGCCGACTTTAGTTGTCGCGCAGGATTGGCGCGCTGCGAAGAAAGCCGAGAATGTGGGGAAGTTATACACCTCGAGCGTCGGCATGGAGAAATTCGTCACTCCTGGGGCTTAAGACCTACACGGCGAGGTCGCTGGTTTGGCAGAGGCGCCGAACGCGTGCCTCGGAGCGAGACAGATGTTGCATTCGACGATACCGCCGCGCTGGAACGACGACGAAATGCCCTCACGGGCGACGCTGGCCGAAGCGCTGCGTTGCCCATTTCCGCTGCGCATCAATCAACACGTTCAAGCAGCGCACGAGCATTCGCTGCGCTGGCTCAAACGAGTGTTCGGCGACGAGCTCTTGGCGCAAAAAGCCGGCCGCGCGCGCATGGCTTGGATGGTCGCCGGTTTCTATCCCAGCGCGGGCGTCGCCGAGCTGTCGCTCGCGGCGGACTACCTGTGTTGGGCTTTCGCGCTCGACGATTTGGGCGACGAGACCACGATCGGTGAACGGCCGGCGCAGCTCGCCAGTCTGTTCGAGCAGTTCGACGCCGTCTTCACCGACGCGCCGCTCGCGCCGAGCGCGACCGCACTGGTCTTGGCCCTGCGCGACATCGTTACACGCCTGCGCCAGATCGCGACGCCTGACGAGGTCAACGCTTTCCGCACCGGCAATCAGGCCTATTTCGGCGGCATGCTCTGGGAGGCCAACAACCGCGCGGGCAGGTGGGTGCCGCACGAATCGTCGTTCTTGATGCTGCGGCCGGCGGCGGGAGCGGTGCCGCCGTTCTTCGCGTTGGTCGAGCCGCTCGAGCGGCTGCGGCTTTCGCCGGCGGTGAAGGCGCACCCGCACGTGCTCGAGCTGCAGCGACTGGCCGGCGGCATCGTGTGCTGGATCAACGACGTGCTCTCGTACGAAAAGGAGCGCAAATTGAGCGACGTTCACAATTTGGCCATCGTTTACGAGGTGCACCGCCTGCTGCCGCCAGGCGCCGCGCTCTCGCAAGCGGTCAAGCTGAGCAACGCCGAGGTCGACGGCTTTCTCGCGCGCGCCGCGGCGCTGCCGAAGTTCGGTGACGAAGACGACCGCTTGCTGGCGCGTTACATCGACGTGTTGGGCTCGATGATCCGGATTACGCGAGACTGGACGCTGGGCTCGGCCCGCTACGCGGAGAGCGACGACCTCGCCCGTTTGGCAGGCTGAGCCGCCCGAAACGCGGCTTGACGCGCGGCCGGTTTCGTTAGGGCATGTGCCTGTGAAACACGACCGGGCGCTCCCTTGCAGCGTGGTACTCGCGCGCTGCTTCGTGCTAGCTCTGGCATGTGGGCTATTCGCGTGTCGGGCGACGCCGGCGCCAAGGTCCTTTATAGCGCGAAGCATGAGCGAGCCGCCGAAACCACCACCCGCCCGAGCCGAGCGTGGCATCACTTACCCGACCAGCCCGCGGGGCTCCGTGGTTGACGTGTTGCACGGCGTTTCGGTGCCGGATCCGTATCGCTGGTTGGAGGACGCGGACAGCGCCGAAACCCAGCACTGGATCGCCGCGCAGAACCAGCTGACGCGCGGCTTCTTGGATCAGTTGCCCGTGCGCGCGAAGATTCGCACGCGGCTGCGCGAGCTGTGGGACTACGAACGCTTCGAGCTGCCGTTCGAGCGCGGGGGACGCTACTTTTACTTCTACAACTCGGGCCTGCAGAATCAGCCGGCGCTGTACTGGCTGCGCTCGCCGGGCGGAGAGCCTAAGCTCTTGCTCGATCCGAATCTGCTGTCGTCCGACGGTACGGTGGCGCTCAGCCACGTCGAGCCGACCGAAGACGGCAAGCTCATCGCCTACGGCCTGTCGCGTGCCGGCTCGGATTGGACCGAGTGGCGCGTGCGCCGCGTCGACGACGGGCAAGACCTGCCAGACCTGCTGAAGTGGTCGAAGTTTTCGTCGGTAGCATGGCGCGCGGACTTCGCCGGCTTCTACTACAGCCGCTACGACGAGCCGAAGCCGGGGGCAGCCTTGTCGGAGGCGAACTTCTTCAACAAGCTCTATTTTCACCGGCTCGGGCAAAAGCAGGCTGACGACGCGCTGGTCTATGAAGAGCGCGACAAACCCAAGCGCAGCTTCGGAGCGACGACGACCCGCGACGGTCGCTACCTCGTGATCACTGCCGACGAGGGCACGGACCCCAAGAACGCCGTGCTGTACCTCGATCAGCACAAACCGAAGGCGGCGCCCGTCGCGCTCGTGCCGGAGCTCGAGGCCGCCTACGACTTCATCGGTAACCGTGGCAGCACGTTTTGGTTTCGCACCGATCGCGGCGCGCCGCGCGGTCGCATCGTCAGCATCGACGTGTCGAAACCACAGCCAAGCTTCGTGGAGCTGGTCGGCGAACAACCCGAAACCTTGCAGCAAGTCGAGCGGGTCGGCGGCAAGTTTCTGGCCAGGTACTTGAAGGACGCACACGCCGAGGTGCGCGTATTCAGCGACGTGGGTGCGCCAGCGGGGTCGCTGGCGTTGCCGGGGCTCGGCACGGTTTGGCTCACTCAGGGCGATGACACTCGCGCCGAGACGTTCTTCAGCTTCGAGAGCTTTCACGAGCCGAGACGTGTGCTGCGTTACGACATCGCGAAAAATCACAGCGAAATCTTTCGGCAGCCGCGCGTGAAGTTCGATGCGGACGCGTACCAGACCAAGCAGGTCTTTTTCGCCAGCAAAGACGGCACGCGCGTGCCGATGTTCATCACTCACAAAAAGGGCCTCACGCCCAGCCCGAGCACGCCGTGTCTGCTGTACGGCTACGGCGGTTTCGACATCTCGATCACCCCGAGCTTCAGCGTCGGTAGCTTGACTTGGCTCGAGCTGGGCGGTGTTTTGGCGGTGCCGAACCTGCGCGGCGGCGGCGAATACGGCGAGAGCTGGCACGAGGCCGGCAAAAAGGCGCACAAGCAAAACGTGTTCGACGACTTCATCGCCGCCGCCGAATACCTCGAGGGCGAGCGGCTCACGTCGCGCGCCAAGCTTGCGATTTCAGGTCGCTCGAACGGCGGACTGCTGATCGGCGCCATGCTGGCGCAGCGCCCCGACCTGTTCGGCGCGGCGTTGCCCGGCGTCGGCGTCATGGACATGCTGCGCTTCCACAAGTTCACCATCGGCTGGACGTGGACGGACGACTACGGTTCGCCCGACGACCCCGACGACTTCAAGGCTTTGCTCGCGTACTCGCCGCTGCACAACCTGAAGCAAGGCGCGAAGTATCCGGCCACCTTGATCACCACCGCCGACCACGACGATCGCGTCGTGCCCGCACACAGCTTCAAGTTTGCGGCGGCCTTGCAGCACGCACAGGCCGGCGACGCGCCGGTGCTGATCCGCATCGAAACGCAAGCGGGCCATGGCGCCGGCATCCCGACCGACAAGCGCATCGACGAAATCGCCGACCAGTGGGCATTTCTAGTGACGGAGCTTGCCGCTCTTTAGGTCGATATCGAGCTGACGCGTGCGCGGCGGATCGTGACAGACTAGCTGCGGTGTCGAGCCCGGCACTTTGTCTTGGACGAGCTGCGCCAGCCTTTTGCCGAGCTTGAAATCCGGAACGCGCGCGCCGAAAAACTTGCGACCGTCGCGCTCGAACTCGATGAATTGCAGCTCGGCGAATTCGCCATGACCCTTGAGGGCTTCGCGCGTGGCCGGGTAGTCGTAGTCGGCGGGTGATTTGCGACCCAACGTGTAGAGGAGCACGAACGGAGTTGCGCACGAGTCGACGGGCGGACCCGGCAGCTGGTATTCGCGCTGCTTCTCGGCTCTCGCTTCCTCGGTCGGCATCGCATGCGGCGCCGGGCGCGTATGCAGCAAGTAGCGGTGACCATACTCGTTGGACAGCGTGCTGACGATCGCCCAAACATCGCCTGGTCCGCGCGGCCAAAGGCTCTCGAGCTTGAACTTACTGACGTCCGCCGCGTCTGCCGGTAGCTCGGGCCAGGGGACGTGCGCCCATTCGCCCGTGACCGAGCGGGACCAGAGCTCGTCCTTACGGTTGCTGGCGAACAGCACGCCGTCGCTTTCGACCCACATCTGGCTTACGCCCTCGGGGATCGGCGCGGGCAAAACTTGCCAGCTCTTGCCGTCGAAGTGGGCGAAGTAGTCGCTCTTGAGCCAGCGCTGGTCGTTGCCCGGGTTCGTGGTGGTCTCTTTCAAGCTGGCCACGAAAATGTCGGAGGCCGACAGTGCCCCCAACGTCGTCGAAGACCACTCGACGCTCTTCACGTCTCCGCTCGGCAGGGTCTCCGGCAGCGTCGTAAGCGTGCTGTTCTTGGCGCCCGCCGCCCAACGTTCGACCGCCAGTGGCATGTCGTCGCCGGTATCGCAGCGCATACCGAGCGCGACCACCTCGCCGCTCGGCAGGGCGCGCCAAGCGTCAATTCTGAGGTTCGTCATGCACATCGCGAATGGCTCGGACTGCTTGGTCTTGCTGAACTCCGGGAGCGTGACGTGGGGGTCGCCCGACAGCAGCAGAAACGACGCTTCGAAGGCCATGCCCGCTTGTTTGAGCGCGAGCATGCGCCCCGAAGTCCAGGGCTGAACGCCGTTGATGAAGTGGCCCTCCGTCGTGCGCTGTTTGCGCGACCAGCTCTTGCCGTCCCAGCCCCACGCCGTGGAGTAACCGCTGCGACCGGACGGCTCGGTCGTCGACAACCACAGCGCGTCCGGCCAGCGCCCCGCGATGGCCTCGACCGAGATCATGAACGGCTCGGCGGGCAATCCGCGCTTGAGCAACGGATCTTGCAGGATTTCGTCGCCGACCAGCTCGAGCTCGACACCGAACTGTGACAGCACGAAGCCGCGCTCGCTGGCGGCAAACAGCTGGTTGTCCACGGCCACCTCGCCGATCACTTTGAAGGGTGAGCTTGGCGTGGAGGCGCCCGCTGCAGTCGGCGCTGTCGTTCCGCTCGGGCTCGCGGGCGGCGGCGGCGCGGCGGGTTTGGTCGGTACGGTTGTCGGGCCGCCGCATGCGATCGCTGCGAGCGCGCCCCAAATTGCCAGCTCTTTCATGGGTTCTTCTCCAAAGCTCCGCTCGTGATTTCGATTTCGCCGTCCACGCTGGCGTCTTGCTCGCGCTCGGAGCGCGGGTGGTCGACGCGTTGGTACGCCACGCGCCAGTCGATCGGCAGGTTTGCCGCCGCGGGGCCAAGCTCCAGCTCGATCACGAGCGGAGCCGAAAGCGGCCGATCGTCGCGCGTGGCGCTGCGCAGCACGACGCCGAACGGGCTCGGCTGGCGCTGCCAGTGACGTGCCAGGTAGCGGCTCGCGCTGGCGGCGACCTGCCACTCGGGGCCGACCGCCTCTGCCGAGACCTCGATGCGCCGAAACAGATCGCCCGTAGGGAAAGCGTGTCCAACGTTGCGCGGCGTGAGCGTGATGCGCGCACCGTGCTCCGTACGCTCGGCGGCTACGCTGACCGCACTTCGTACCAGCTCGGCGTCGTGCCCGCCCGCGAAGGCATGACTGCGGTGCGCGCTGGTGCCACCCGCGGTCAGCGGCATATGACAGCTGCTGCAGCTGGCGCTGGTTTGCGACTTGGCGTGCTCGCTCAGCGTGGCCTGCATCAGCTCGGGCTTGCCGCGCGCGCCCCGGTCTGGAAAGGCGAATTCGTGACAGCCGGAACATGCCGCGCTGCCCACGAAACGCGGGTCGCGCAGCAGCGGGTGCGGCGCCGGCTCTGCGCGCGACGTTGCGGCTCCGGCCAGCACGTCTTTGCCCACGACGTGACACGTGACACAGCCGACGCCGACGCTCGCGGCCGCCTCCGGCACCGCCGCTCGCTCGTCGGCTTCGGGCGCGTGGCAACCCCTACAAAACCCTAGCGGCTCGAGCGCCAGCGCTCGCTGATACGCCGCGTCCATGTGAGAGCGCGCATGAAACGACCCGCGCCATTCGCCGGCGATCTCGGCGTGGCAGCCCTCGCAGCCGCGATTCAGCGCCGCCGCGTCTTCGGCGCTGCGTCCGCGCGGCGACGGACCGGGCAGTGCGGGGCTCGTCCTTGCATAAGGGCGTTCGAGCGAGAGCGGCTGATGCGCGCCGCCGCAGCCGGCGACGACCGCTGCGACTGCCAACGCCAGAACACCACGGCCGCTCTGCACGCCGGCAGACTACCCGACCCGAGCACGCCCCGTCAGTGCCCGACCGGCGCCGTGCCCAGCGCCGCGTCCTCTTTGACGTGAAAGGGCGCGATCGCGGCGGCAATGATCGACGGCACCGAGGCCACCAAACAGAACATGAAAAAATGCTGGTAGCCGAGCTTTTCTTGAATGGCGCCGCTCATCATCGACGGGATCATCAAGCCCAAGCCCATCAGCGAGGTCGCGAAGGCGTAGTGGGCCGTGCGGTACTTTCCCGGGGCGATCTGCTGCATCATGTACAAGATGTGCGCGACCGAACCGAAGCCGTAGCCAAACTTTTCGATCGTCACCAAGAGTGAAACGAACGCGTGGCTGGGCTCGTGCGAGGAGGACAGGATGACGTAGCAGACGTGCGGGACGTTCATGGCCAGCGCCAGGAACACGATCGAGCGCTTGAGTGTGAGCTTGGCGGCGAACATGCCGCCCAGCAGCGCGCCGAACATGAAACCCAACGTGCCAAACGAGCCGTTGATGTGCCCGAGCGCCTGGTTCGTCAGCCCCAGCCCACCCTTGGCGACCGGGTCGAGCATGAACAGCGGCCCAATCTTTTCGATGAAACCCTCGCCGCTGCGGTAAAGCAGAATGAACACCAGCCCGAGCCCGATGCCCGGCTTGTCGAAGAAGTCGACGATGGTGGCCGCAAATGCGCGCAGCCCTTCGACCAAGCCAGTCGGCGTCTCGGACGAGCGCTGATCGGCGGGCAGCATCTTCAAATGCCAAGTGCCGAGCAGCGCCATCAACACGGCCAGCACGCCCATCACGACCATCCAGCTGTACTGCCAGGCGCCCAGTTTGGCGGCCTCACCGACGGCACCGCCCAGCTTCTTTTCGAATAGGTAACCCGTCAGGGTGACGAGCAGACCGGATGCGACGATGCGTCCGGCATTCCAGCAAAAACCCTGAACTCCGACCCAAGCCGCCTGCTCCTTGCTGGTCGTGACGGCCATGTACGCGCCGTCAGCCGAGATGTCTTGCGTCGCCGACAAAAAGCCGGTGACCCAAAAGAACGCCAACGTGAGCCCCATGAAGCTTGGCAGCGGTAAGCACAGCGCCACACAAGCCAGCGAGATGGCCATCGCGAACTCGGTGCCGATGACCCAATGCTTCTTGGTCTTGAACATTTCCGTGAGCGGGGCCCACGCGAACTTGAACGACCAGGGAACGTACATCGAGCCCGTGTACAGCGCGATGTCGGTGTTCGAGACGCCGAGGTTCTTGTACATGAGCGCGGCCACGACGCTCACCGTGATCATCGGCAAGCCTTCGGCGAAATACAGAGTCGGCACCCAAAAGGCTGGGTGGGCGCGACGCGGCGCAGGCGACGGGACGGACTTTGGTGCTTCGCCCGTAGCCTCGGTCGTGGTGACGCTTTGCATGCAATTCGATGGTATCGGCCGCGCTCCGCGCCACACGTTCAAAACTTCTCATTGCCGTGGCCATGAATGGCGCCGAGCGAGCGCGAATCGTTGCAGCGCAAGCTAGCGCGGGAACGCGCCCGAGCAGGGTTCCAACGCGCGAAACGGCGACGCCGAAGCTCGGAGCGGACGCCCGTCGTCGAACGAGCGAGCCTAAGGTCGGCGCAAAGTGCGCCGCTGCGGTGGCGGGAGCGCGCCCGAAGCCATCGGTTTGGCGCCTTTGTGGGTCGGCGGTTACTCTGTTTCACGGGGTGGGGCCGAGTCGGAAACGAACCACGAAGGCCCAATGTCGCTTCGCGTTAGCTATTCCGGCGTTTTCCTTGGTGTTCTTGGCGCCGGGCTTGCGCTGGGCGCGTGCTCCTCGAACGGCACTGACGGTTCGCCCGCCACCGTCATCCCGCACGCCGGCGCGGGCGGCTCAGCTGCCGGGGTTGGCGGCAGCGTCGTTCCGAACGGCGGCGGCGGCAACGCCGGGAACGCAACGGCGGCGGGCAGCTCGGCGGGCGGCATGAGCGGCGGCACTGGCTCTGGAACCGCTGGTGCGACCACTGCCGGCAGTGGCGGTGCTGCTGCCGGTGCGCCTCAAGGCGGCTCGGCCGGTTCCGGAACGAGCGGCAGCGGTGGTGGCGGCGGCGGTGGCGGCCTGCCCAAGATGAGCGGCGGTTGCGGCAAAGACAACGTCGACGATCCGAGTGCTTGGACCAAGCACACCATCACCGTGACCGTCGACCCGATGTTCACGGATCCCGGCTTCAAGACCCGCACCTACTGGACCAAGCCGCCGAAGATGTACGACAAGAGCAAGCCGATCCCGCTCACCATGTGGGGGCAGGGCTGCGGGCAGGGCGGCAGCCCAGAAAACGTCCCGACCAACCAGAGCGGCGCCGCCGACGCGGCAGTTCAGGTGCAGTTCTTGGCGCCTGGGAACAACCACGCCTGCTACTCCGCCGGTCCCGACGGCGACAGCGCCAAGTCGCCCGAGCTACCGTACTTCGACGCCGTGCTAGCGGAGACCGAGGCTAACTTCTGCATCGACACCACCAAGGTGTTCATGGGCGGCTACAGCAGCGGTGCCTGGTTCACCGCGCTCATCTCCTGCAATCGCACCTCGGTGGTGCGCGGCGTGGGCTTCGTCGCTGCCGGCTTGCAGCTGAACCACGACGCCTGCGTGGGACCCGTCGCGGCGATCATTGCGCGCGGCGTGAACGACGGCGGCACCCCGCTCGCTCAAACCGAAGCGGCCCGCGATAGCCTGATCATGCGCAACGGCTGCACCACCACGACCATGCCGTGGGACCCCGGTGAGGCCATGTTCGACGCCAGCTCTTGCGTGGCCTACCAAGGCTGTATGCCAGGCTACCCCGTGGTTTACTGCCCGGTGCCGGGTGGTCACACCAACGGCCTCGACATCGGCTTGTCGTCGAAGGGCTTCTGGCACCTTTGGTCGACCCTGCCTTGATCCGAATTACGGCGTCCGACGGCTAGCCGGTTGCCTTTCACTCGCCGCGGCCCCATGGCTTCCGGGCGTGCGCGACTTAGACGGCAACGTCTGCCTCATCACAGGGGCCAGCTCGGGTATCGGGCGGGTGACGGCTCAGGTGCTGGCAGCGCGCGGCGCCAAGGTGTGGCTGGCCTGCCGTGACCGCGGCAAAACCCAGCCGGTGCTCGACGCGATCGCGCGGGCGGGCGGCGCCGCAGAATTCGTTCAGCTCGATTTGGCAGATCTCGATTCGGTGCGGACCTGCGCGAGCGCCGTGTTGGCGAAGCCTGAGCCGCTGCAGCTCTTGATCAACAACGCGGGGCTTGCAGGGCGCAAGGCGCTGACCAAGCAAGGCTTCGAGCTCACGTTCGGCGTCAATCATCTCGGACATTTCCTGCTCACGCAGCTCTTGCTGCCGCGCCTTCTCGAGCAGCCAAGTCGCGTCGTCAACGTATCGTCGAAAGCGCACTACGACGTCAGCGGCATCGATTTTGCGGAGCTACGGCGGCCGGCCAAAGGCTTTGGCGCGCTGCACGCCTACGGTGTTTCCAAGCTGTGCAACGTGCTCCACGCCAAAGAGCTGGCGCGGCGCTACCGAGAGCAGGGGTTGCATGCCTATGCCCTGCACCCGGGCGTCGTGGCGAGCGACGTGTGGCGTCAGGTGCCGCAGCCGTTCCGCGCCCTGCTCAAAATGCGCATGATCTCGAACGAAGAGGGCGCCAAGACGACGCTCTACTGCGCTGCCAGCCCCGAAGTGGCGGAGCAGAACGGCCTCTACTACGACGAATGCCGCGAAAAAACGCCCTCGGTCGCTGCGCAAGACGGCGCCCTCACAGCCGAGCTTTGGCAGAAGAGTCACGACTTCGTCGCGTAAGCGACGTTGCGATTGCGATTGCGCGTGTCGCTTCAGCGTGAGCTGACGTTTCACGATTGCGACTCACTTGTCGCGTTTGTTGCGGTAGCTGCCGTGTAGGGTGCGCGCGCTCGCTTCGAAGAGCCAACCTAGTTTGGAGATTTCATGAACACTGACCGTCGTAAGCTGCTCAAGCTTGCAGGCGCGGGTGCGCTCGCAGCTGCCTTTCCCGAAAGCATCAAGCGCGCGCTGGCCGTGCCGGCGCACCATCGCACCGGCACGCTGCAAGATGTCGAACACGTCGTCTTCTTGATGCAAGAGAATCGCTCGTTTGACCACTACTTCGGCAGCATGCGCGGCGTGCGCGGCTTCGGTGACAAGCACCCAGTACGCTTACCCAACGGCGAGTCCGTATTCAGCCAGCCGGACGGCAGCGGGCGCGTGTTGCCCTTCCATCCGGATGCGCCCAACCTGGGCATGCAATATTTGGTCGACTTGCCGCACGGCTGGCAAGACACGCACGCCGCCTGGAATCACGGCAAATACGACGCCTGGATCGCCAACAAGAGCCGGCAAACCATGGCCTTCTTGAAGCGCGAAGACATTCCGTTTCACTACGCGCTGGCCGACGCGTTCACGGTTTGCGACGCTTACCACTGCTCGTTCTTGGGCGCGACCGACCCCAATCGCTATCACATGTGGACCGGCTGGACCGGCAACGACGGCAAGAACGGCGGGCCAGTCCTCGGCAACGACGAAGCCGGCTACGACTGGAGCACGTACCCCGAGCGCCTCGAGGCGCACGGCATCTCGTGGAAGATCTATCAGGACGCGGGCCAGGGCCTCGACGCCGATCACTTTTGGGGCTGGGGTCCGCCCTTCATCGGTAACTACGGCGACAACTCGCTGCTCTACTTTCACCAATATCAAAACGCAGCCGAGGGCAGCCCGCTGGCGCTGAAGGCGCGCACGGGCACCAACATCTCGGCGGGCGGCACGCTGTTCGACCAGTTCGCGCTGGACGTGGCGAGCGGCACGCTGCCGCAGGTGTCGTGGCTCGTCGCGCCCGAAGCGTACAGCGAGCACGGCAACTGGCCGTCGAACTTCGGCGCCTGGTACGCCTCGCAGATGCTGGAGGCGCTGTGGGCGAACCCCGAGGTGTGGAGCAAGACCGTCTTCTTCTACATGTTCGACGAGAACGACGGCTTCTTCGACCACATGGTGCCACCTACGCCGCCCGAGTCGCGTGCGGGCGGCTTGTCGACGATCAGCACCGTGAACGAGCTTTTTGCCGGCAATTCGACGCACGTGGCGGGCCCCTACGGCCTCGGCATGCGCGTACCGATGATGGTGATCTCGCCCTGGAGCAAGGGCGGCTGGGTGAATTCGGAAGTCTTCGATCACACTTCGCTGATCCGTTTCCTCGAGGTGCGCTTCGGCGATCGGCGCCCGGGTCTGATCGAAAAGAACATCACAGCTTGGCGTCGCGCGGTGACGGGTGACCTGACCTCGACCCTCGACTTCAAGTCGAAGGACAGCTCACTCGTAGCGCTACCGAGCACCGCCGCTTTTGCGCCGCCCGACTACGACAACCACCCAGACTACGTTCCGACCGTGCCAGGCTTGCAGGCGCTACCCAAGCAAGAGCCCGGCGTGCGCCCCGCTCGCGCGGTGCCCTACGAAGTGCACGTGACGGGCGACATCGACGCTGCGACCGACGTCGTCAAGCTCGGCTTCGCCAACCGCGGCAGCGCCGCCGCGGTGCTGCAAGTTCGCTCGGGCGACGGCCTGAACGGACCCTGGACCTACACGGTGGGCGCGCGCGCCCACCTCGCCGATACCTGGAACTTCGCCGCGCAGGGCCAAGACAAATACGACCTGTCGGTCTACGGACCCAACGGTTTCGTGCGCGTGTTCAAGGGCGGCTTGGGCGCCAAGAGCGCTACCAACTTGCTCTGTGCGGCGCAATTCGACCACGAGCCGGGCGTCACGCTCGAGCTTCTCAATCGTGGAAAACATCGGGAAAAGGTGCGGATTTACGACGCCTATTCGCGCCAAACCGTCACGCAAATGTTGGAGCCCGGCGGCATCTTGGTCTGGCACTGGTCGCTCGAAAAGTCGTACGGCTGGTACGACCTCAGCATCAGCGTCGAGTCCGACGCCGGCTTCCTGCAGCAACTGGCCGGTCACGTCGAAACCGGCAAAGACAGCGTGAGCGATCCGGCGCTCGGCGTGTGAACGAACCTGCAGTGGGGGCTGCCACCTCGCAGCCCCCTTGCAGAAGCTAGCGTGCCGATCCGCGGTCGCGCCGTGCGACATGTCTTGGGCTGCTTCCGTCGTGATCGCTCGTGGCGATGGCCTGCGAGATTTCACAGGGAATCGGAGATGGCGGAGGACCACCGCGCGGATGTAAAGAAACGGGCGTACCGGCCCTGCCCGAAAGCTTTTCGGTGAGCAGCGAACCGGCGAGGCTACCCTGAAAGCCGCAGTCCGGCGAAATCTGCCAGCGTCCAATGCTCGACGACGCGGCCGTCTTCGCTGCGCACGCGCTGAAAATTCACCCCGCGCAGCGTGACGCGACGACCGCTGGCGGCGACACCCGCAAAGGCGCCAGTGTGGGTGCCAGTCAATCTCCAACGCCACGCGATGCGATCGCCGTCGATCAAGAGCTGGTCGAGCGCTACCTCGATGCTCGAAAACGCCTCGTGCACGGCCCGGGCGCGGCTCTTGAACGACTCGCTGCCCAAAAGCTCGCTGCCGCCGCTGTTGTCGCGGACGGTTTCCGCCAAAAGCTCGTCGAAAATCGCCACGTTGCCGTCTCGGATGGCGCAGCTCAGCCAGCGCCCCACGAGCTCTTCTATCGCCTTTCGCTCCATGATTTTCGCCTCCACTGCTAGCTTGGAGGGGTGAAGCGCGCGCGAACATCCCTCGTTCGAGGGGGGCGAGGCCCGCGCGAGTTGCCGCGCGCGCTGGTCGAGCTTTGCGGGGCGCGCCTCGATTCCGCCGGTTTTCGCCGCAAGCTCCGCGAACCGCTGGCGCAGCTGATTGCCTTCGACGCCTACTGCGTCAACACGGTCGATCCCGAGACGCTCGTCATCACCAGCTCGATTGGCGATGGCTTGTCGACGGCGGCAGCGCGGCGGCTGTTCGAAATCGAGGAGCAAGGCGTCGACTTCAATCAGCTCGCGTCGCTTGCGCAGGGACCCTGCCAGATCGCGACGCTGTGGCGGGCGACGGGCGGCCGAGTCGAGCAGAGCGCGCGCATGCGAGAGTTATTTCTGCCGCTTGGCTGGCACGATGAGCTCCGCGCGGCGCTGGTCGTCGACGGCGCTTGCTGGGGCTACCTGCATCTGTTCCGAGGCGCCGGGCGCGCGCCGTTCGCAGAGCGCGACGTGGCGCGTATCGAGCTCGCTCGCTCGCTCCTGGCCGCTGCGCTGCGCGCGGCGTGTTTGGCGGGCCACGACGCCTCCGTTGCCAAGGCGCCCGGTGTGCTGATGCTGGATGCTGCGGGCGAGATCGTCGTCGAAAGCGCCGCGGCCAGGGGCTGGCTCGACGCGTGCTCGGGCGACGTCGGCGGCGCGGTTCCGCATTCGGTGCACGTGCTCGGCGCGCGGCTCCGCCGCAGCGCGTCGGGCGCCACTGCCATGGCGCGCTACCGAACGCCCGCAGGTTCGTGGCTTGCCGTTCACGCCAGCCAGGCGGGCCAGCGTACGGCCCTTCTGCTCGGTTCAGCGCACGCCAGCGAGCTGACGTCGCTGCTGTTTCTGGCTTACGGCCTCACGCCGCGCGAACGCGAAGTCGGCGCGCTCATACTGCGCGGTCTTGGCAACCAGGCCATCGCCTCGAGCTTGGGCCTTGCCCTGTACACCGTCAAAGACCACGTGCAGGTGATCCTGGAAAAAGCCGGCGTCCCCAGCCGAGCGAGCTTCGCGGCCAAATACGCGACCTGAGCTTTAGCGTGCGTGAACGCCGGTCGCTACCTCACCCGCGGCGGAATCGGTACCTGGCATTGCCCTGGCGGGCTCAGCCATTTCAGCAAGTTCAACCAAAAGTGCTCGACTTGCTGACCTTTGACGTCAGCCCATTCGCTGTCGTACGTGATCCACTCGTCACCCCAAACGGCGGCGCGGCCCTTGTCCAACTGCGCGACTTGCAGCGCAATGTCGCCGCCGCCGTGCGCAATGGTCATGCCGCTCGGACCGTCCGGATCCACACCGTTGTCAGTGAAAATGTTGGTGATGCCGTCGGTCACCGGGTGCGCGCTCCAATCTTGCACGTCTCCGCTGAGTCCGAGCTTGCTGGTGCTGTAGCCCATGCCCAAATTCGCCAAGAGCTTGTTGACGTTCACGACCTCGGCGGCCTCGTCGTAGGTGTAGCCGATGGTGGTCATCACCCCGCCACCGCCACGCACCCAGGCCTCGAACGCGCTGGCTTCGGCGTCTGAAAATGCATGGTGCGCGTGCGCTGTCACGCCATTGTTCGAGATCTCGCTGGTGGCGACGTGAAGCACGACCACGATTTGGAACTTCGCCAGACTGTCCGCGTTGAGCTCCTCGTCAGCCAGCGCTTTGGCACCGATCGGGCTGCGCGCATCGAGCCAGGCTTTGAAGATGTTGCCGCCGTTGCTCCACGGTCCAATGTCGCCGATGGTCGCGATGTTCAGGCAATCGCACACGCCGTCGTGGCCCGCGTCCACGTCGTCGACGATGCCGTTGTTGTCGTTGTCGATGCCGTCGCAAATCTCGGGCGTGCCGTCGCCGGGGCCGCTGCTGGCGCTGCCGCCGGCCGCCAAGTCGCCGCCGGCGCTGAGCACTGGCTGGCCATCCGTCCCCTGCGCTGCTCCCGATCCGGTTGCGGCGCCGCTGCCAGTGCTGCTGCCACTGCCGTTGGTAGCGCCGCTGCTGACATTTTCACTCGCGCCAGCGCCGCTGTTCACGCCGCTGCCGCCGACCTCGCTACCCGTGCCGCCGCAGCCGTTTACGAATAGCAGCGTGGCTGCTCCCCATCCCGCTACCTTGAGCCAGCTTCGCATCCTGGGCAATGTACGCTGCTCGGGCAGGGCGCGGCAGGGCGAATGCCGGCGCACCCGGCAGTTTGGTGCGAGCAGGTAAGTGTGACGACAGGTCGCTCGCACTCGTCATCACACCAAAGTGTTACCTTTGTGTCGCGTTGGTTACGGAGCTGGCTGCCGGCCCTTCCACAATGGCAGATGCGGGGCGACGCCCAAGGTGAGGCCATAACGATCACTGCCGGGCAAAAACCCCACCAGCCCCGTGATCGAAAGGTCCAGCCACTCGGTCGCGGCGTAGCTGGGGCCGAAGGTCAGGTGCAGCTGAGCCGGGTCATCGCTCACGAACACGACGCTCGAGAGCTCTCCGCCGATCATGTAGCGGGCGGCGGCGTCGAGGTCATGCTCCCAATCGAAACCGGACTCGATGCCGATGGGGTGCGGGCTGTCCAGGTCGGGCGACGGATCGACGAAGCCACCCAAGTTGAGCGCCAGTCGCGTTCCGCCGAAGCTGACGCCCCCGAGCAGCAGGCCCTCTACGCCCAGCGGCTGCTTGCTGGGGAACACCGCCAGCTTTGGCCCCAACTGTGCGCCAACCGCGTACGTGCTCGTCTGTTCCTCGTCCACCAAATCTAGCAGGCCGACTTTGAGCGACGGCCAGAGCGGATCGGGGGCGGCGTGATCGAAGCTGAAGGGTTTGTCGGGGGCACCCTCGATCGCGTAGGCGCCGTCCACGTCCAGCTCGAGCCAGGGAGTCAGCCCCAAATCGAGCTCGAAGTCGGGCGCCACCAGGCGCCAAGGCCCCTGACTGCGCACGAAACCCGTCTCCAAGTCGAGCTCGGTGGTGCCGGGGTCCTCCAGCTCCAAGTCGGTTGGCTCGAAATGCCGGCGCACATGAGGTCTCGCCAGCGCCACCTCTGACATGAGCAAGAGCGCGAGCGGGGCTACTCGATATCTCATTTCGCAGCACCTGCCGGAAAATGCGCCAACCCGCGCGCATCCTAGAGCGACAAACGGTTTGCTGGGTCAGCGAAGTTCACGCGTTAGCAACTTCAAGGGGTCCTGCCGGGCTAGCCGCCTTTGTTTGTGCCCGTCGCGGCCGCGCCTTGAGTTATGCTGCTCCGACTCCGATGACACCTAGCGGGCTGGGACTCGTGCTGGTCATGGACGACGACGACATGGTGCGTCGCGTAGCAGGCAGCATGCTCGCGCGCCTCGGTTACGAGCCGGTGCTCTCGAGCGAAGGCGCCGAAGCGCTCGCGACGGCCCGCCGGCTCGTCGCGGAGGGCAAGTCTCTGGCGGCTGCACTACTCGACCTCACGGTGCGCTCTGGCCAAGGCGGTCGCGACATCGTCGGCCAGCTGCGTGAGCTTTGCCCGCCGCTGCCCATCATCGCGTCCAGTGGCTACACAGACGATCCGGCCATGGCTCGGCCCACCCAATTTGGTTTCAGCGCCAGTCTTCGGAAGCCCTTCTTGCTCAGCGAGCTCAGCAACCTGCTCACCGACTTGATCGCTGCAAGCTGAGGCATCGATTCCTACGAGCGGCGAATCATCTGCTGAGAGTGGCACGCCTTCGGCTTCAAGCAGCGCGTCCAGCAGATGACGAGAAACTCGGCATGTCGCTTCGCGTAGCCTTCATGCACTAATCCCCCTACCGAAGATCAGCGCTCTGGACACCCATTGTGCGTAGAAGATTCGACCGCTTTTTTACGAAGGAACCAAGATGAGAACGCCTTTCAAAGCTTCCCCGCGACTGGCCGCTCCCCTTTTTCTTGCAACGGTGGGCTTGTCACTGCTCGCCTTACATTGCAGCTCTGACCCTGCCACGCAGCCGATCGGTATCGGTGGCTCGGCCACGACGGCGACGAGCGGGTCTGCCGGCATGGCGACTGGCGGGACGGCAGGCGGCAGTGTTGCGACCGGCGGCACGTTCACGGCCGGCACGGCCAGCGGCGGCACGTTCACGTCGGGTACGACCAGCGGCGGTAGCTTCACCGCCGGTACGGCGTCGGGCGGCACTGGCGGCACGGCCGCTGGAGCGGGCGGCACCGGTGGGTCCGGCGGCACGACCGGTGGAGCGGGCGGCGCGGCTGGTTCGAGCGGCAGCGGCGGTGCGGGCGGTAGCGGTGGCGGCGGCAACAGCACGACCTTCGCAGCGGTCAAAGAGCTGATGGCCAAGACCTGCGGCACGGGCACCTGCCACAACGCCGCCAGCGGCGAGCTGAACTACCAAGACGTCCCCAACCTCTACAAAACGCTCACGTCGCCCGTTCCGAACAATGCCAAGCACTGTGCCGGCAATCCCGCGGTCATCAAGGCGAACGACACCAATAGCCTGCTGCTCAAAGCTCTCGCGGCCGCCGGCTCCATGTGCATGAACAACGGCAACACGCAAAGCATCGGTCGCATGCCCGACGGCTGCCCCAAGCAAAACGAGCCGTGCCTCACCACCGACCAAGTGAAAGTCTTCACGGATTGGGTTGCGGCTGGCGCGCCGATGTAACGGCGGCCACGAGCGCTAGCACTAGCTCGCGTACGCGCGGCTCGAAATCCAGACCGCGCGCAAGCGGCTCACCGCCGACGATTTGCGCGCTGACGGCGCCGAGCGTGTCACGCAAAGCCTTCAGCCCGAGACGGCCGCGCTCCGCAATCGGAACCGCGGCCGTCACTGCTACGATTTTGGTTTCGAGCTCGCCGGTGCCGATCAACCAATCGATGGCGTTCTTCAGCGAACCCGGCAAGCTGTGCCCGTACTCGGGCGACGCAATCAACAGCGCATCGGCTTCGGCGACGGCCGCGCGCAGCGCCGCGACCGCGCTCGGCGTCGCGCCCGCCGCCTCGATGTCCGGGTCGAAGTGCGGCAGCTGCCGCAAGCCGTCGAAGATGCGCAGTTCGACGCCGCTCGGCGCGTTTGCCTTCGCCAGCTCGAGCAACGCCAAGTTGCCTGACTTCTTCTGCAAACTGCCACTTACACCGAGAATCATCACCTCGGGGTCCTAAGACCACGCGGGGCGCTCGTCACCCCGGACGTGTCGGGCCTGGCTTGGGCTCGGGGCTGCCGCCCCGCGGCTCCCTTTGCAGCAGGCTTCCGTGCGGCGCCAGGTGCAGTCGCCGCGCTCGTTTTCGAGCCGATCGAAGCCACGCCGAGTCGTAGGCAAACCCTGCCACAGGTTCGGTCTTGTGGCGCGGCCCGGACATGGCTCAATGGCTGCGTCACCGTGCCCCGCCAGCGCCCCAAAACCAAGCGTGCCCGACCCGCGGCGCGCCGCCGTGCGCCGCGCGCCTGGACCGAGCTACCCGACGAAGAGCTGCTCGAAATGCGGCTGTGCGACTTGAAGCTGACCGTCGCCGGCACGGAGCTCGAGGCTCGCACCAAGCGACTGAACGACGAGCTCGCGCGTCGCGGCTTGGTGTTCAGGCCGCACGTCTGGCTGTCGACCGAGTGGTTCTCGCCCGACGGCATTCCTGGCTTCGCGATTCCGTTTTATCTGGCGCACCCGCGGCTGATGAAGCTCGAAGAAAAGCAGATGCACGAGGTCGAGGGCGGGACGGCCCGCTCCTGCATGCAGCTGATGCGTCACGAGACGGCGCACGCGCTCGACAACGCCTACGCGCTGCACGGCAGGCCCGAGTGGCGTGAGGTGTTCGGGCGCTTCGACAGCGACTACGTCAGTCACTACGAGCCCAAGCCCTACAGCAAACGCTTCGTTCGCCACCTAGAGCTTTGGTACGCGCAGAGCCACCCGGCGGAAGACTTCGCGGAGACGTTCGCCGTTTGGCTCGACCCCTCCTCGCGCTGGCGCAGTCGCTACCGAGGCTGGCCCGCGCTCTCCAAGCTCAACTTCTGCGAGCAGCTGATGGCCGAGATCGAGGGCAAAAAGCCGATCAAGCGCCTGCGCTATCGGATCGAGCCGATCGACGCGCTGAAGCAAACGTTGGGCGACTACTACCGCGAGAAGCGCGCGCGTTATCGTCTGGCGCTGCGCGAGAGCTACGACCGCGACTTGAAACGCCTTTTTGCCGAGCCGAGCGGCGAGCGCCGCGAGCGCCGCGCCGCCGTCTTCTTACGTAAGGAGCGCTCGGAGATCCGAAAA
>Ga0307508_10001436_pt1 | contig 26834 bp, 25 predicted proteins | sample 9_EM_MG_FD_203089 | JGI IMG/M metagenome (GOLD analysis project Ga0307508, IMG submission 203089) | Populus trichocarpa ectomycorrhiza microbial communities from riparian zone in the Pacific Northwest, United States - 9_EM | ecosystem: Host-associated > Plants > Roots > Unclassified | place...
GGAGCCTGGAAGCGTGGCTTCAGTTCGAGTTCCGATTCCAGGCCGGGCTTGCGCACGTGTTGCGCTGGCAGCGTCGCCGGTTGTTCGCGCGCGCCGGCCTGGACCGGCTGCTGCGCCGGTTGCTTCTGTTGCTGCTCGCTGGCGGCGCCGTCGCGATGGTCCTGCTCGCGCTGAATCCGGCGCTGGGTCTGGACCGTGTCCGCGCTGCCCGGATCGATGGTGGTGTACTGTCTGTCGATCATGCGCACCTCTTGCAGAGTGGAGATCACCCGGTCGCGGCAGACGGCGTGCCCGGGCGCCTCCGGCACACCGTTTGCAAGCGCGTCGCTCGAGGCCCCTCCCCGCCATGCCCCATCTGCTCGACGCCACGATGTTCTGGACCGCCAGCGGTGGCGGCGTGCGGCGCTATCTGGAAGCGAAGCATCGGTTCGCAGCGAGCACGCGTTGGCGCCATACCGTCGCGACGCCGATGCTGGTCGGCATCAGCAGCGTGCGCATTCCAGCCACGCTCCTGCCCGCCAGCGGCGGCTATCGCCTGCCCTGGCGCCGTGCTGCAGCGGCCCGCGTGCTCGCCGAGCAGGCGCCCGATCTGATCGAGGCCGGCGACGCCTATCGGCTGGCGTGGTCGGTGCTCGACGCCGGCCAGGCGCTCGGCATCCCGGCGCTCGCGTTCTGCCACTCCAATTTGCCGCTGCTGGCGTCGTCGCTGCTGGGCGAGCGCATCGGGCCCCGCGCCGAACGCGCCGCGCGCCGCTATGCCTGCCGCCTGTACCGGCAGTTCGATCTGGTGCTGGCGCCCAGCGCCACAATGTGCGACCACCTCGTCGATTGGGGCGTGAAGCGCGTGTTGCACCAGCCGCTGGGCGTCGACAGCGCCGTCTTCCATCCGTGCCGGCGCGATCCGGAATGGCGCCGCCGCATCGACCTGCCCGCCGACGCGCGCGTGCTCATCTATGCCGGGCGTTTCGCGCCGGAAAAGAACCTGCCCGTGCTGACGGCTGCGGTTCGGCTTCTCGGGCCACCGTACTGGCTGGTTGCGGTTGGCGCGGGGCCGACCCCGCCTCAGGGTGACCGCGTCATGGTGCTCGCGCCGGAGCGCCGGCCCGAAGCGCTGGCCACCCTCGTCGCCAGCGCAGATGCCTTCGTGCACGCCGGGGATCAGGAGACCTTCGGCCTGTCGGCGCTGGAGGCGCTCGCCTGCGGCACCCCCGTCGTGGCCCGCGCGGCCGAAGGCCTGGCCGAACTAGTCGACGAGCGTGTCGGCATCGCGGTCGGGCGCACGCAGCCGGAAGACTTTGCGGAAGCGATTGCGGCAGTGTTCGATGCGGTCGACCGCGAGCGTTTCGCGAAGGCCGCGCGCGCCCGTGGCGAGGCGCACGACTGGCAGCAGACCCTGCCCCGTCTGTGGCGGCAGTACGATCGGCTGCTGAACCGCTACGCGGCGGCTGAACGACTGCCACCTTCATCAACCCGGCCGGCGGAGGCGCGATGACATCCGAACGAACCTTGTGCGTCGTCGTGCATGACGTCGCGCCGGCGACCTGGCAGGCCTGCCGGCGCCTGCTCCACGACATCGCCGAATGCGGCGGCTCGATGCCGGTGACCTTGCTCGCGGTGCCGCGCTACCACGGCGAGCCGCGCGATCCCGCGTTCGAGTCGTGGCTGCAGCACCGCGCCGAGGGCGGCGACGACATCGCGCTGCACGGCTTCACGCACCGCGACCGCGGTACACCGGCCGATTGGGTCGACCGCTGGCGGCGCCAGCAGTACACCTGCGGCGAAGGCGAGTTCAGCGCACTGACGCAGGCCGCAGCGGCGCGACGCCTGGCCGCTGGCCTGCGCTGGCTGCAACGGCTGGACCTGCCGCCCACCGGTTTCGTGGCCCCGGCGTGGCTGCTGAGCGAAGGCGCGTGGCAGGCATTGCGCGAATCGCCGTTCGAGTACACCTGCACGCTGCGCCAGATCCATTTTCTCGCGCGCGGCAAGGTGATCGCGGCGCAAAGCCAGACCTACAGCACCCGCAGCGCGTGGCGCATTGCGGCCTCGGTAGGATGGAACCGTCTGCTGGCGCGCGCGCAATGGCATCAGGCCTGCGTGCGCCTCGAACTGCACCCACCCGACGCAGAGCACTACGAGGTGCGTTGCTGCTGGCAGCGCCTGCTGCGGCGCCAGCTGCACACTCGCGAGCCTGTCACGTTGGCTGCACTGGCACGTCAGGCCGGAGCGGCGTCGCCCGTATCAGAACAGCAGCAGCACGAGCTTCGCGGTCGCGAAGCCGATGGCGCCGCCGATCGCGACGTCGCTCGGGTAGTGCAATCCCAGCACCACGCGTGACAACGCGACCAGCGCGGTGAACAGCCCGAGCGGCCAGGTCATCGGCGGGTAGTACAGCGCGAGCAGCAGGCTGAAGCTGACCGCATGCAAGGTGTGCCCGCTCGGAAAGCTGTATTCGTCGAGCGAACGCGTACACGCCCGGATCGAGTCGCAGGCCCTATACGGACGCGGCCGCGCGAAGTAGCGCTTCAAGGTCTTGTAGATCACGAGGTTCAGCACGCCCAGGGTGGTCATGCGCAGCGCGCAGGCGGTGCCCGACGCCCCGCCGAACCAGGGCAGCGCGACGATCAGCGCATACCAAAGCACGCCATCGGCCAATCGGCTCACCGCGACCAGCACGAAAACGACCCACGAGCGTGCCGCCGCACGATGCAGCAGCCGCGTCCACGACAGGTCGCGCGCCGCCCACCTAAGCGACAAGGGCGGCTTGAGCACTCTCGGTTTGCTGCGCATCGACGGCTTGCGCGAGTTGATCTTCGAATGCGCCCAGCACGCTAGCCCAGTCGGCCCGCAATGCCGCGGCGCGTGCCTGCGCGCGCATCCAACTCAAACGTTCGTGCCGACAGGCGAGCGCGCAGACCGCGCTCAGGAACCCGGCCTCGTCGCCTTTCGCGACGAGCCGGCCGCTGAGTTCGTCGCGCACATGTTCGGCCGCGGCCGCTGTGTCGTAGGCGACCACCGGCAGGCCCGAGGCCAGCGCCTCCAAGGTGACGTTGCCGAAGGTGTCCGACAGACTCGGGAACAGGAACATATCGGCCGAGGCGTAGTGACGGGACAGCGTTTCGCCGCGCTGCACGCCGACGAAGTGTGCCTCCGGGTACTCGCGCGTCAGCACGGCGCGCGTGGGGCCGTCGCCGACGACGATCATGCGGGCGGCCGGCAACATGCCGCGCACCGCGCGGAAGGCCCGCAGCGCGAGCGCAACGTTCTTCTCCGCGGCGAGGCGGCCGACATACAGCAGTACCGGTCCACCAGCCGGCGCCCACTGGCGGCGCAGCTCGGGGCAGCGCCACGCCGGCGCGAAGCAGCGCGTGTCGACGCCGCGGCCGACGACGTGCAGGCGCTCGAAGCCGGCGGCGCTCAGCTCGTGCAATGTCTCCTGCGTCGGCACGAAGTTGCGCCAGGCGCGCGCATGGAAGCGGCGCAGATACGCCTGCACCAGCGGCGCCATCCAGGCAGCGCCGTAGTACTGCGCGTACTGGTGAAAGTTGGTGCGGAAGTCCGAGGTTACCGGCAGCGCCAGCCGCTGCGCCGCGCTGACCGCAGCCCAGCCCAGCGGCCCCGGCGTCGCGACGTGCACGAGTTGGGTGCCGGCGCGCTGCCAGCGCTGCTGCAAGGTCATCGCAAAACTCAGGCCGAAACGCAGGTCCGGATACATCGGGATCGGGCAACCGAAGGTCAGGCAGTCGTCGGGCCGCTGCGGCTGGTCGTCAGCGGACTGCCGCGAACGCACCAGGCCCACGGCGTGGCCGCGCCGGCGCAGGTGCTCGACCGTGCGCGCCGCTGTCAACGCGACGCCGTTCAGCTCGGGAGGGTAGGTTTCGGTGACGTAGGCGATGCGCATGGCGGGTCTGCAAGCGGAGTGATACAGCGTCATCTCGGCAAACCCCGTACCTGCGCGGTGGCGCCTGGCGCGGACGCGAGCGGGACCACCGGCGCGTCCTCCGCTTCCAGCCACACGCTGACCAGCCGCATGCCCGGTTCGTGGCGGCACACGGCGCGCAGCACCAGTAGCAGCGGCACCGCGACGAAGCCGCCGGCCACACCCCACGCCCATCCGAACACCAACACGGCGACGAACACCGCGACGCGGTTGAGCCGCAGCCGGTACCCCATCCACCACGGGCTGATCAGGTTGGCTTCGAGCGCGTGCAGCGCCAGGAAGCCGAGCGCGGGCAGCAAGGCCTGGCCTCCCCGGCCGAAAGCCGCGCTGCCGGCGATCGTCAACAGTACGAAGACCAGGAACGGACCGACGTACGGGATGAAGGTGAGCACCGCGACCGCGACCGCCCACAGCAGCGCATGTGGCAGGCCGATCGCCAGCAGCAGCAGGCCGGTGGCGGCGCCGAGAACCAGGTTCGCGAGCGTCATCGCGCAGACGAAGCGGCGCACGTCGCGCTCGCACTCGGCCAGCGTCGCCAGCAGCCGCCGTTGTGCCGGCCGCGACGGCATCACCCCCAGCCATCGGTGCAGCATGGCGCGCTGACCCAGCAGCAGGAAGTACAGCAGCACCGCGGTTGCCGCCGCCTGCGCCGACAACACCAGCACGTCGCCGAGCACCAGCCGAGTCAGGCTCACGCCCTCCGAGGTCAGCGAGCGGCGCAAGGCCTCAACCGAGCCGGGCCCGAGCGCATCGATGTGCAGCCGGCTCAGCGCTTCGACGACGGCTTGCAGCGCCGACGGCAGGCTGTACCACCAACGGGCAGCCGAGCCCGCCAGGCCAGCGCCCAGCGCGCAGACAGCGATGCTCACCGTCGTCACGATCATCCCTGCCCCCACGCAGTCGGGGACGCCACGCTGTCGCAGCCAGCGCGTCGGCGCCGCGAACAGCAGCGCGAGCAGCGGTGCGAACAACAAGGGCAGCAGCAGCGGCCGCGCGGCGCGCAGCGCGAGCAGAAACACCAGCGCCGCCGCGATGCCCAGGAAGCATCGCGCTGCGACGCCGATGCGGGTGTCGTCGCGCTTTGACGGTGACATGCCTACGGCGCCGCCTCGAGGTGATCGCTGCGGCGTGCAGTCATCGCGTTGGTGGCTTCGGGCGGCTGCCTGGCGCCAGCGGCCTTCTTGGGGGTGGACATGGCATGTCCGCGGCAAACCTCGTGCCTATGGTCTTCGCAAGGGCCTCGTGCTTGGTCGCGACCTCTCGGGTGCGGCGGTTGCCAAACGCCGCCCCGCGGCGACCATGACGTCCAGTGCGCCTTGCCGCCGTGTGACCAGTCCATGGTGCCTCCCGAGCCACCTCATGACGGCGAGTCGGAATCAGCACTGGGCGGCGGACCGTCGCCATCGTGTGCGGTCGCAGCCGTCCAGTGGGAGACCTCGTGCTCGCTCATGCTGCCGGCCTGCAGCCGGGCATCGATCCAGCCGCCGGCCTGCACGTCATGGAGATATGGCGCGACGCGCGCACCCACATGCAAACAACAGGTGGTTGACGTCAGCTCCGTGTGCAGCGGGAACGAGCAAGCGACAGCCCCGAACTGTCAGCGCGCGTAAGCGGCGTCCCACACCAGAACGGGACGCGTGGCGATTTCGCAGTCGGCCGCTTTGCCCAAACATCCGGCCGTGTCTGCCACACGAGCAGCCGGTCATGCGCGACCTCGCCTCGCCGAAAACCATCTCGACCGCCGCCGGCGAGCCATCCGCGTCGCTCGTGCCGGAGGGTCTGGTGTACGTCAGCGACGCGATGCCGGGCATCTCGCGGCACCGCCACGGCATTGGCTTTATCTACCGGCGCCCGGACGGCGCGCGCCTCGACGACGCGACGCAACTGCAGCGCATCCGTCGCCTCGCGATTCCGCCGGCGTACACCGCGGTGTGGATCAGCCCACTGCCGCATGGCCATCTGCAGGCGACCGGACGCGACGCGCGCGGCCGCAAACAGTACCGCTACCACGCCGAATGGCGCGAGACGCGCGACGCCTGCAAGTTCGATCGCCTGCTGGATTTCGCCGCGGCGCTGCCGCGCATTCGGCGGCGCGTCGCGCGTGACCTGGCGGCCTCGAGCGGGTCCGCGCTCGCCCGGGAGGCGGTGCTCGCAACCATCGTGCGCCTGCTCGACACGACGCTGCTGCGCGTCGGCAACGAGGAATACGCGCGCAGCAATGGCTCGTTCGGGCTCAGCACCTTGCGGCAACGCCATGCCGAGCTCAAGGGCAGCCGCCTGAGCCTGTCGTTTCGAGGCAAGAGCGGCGTGTCGCGCAGCGTGGCCATCGAGGATCCGGCGGTCGCTCGCATCGTCAGGCGTTGCCAGTCGCTGCCGGGCCAGGAGCTGTTCCACTACGTCGACGAGCAAGGCCAGACCCGCACGGTCGGATCGAGCGACGTCAACGACTATCTGCGGGAGGCCAGCGGCGGCGACTTCACGGCCAAGGATTTCCGGACCTGGCATGGCAGCGTGCACGCCCTGGACCTCGCCTTGACCCGACCCTCGGGCGAGGCGCCCACCGCAGCCACGCGCGCGAAGGAGGTGCTGGCGACGGTGGCGAGCCGGCTCGGCAACACGGTCGCCGTGTGCCGCAAGTCTTACGTGCACCCGAGCGTGCTGGCCTTGCTGTCCGCGGGCGTGGATGCGAGTGCGTTGGCGCCGCCAGCGCTCGCGCAGGCCCGGGCACGCCTGCGCGCGAGCGAAGGTCGCTTCGTCGCGTTCCTCTCGGCCAACGCAGCCGCTGCGCGGCCCGCGCGTCAGCGGTCCAGATCCTGACGCATCGCGGTGAAACGCTGGACGCTGTCGAGGCAGGCCTGGCGGTGACGTGCCAGCGTGACGTGCACCGTGGCAGGCAACGCTGCCTCGGCCATCAAGTCGGCGTACGCCTGGCCTCTCTCGTCTTCTTTGACGATGCACTCGGCGGCCAGATCGACGTCGGCCGGGCCGGCGGACAGCGGCTTCCCGGTCTCGAGATCGATCGTGACAAGGCCCGATCCCCAGCCCTCCTGAGGCGCACCGCACAGCTCGACCACGAGATCGTGCAGCTCGTCTTCCTGGCGGTCCCATTCTGCGGCACGCAAATCCAGCGCGGCGCGCAATTCGGGCGTGCGGGCTTGCGTCGACAGCAGCATCAGCCGGTGGCGATGATCCGCCGCGGCTTCCTTCAGGTGGTTCAGCCGCTGCTCCAGCGTGGGATGCCATTCGTCCGGACCGGTGGGGACCGGGTCGGGGGGCGTTGTCGAGGTGGTTGATGGAAGAATAGAACTCATGCAGACCTCCACAATGTGTACAGCCAGCGGGTGACTGATGTCATCGCGCGGTACGGTCACGTGAACGCCACCGGCGTGACAGGACCACGCCGACCAGCATCGGAATTAGCGCCGTCGGCCGCGCCAGAATTCCCAGCGCCGCTTGCGCAATTGAGGCCAGCAAGCCGCCGCGACGACCCGGCGCGGGCGCGCACCGGTCCGCTGTCGATCGACCGCGCAGCAGCAGTCCGGATGCCATCACGGACGCGGCGGCCACCCCGATCAACATCAGGCTGCCCGTGTTCTGTCGCAGTTGCAACGCGATGTCTTCGGCGTGAGCGCGCATCTGCTGGTCACGCAGGATCACGGTCAGCTCGGCCTCTTCGATCCGCTTGTCCTGATCGACGCTGGAGCCGTGATCGCGCTTCATGGTGTTCTCACCGCGACGTCCGACTCGGGCGGGGTCGGCGTCGCCGGCGCCACGGTGAGTCGGCGCATGGTGGCGGGCAGCGTCAGCAGGTGGTTCATCGAACGCGCGCGCCACAGCGCCGCCGCGGCGGCCACGGTATTCAACACCAGAGTCAGCAAGGCCACCCAGCCGCGCGCCAACCCCGCGTCGACCAGCGCGGTCGCGATGCGCACCCACAGCGCGATCCACGCGGTGGCGAGAAGAATCGGCGCGGCCAGCACGAGGGCGATCATCACGGCGAGCACCTGCCTGGCGCGCTGCAATTCAAGTGCGAGCAGTTGCACCCGCTCGATTGGCAGATAAGGCAAATCGTGCAGCAGTGATTGCAATGCGGTGATCACGGGAGGGAGCGAATCAGCGCCCGATGCGACCGACCAGCAGACCGGCACCGAAGGCCATCGCGATCGCGGTGACCGGCTTGCACCGCACCCAGTCGCTGCACGCGGCGGTGAAACCACCGTCTGCGGCACGGCGCCGCGTCTCGTGCACGGTCGCCCGCCATTCGTCTTGGGGCGGTGCGACTCGCTCAGGCGCAGCCGCGGTTGCGAACGCGCTCGTCTCGGGCAGCGGCGGGCCCGATTCGTCGAACGCCGGCAGCGGGCTGGGGGTGTCTTCGTTCATCTTGGTCCTGCAAGGTTGATCCCATCGGAGGGATGCCAAGAACTCCTGTACGTGAGGCAGGCAATCAACGTTCCCGCTCATCGGTACGCCGGGCAGAAGGAGAGCACGATTTGCGGCAAAAGCGGCGGCCGCTTGCGCGCGGATGTTTCGCGACACACCTTCGCGGGCCGGCGGCCTGGCGTGTGCTTGTGCGGCCTGGCGCGTCAAGCGCGCCTGGGCGCAGACCAGCCGGCATGCCTGGCATGCGCGTTGCGTTGTGCCCGACCCGGCGCTGTCGATTTTGCCGTGCAGTCTGCGAACAGAAGTCGCAGCGCTTTCAACTCTTCACGGGAGGCGTGACGATGAACGCACCGACCCTTCGATTCGAGCATCGGCAGAACCAAACCCTGACGCCACGTCTGCAGCACGCGGTGCGCCTGTTGCAGCTGTCCTCGCTGGATTTCGCGCAGGAGGTCCACGACGCGATCGGCCGAAATCCGTTCCTCGAGGTCGACGAATCGATGCCCGATGCGGAGAGTGTCGAGGCTAAGTCCACTGCCGCCGACGGGATCGATGGCCGCATCGCGGACGCCCACGACTCGACCGACGACGGCTGGGGGCGTGACGCGTGGCAGCAGAGTTCCACCAGCGTTCGTGCGAACGGCTCCGCAGACGCCGACCTGAACGCGATGGAGATGCTGCCGGCCTCGCGCAGCCTGCATGAACATCTGCGCAGCCAGGCCAACATGCTGTCGCTGTCCGCTCGGGACCACGTATTGGTCTGCGCCGTTGTCGAGTCGCTGGACGACGACGGCTATCTGCGGCTCGGCCTGGACGAACTGGCCGAACTTGCTGAGCTGGACCCGGCCGTCGACGCGTGCGAGATGAACACCGCGCTGAAGCTGGTCCAGTCGCTCGATCCCTGTGGCGTCGGCGCGCGCGACGTCGCCGAATGCCTGCTGCTGCAGCTGCCCAGCGCCGAGGGCATCGATGCGCCGCTGGCGCGATGCATCCTGACCGAGCACCTGAATCGGTTGGCGCAGCGCGACGTGCCTGGCTTGGCGCGGCTGCTGTCGCGCACGCCGGCCGAGATCGAAGCCACTTGCCGGCGCATCCGCCAGCTCGACCCGCGGCCTGGCTGGCGCCTGAGCAGCCACGACGTCCAGTTCCTGACGCCCGACGTCATCGTGCGCAAGAGCCGCGGCCAGTGGGCGGTGCAGCTGAACCCGGCGATCGTGCCGCGGGTGCGGCTCAACAACCTGTACGCCACGTTGTTCCAGCGCCATCGCGACGCCCAGCACGCCGAGTTGGCGGCGCATCTGCAGGAGGCACGCTGGACGCTGCGAAATGTTCAGCAGCGGTTCTCGACCATCGTGATGGTCGCGGAGGCGATCCTGAAGCGCCAGCACCATTTCCTCGAGTACGGTCCGCTGGCGATGAAGCCGCTGGGTCTGCGCGAGATCGCCGAGGAGCTCGGCTTGCACGAGTCCACGGTCTGCCGCGTGACCAACAACAAGTACATGGCGACGCCGGCCGGCGTGTTCGAGCTGAAGTACTTCTTCTCGCGTGCGATGCCGACAGCCAGCGGCGGCTCATGCTCGCCAACCGCGATCCGCGGCGTCATCAGCGACCTGATCGCGGCCGAAAGCGCGGCAGCGCCGCTGTCGGACGTGGACATCGCACGCCAGCTGGCACGCCAGGGGCTGACGGTCGCGCGGCGCACGATCACGAAGTACCGGCAATTGCTGAAGCTGCCGGCCGCCGAACTGCGCCGCAAGCACGCCTGAGCCGCCTAGCGCAAGCCGCCGAACCCCGAGTGGCCAGAAGAGGCAGAGTCGCCGTCGGCCAGCGCCGGAACGGTCGAGTATTCCTTCAGGCGGTTGTAGAGCGTCTTCAGGCTGACGCCGAGCGCCGCGGCGGTCTTCTCCTTGTGTCGGCCGAAGTACTCGAGCGTCGCGAGCGTGACCTGGCGCTCGATCTCGGCAAGCGACGTGCCGACCTCGATCGTCAGCACGGGCGCGCCGACCATCACCGGTGGCGGCGCGTCGCCGGTCGGAAGGCAGTCGTCGGTGATGATGTTGCCGGCCGCCATCACGTAGGCGCGGTGCACGATGTTGCGCAGCTCGCGCACGTTGCCGGGCCATCGATACGCGCCGAGCCGCGCCAGCGCGTGCGGCGCGAAACGCTTGGTCTGTCCTTCGCGACGCGAGATCTCGTCGAGAAAATGCTGCGCGATCAAGGCCACGTCGTCGGCGCGCTCGCGCAGCAGCGGCAGGTGGATCGGAAACACGTTCAGGCGGTAGAGCAGGTCCTCGCGCAGCTTGCCCGACGCGACCGCCTGCATCGGCTGGCGATTCGTCGCAGCGATCATCCGCACGTCGGTTTCCATCACCTGCGTCGAACCGACGCGCATGAAGGTGCCGGTTTCGAGCACGCGCAACAGCTTCACCTGCAGGTCCATCGGCATCTCGGTGATCTCGTCGAGGAACAGCGTGCCACCGCTGGAACGCTCGAAGAATCCCTGGTGCTGGCGCTCGGCACCGGTGAAGCTGCCTTTTTCGTGGCCGAAGATCTCGCTCTCGATCAGGTTGGGCGAGATGGCGCCGCAATTCACCCCCAGAAAAGGCCGACCACGGCGCCGGCTCAGGTCGTGCACGGTGCGCGCGACGATCTCCTTGCCGGTGCCGCTCTCGCCGGTAATGAACACCGTGACGGCGGTGCCGGACACGCGCACGATCTGCCGGTAGACGGCGCGCATCGTCTCCGAGCGCCCCCAGAGTTGTCCGAAGTGGCCGTCGCGCTCGAGCTCCTGCTGCAAGCTCGCCTGGTCCGCCTGCAGCGTCGACGGTTTCACCAGACGGGAAAGAATGCCGCGCAGCTGCGCCATGTTCGGCGGCTTGACGAGGTAATCTGCCGCGCCGAGGCGCAGCGCCTGGACCGAGGTCTCCAGGCTGGCATGCCCGGTGACGAGCACGACCTCGCAGGGCTTGGCCGCCTTCACCTCGCTGATCAGCTTCATGCCGTTGCCATCCGGCAGCAGCAGGTCCAGCAGCACGAGGTCGGGGGCCTGCAGCGCGATCTGCCGGCGCGCATCGGCCAGCGACCCCGCCGCGGCGACCGTGAATCCTTCCGACGCGATCAGCGCCGCGAGCATCTCCGCGCCGTCGGCCTCGTCGTCGACTATGAGCACGTGCGCCATCGTTGCTTCCCTCCGATCAACCCGTTGTGCCGCCACGGCTGCAATTTTTACTACTTTTGACGGCAGGTTTCGGTAGGACAACAACCCTCTATTGCATCGGCGGCGTGATCGACGTCAGCGCCGCGCTGGCCGGTCTGCCCGCCGAATCCGGCCAACGGTCTCGGCCAGCGTCTCGATGCTCGTGGGCTTCGTGAGGTGGGCGTCGAAGCCGGATTCGATGGCTCGATGTTCGTCCTGGGGCCGTCCGAAGCCGGTCAGTGCGATGGCATGCAGCTTCTGGTGCGCCGGCATCTTGCGCAGTTGCTCCATCAACTGGTAGCCGTCCATCACGGGCATCGCGACGTCCGAAACGACGACGTCGAACTCGCCGTGCTCGGCAGCGGCCAGGGCCTGCTGCGCGCTCTCGGCCGCGGTGACCTCGGCGCCATCGAGCCGCAACAGCGCCGCGAAGGTTTCGAGCGCGTCGACGGTGTCGTCGACGAGCAGGATGCGCAATCCGGCGAGGGCCGAAGCGCCGTGCGTTTCGTGCGCCGCCAGATGCGGCCCGTCGGCCAACGGTAGCCAGATACTGAAGCGGGCGCCGGTCCCGAGTCCGTCGGAGGCGACGGCGACGCGGCCGCCGTGTTCCTCGGCCAGGTGCTTGACCAGCGCCAGGCCGATCCCCATGCCTCCGCGGCTTCGGAAAGTGCCGCGGTCGGCCTGCCAGAACAGGTCGAACACATGCGGCAGGAACTCGATGCCGAGGCCCTGGCCGGTGTCCGTGACGTCGAGCCGCGCATGCGCCTGGTCGACGCTCAGACGCAGGTGGATCGTGCCACCGCGGGGCGTGAACTTCAGCGCGTTGCTGATCAGGTTCCACACCATCTGCTCGACCCGCACCGGGTCCGCGCTGACATAGGCCGCGGCCGGATCGAGGCTGGCGGTCACGTCGAGCTGCTGGCGTTCGGCATCGCCGGCGACGGCGCCGATGACGCGGTTGATGATCGCGATCCAGTCGATCGAGCGGATCTCGAGCGACATCTTGCCGGTGTGCATGCGTGACAAGTCGAGCAGGTCGTCGATGATCTTGGCCTGGCTCATCACGGTGCGGCGGATCACGTCGGCGGCCTGCATCGCCGTCGACGTGCTGCGCACTTCGGGTTGGCGCGCGAGCAGTTCGGCGTTCACGTGGATCAGGTTCAGCGGGTGCTTCAGCTCGTGCGACATCACGGCCAGGAAATCGTCCTTCAGTGCGCTCGCGGCCTGGAGCTCGGCACGCATCTCCTTCTCGGAGAGCAACAGCGCCTCGAGCTGAGCTTCGGTGCGCTTGCTGTCGGTCAGGTCGCGTGCGATCTTCGCGTAGCCGACGAGCTCGCTGCCATCGAACATCGGGGCCAGGATGCCACTGCAGTAGAAGATGCTACCGTCCTTTCGCTGGTGCCAGCGTTCATCGACCGCGCGCCCGTCCTCGTGCGCCCGCCGCATCTCGTGTTCGGGCGCGCCGGCCGCGCGGTCGCTCTCGGTGAAGATGCGGGCCAGCGTTTCGCCCCGCATCTCGTCCTCGCCGTAGCCGAACATGCGCTGCGCGCCGACGTTCCAGCTCGTCACCCGGCCGGTCACGTCGGTCGTGACGATCGCGTAGTCCTTCGTGCTCTCGACCACCATGCGCATGCGCGTTTCGCCCTCGCGCAGCTTCTGCTCGGCGCGCCGCGTCGCGCTGATGTCGACGAAGTTCAGCACGGCGCCGTCGATCACGTCCTCGTGCGTCCGGTAGGGCAAGGCGCGGACCAGGTAGGTCGTGCCATTGGGCCCTCTCACTTCACGCTCGACGACGTGCAAGGATTCGAAGGCCTCGGCCACGTCCTCGTCGAGCTCGCGGTAGTCGAGCCGGTTCGTGATATCGAGCAGCGAGCGGCCGACGTCCGATGCGATCAAATTGAACAGGCTGGTCGCCGGCGGCGTGAAGCGCTTGATGCGCACGCTTCGGTCGACGAAGATCGTCGCGATGTCGGTCGACGCGATCAGGTTCTTTAGGTCGTCGTTGACCTTGCTCGTCTCTTCGACCTTGTGCTTGAGCTCCTGGTTGACGGTGATCAGCTCCTCGTTCACCGACTGCAGCTCTTCCTTGCTGGTTTCGAGCTCTTCGGTGGTCGAGCGGAGTTCCTCGTTGATCGCCTGCAGTTCCTCGTTCGACGCGCGCAGCTCTTCGGTCGAGGTCGCCGATTGGCCGATGCTGCCGTGCAGCTGGATGCGGGTCTTCTGCAGCTCTTCCTCGAGCAACTTCAGCATCGGGTCCTTGGCGGCGGCATCTGTGGCATCCGCGTGCAATGTGGCCTCGACCTCGTCGAACAGCACGAGCACGAAGCGCGCGCCGCCGTTCTCGACCGGCCGCGCGGTGATCGTGACCCAGGTGGAGTGGCCCTCGTTGTCGACCAGGATGCGCCGCGCTTCGACGCTCTGCCTCGCCTCCTGGGCCTGGTAGATTGCTGTGCGCAACTCGAGTCGCAAGGCGGGGCGCACGACATCGAGCAGGTCCTGCGACGGTTGGCCCGGCGCGAAGCGCAGGTAGGCGCCGGCGCGCTCGGTCGAGTGCATCACCCTGGCGTTGGCGTCGATCAGGACGCTGGGCGGCGCGTAGGCCTCGCGCAGCCGGTCGTGCAGCTCGGCGTAGCTCTCCCGGCTCACCGGCGGCGGTGTGAACGGCAGGATCAAGCGCCCGCCCGCATCGAGCGGGAGATTCGGCAGCGCGCGGGGCCGGCGCTTGACGCGGTTCGCTCGGTAGATCCTGTGCTTCTTGTCGACCGGCACGAACAGGTCGCCGGAGGCATCCGCGGATTCGGACGTGCCGAGGAACAGCAGGCCGCCCGGGTTGAGCGCGAAGTGGAACATCTCGAGCACCCGCGTCTGCACCGAACGATCGAGGTAGATCAGCAGGTTGCGGCAGCACACGACATCGAGATTCGAGAACGGCGGGTCGCGCAGGATGTTGTGCGCCGCGAACAGGACTTTCTCGCGCAGATCCCTGCGCACCGCCCAGTGCCCGTCATGCTTCTGGAAGAACTGGCGCAGCCGCGCGATCGGCACGTCTGTGTCGATGCTGCCAGGGTAGACGCCGGCGCGCGCCGTGGCGATCGCACGTTCGTCGATGTCGCTGGCGAACACCAGCACCTCCGGCGGCTGCGGCAGCTGGGCGGCGTGTTCGAGCAGCAGCATCGCGACCGAGTAGGCCTCTTCGCCGGTCGCGCAGCCCGCGACCCAGGCGCGCAGCTTGTTGTTGCCTTGCGCTGCGGTCGCAGGCGGGGGCAACGCCGCCAGCTCCCGTTCGAGCGCGAGAAAAGACTCGCGGTCGCGGAAAAAGTTGGTCACGCTGATCAGCAAGTCCTTCAGCAGCGCCGGCGTCTCGGTGGGGTGAGACTCGAGAAAGGCGTGGTAGTCGGGCAGCGTCGGCACGCCGTTGACCTGCAGACGTCGCTCGAGCCGGCGCAGCACCGTCGCACGCTTGTAGTGGGCGAAATCGTGGCCGGTGCGCTGGCGCAGCACCGTCATCACGTCGTGCAGCGCGGCTTCGGCACGCGCGGCGGCGTCCGCGGTCGGCGGGTGCTCGACCCGCATGCTGGCGTCGTTGGATGCCGGCAGCTCGATACGCTGCGCGTTGCCCCACAGCTGCACGAGCTTTAGCGCCATGTCGGCAGCAGGCAGCACGAAGTCGACCGCGCCGGTGGCGATCGCGCTGTGCGGCATGCCGTCGTATTCGGCGTCCGATGGGGTCTGCGCCAGCGCGACGCCGCCGCACTCCTTGATCCGCTGCACGCCGATCGCCCCGTCCGACCCGGTGCCCGACAGGACGATGCAGACAGCGCGCTCCATGTGCACTTCCGCGAGGGTCCGGAAGAAGGTGTCGATCGCCACATGGCGGCCCCGCGGTCGTTCGAGTTCGGAGACGAGCAAGCGCCCGTCGTCCATCTGCAGTTGGTGCGTGGGCGAGATGACGTAAACATGATCGGCTTCGATGGCCACCGATTCGGTGACCTGCAGCACCGGCATCGAGGTGCAGGTCGCGATGATGTGGTCGATGTTGCTTTCGTGCTTCGGCGACAGGTGGACGATGACGACGAACGCCATGCCGGAGTTGGCCGGCATCTGCGAGAACAGTGTCGTCAATGCCTGAATGCAGCCGGCCGACGCGCCGATGCCGACCACCGGAAACTGAAGTCGGCTGCGTTGCACTGCGCCGTCGGGCTCGGCGCCGGATTCGCTGATGCTCATGTCGGGCATTCATTGCTGCCGCCGATGCGGCACGAAAGAAGAAAGTGATCCAGTCTGCCTGTATACACCTTGCGGACCGTGCAATCGCCGTTCGCGGATGGGCGCGTGGTGTCGGGAGCGCTGTTTGCTTCCCGGGACCTGGAACCGTTCTCCGATAAGCTCGGACCGGATCAACGACAGCCACGGCAGCGGAGAAAAGGCGGTGGACTCTGGCAGCAACAGGTTCAGTCGGTTGTGGCCTCGCGCCACGCTGAGTTCGTATCTCGTGGCCATCACGCTGTTGGCCACGGTGCCGCTGGCCGTGTTGACCTCGCTCGAGATCGTGCGCGGCATCCAGTCGGAGCGCGCGCAGCTCGACAGCCATCTCCAGCGCGTCGCAGCATCGCTGTCGCGCAATGTCGAGCGCGAGCTGAGCTCGTCGATCGAGGTGCTGGCGACACTGGCGAACCGCGAGTCCTTGCAGCGTGACGACCTGATCGAGTTTCAGCGCCTCCTGCGCGCGTCGCCGATGCTGCGCGCGCGCTGGTCGGGGGTTTTTCTGGCACGCAGCGACGGCACGCACGTCTTCGACCTGAGCAGCGATCCCGCGATGGTCCTGCCCCGTTTGGCCATTCGACCGGTCGGCCCCGATCGCGACCGCGCGCGGCTGCCCGTCGTCTCCGACCTGATCGACGAACCGGGCAGCGGTGGTCGCCGAGTCACGGTCGTCCAGACACCGGTGCTGTTCGGCAAGGAGCTGCGCTACGTGCTCGGCGCCTACATCGACGCGAGCACCTGGCAACGGCTGGTCGACAGCAGCGGCGCGCCCGAGGGCGGGGTCGCGACCTTGCTCGACAACCAACATCGCATCATCGCGACCAGCCTCGCGCCCGACCGCCATGTCGGCGCGCAACTGCCCGCCAGCATGGCCGCCGCGATGCGCGGACGCGCCTCGGGCCTGCAACACACCGAGATGCTGGACGGCGACGAAGCGCGCGCCGCCTGGGACACCGTCACGCCGGGCGCCTGGACCGTCGCGATCGGCATGCCGGTGGGGGCGAGCGATCGTTCGTCCGCGGTCATCGTCGTGACGACGCTGGCCACCGCCGCCGGGTGCATGCTGCTGGGCGTCACGCTGGCCTTGCTGGTCGCGCGTCGCGTGACCGGACCGCTGTCGGAACTGGCCGAACACGGCAGCAGCACCGCTTCGTCGGAGCGCATCGCGGTGATCGAGATCGCGCTGCTGCGGGACGCGATGCGGCGCGCCGCCTCGGAGCAGCAGATCGCCAGCGAGCGGCTGCAGCGTAAGGCCGAGGAATTCGAAACGCTGTTCCAGAGCAGCCCACTGGGGCTGGCGTTTGCGCAGGACGCCGAGTGCAGGCTCGTGTTGCAGAACGCCGAGATGCAGAAGCTGCTGCCCTGGCGCCCCACGGGCGATGCGTCGGAGATCCGCTTGCGCCACGGCGGGCGCCCGATGCCGTTCGACCAGCAGCCGCTGTGCCGTGCCGCGGCGCGCGGCGAGTCGGTCGATGCGCTGGAGCTGGAGATCCGCCGGCCCGGTCAGCCCGCCCGCTTTGTCCTGGCCAGCGCGGTTCCGCTGCTCGACGCCGACGGCCGCACGCGCGGCGCCGTCGGCGCGATGATGGACATCACCGATCGCAAGCGCGCCGAGTCGCTGCTGATACGGGCGGACCAGCAGATTCGTGAAAGCCAGAACCTCGTCGACCTGGCGCAGGAGGCCGGTGGCGTCGGCTTCTTCCGCTATCAATGGCCGGACCATCATCTGACTTGGTCGCCGGGGCAGGCGCGGCTCTTCGACGTCCCCGCGTCGGCGACGAACGATGCGCGGCTCGCGTGGCAGCAGCGCGTCGATCCGGCCGATCGCATGCGTGCGGAGCAGGCAATGCGCCAGTGCCTGCAGGAGCGCCAGCGCATTGGGGTGGTCGACTACCGCGTCGACCTGTCGAACCGAAGCCCGCGCTGGCTGTCGAGCCGCGTGCTGATCGACTACGCGTCCGACGGACAGCCCCTGCAGGCTGTCGGCATCACGGTCGATATCACCGATCAGAAGATCGCCGAACGGCAGCGCTCCGAGCGCATCGAACTGGAGCAGGCGGCGCGTTTGAAGGCCGAAGAGGAGAACCGCGCAAAGGATGAATTTCTGGCGATGCTGGGCCACGAGCTGAGGAACCCGCTCAGCGCCATCGCGTCGGCAGCCGAGGTGCTAGACCGTGTCGACAGCGCCGCGCCGCTGGCCGTCAGTGCGCGCAACATCCTCTCTCGGCAGACGCGCCGGCTCGCCAGGATGATGGACGACTTGCTGGAGGTCGGGCGGGTGCTGTCCGGAAAACTTCAGCTGACACGTCAGGACGCCAACCTCGCGGCGCTGGTCCGCCAGGTCCTGTCGACAGCCGAGATGACCGGCGAACTGCAGGCCCGCGAGCTCGTGCTGACGCTCGACGAGGTCTGGGCCTACGTCGATGCGACGCGCATCGAACAGGTGATCGGCAACCTCGTCGCCAACGCGGCCTGCTACACCCCCGCGGGCGGGCAGATCGAGATCTACGTGCATCGCGAGTCGAACCAGGCCGTGCTCAGCGTGCGCGACACCGGCGTCGGCATCCCGGCCGAGCTGCTGCCGCGCATCTTCGACCTGTTCGTGCAGGGCGATCGCCCGCTCGACCGCAAGGCCGGCGGGCTCGGCGTCGGGCTGACCTTGGTCAAGCGGCTCGTCGAGCTGCACGGCGGCAGCGTCGGTGCGGAGAGTTCGGCGTTGGGCAGTCGTTTCACCGTGCGCCTGCCGGCGCTGGCGGCGGCGCCGACGCCGCACGCGCCAGCGCCTCCCCAGGTGGCGCCAGCGTCGCGGCGCGTGCTTGTGGTGGACGACAACGCCGATGCGCTGTCCGGTCTGCGCTCCTTGCTCGAACTCGACGGACACGTGGTGCAGACCGCGGGCGACGGCAAGACCGGGCTGGCGCTGCTGCTGAACGAGCGCCCAGATGTCGCGGTGGTCGACATCGGGCTGCCGGTCTTCAACGGCTACGAGGTGGCGCGCCGCGCGCGCGCCGCCGGCCACGACGGCAAGCTGATCGCGCTGACCGGCTACGGCCAGATCCGGGATCTCGAGAGTTCGCTGGCCGCAGGCTTCGATGCGCATCTGGTCAAGCCGGTCGATCCGGAGGCGCTGCGCCAGATTCTCTCGACCGTCGCGTGATGCCGATCGGCGCGGCACGGCGTTTGCCCGCGTCACAGCATGATCCAAGCCCCGAACCCGACGTCGTTTCTCGAACCGGAAGATCTGGCCCATTTCCGCGTACTGCTCGAATCGCGCCGGAAGCAACCCAGTGACACCGTCGAGGCGGCCTTGCAGCGGCTGCGCGAGGGGGTTTCCGGCCGCTGCCAGATGTGCGGCGAACCGACAGACCGGGGGCGGCTCGAGGTCGAGCCGAGTGCTCTGCGATGCCTGCACTGCCAGGCGCTGTTCGAATCGCGCCAGCATCCCGGCGTGGCACGACGCCTGTGACTGCGGTCGTGCCACCGACCTGGAGAACAAGCCACACCACCATGACGGAGATCCGCAAAGGGCAGGCACCGCCGCCGATGGACCGCGAGGCGTTTCACCGCCGCTTCGCGCTGCGTTTCTACGACCCGGCGTTCGAGGTCGAACGAGACGCGATCGCGCGCCTGGAAGCCATTGCCTGGAGTGCCTATCAGGAGGGCCGCAAGGCGCCGATCACCCGCCCGGCCGGGCCGGGTTTCCAAGACCCGACCTACGAGACCTCGGTGCAGTGGCTGGAAACGCGCGACCGGCTGCGCGCCGCGCAGCAGCGCTGGGAACAGGCCGCGACACCGTCGCGCGTGCTGGTCGTCTGCGGCAGTGCGCGCAACGATGGGACTTGCCCCGGCGAGGTGTCGAAAACCTGGCGCCTGGCGACCTGGGCGGTCGAGGAGATCGAGAGCGCAGGCCTCGACACGGATCTGCTGGACCTGAGCCTCATCACCTCGGACTATGGGCGCCAGATCCATCCGTGCAAGGGATGCGTCGGCACCGCGATGCCGCTGTGTCACTGGCCTTGCAGCTGCTATCCGAACCACGCGCTCGCGCAGGCCGACGACTGGATGGCGGAGATCTACGAGCGCTGGGTCGCGGCGCACGGCGTGATCCTGCTGGCGCCGACCTACTGGTACCAGTCGCCGAGCCCGCTGAAACTGATGATCGACCGCCTCGTGTGCGCCGACGGTGGCAACCCGGACGTCACCAGCACGCACGGCAAGAAGGCGGCCGAGGCCAAGGCGATCGAGCAGAACGGTTGGGGCTATCCCAAGCACCTGGCAGGGCGCGCCTACGGTGTGGTGGTCCACGGCGACGCGGCCGGCATCGAGTCGCAGCGTCGCAACCTGTGCGACTGGCTGGACTGGATGGGGCTCGTCGACGCCGGCGCCGCCGCGCGACTGGACCGCTACATCGGCTACTACGAGCCGTACTACAACAGCCATGAAGCGCTGGACCGCGATCTCGGCGTGCAGCAGGAGCTGCGCCATGTGGCCCGCACCGTCGTCGAAGCCGTCGCGGCATTGCGCGCCGGAACCTTGAGCCAACCCGGAGCTGACTTGAAGCCACCGCGACCGAAGTAAATTCAGCGCCGGCGCCCCCTGAAGGCATGCGAGTGTTCAGGCCGGCTTGTCCGACGATCGCCGCGCGAAGTAGCTGCGCGGCACGACCGCGATGCCTCCGTCGCTGATGTGGAAACGCCGCCCGTCGGCATCGTGATCGAAACCGATCGTCCCGAATGGTGGCACGTCGTTGTCCTGGTCCAGGATGACGCGAAGCAGGCGCGCGCCACGGCCGATGCGGCAGCGGTCCATCACGATCGCGTGTTCGACGCGCGCATCGTCGTCGACGTGGACGGCGCTGCGCAGCATCGCGTGATCGAGCCGCGCGTCGTTGATCACGCAGCCCGACGCGATGACCGATCGGCGTATCGAACCGCCCTCGATCTGCGTCGGCTCGAGCGCGCCGGGGCGGGCACGGATCGGCCAGTGCAGGTTGTCCATGCGAAAGCGCGGCCGCGGCCCAGCGTGTCGAAGTGGGCGGCGAAGTAGGCGTCGAGGGTGCCGACATCGCGCCAACAGGCCGGCAGTTCGAAGTCGGCGACGCCGGCGATGCGATTCGCTTCGCAGTCGCAGGCCAGGAGTCGGTGCGTCCGTACCATGCGGGGCAGGACGTGCTGGCCGAAATCGCTTTCGCCGCGCTCCCGCGCAGCTTTCAGTTCGTGGCGCAACACGCGTCACTGACCCAAGTAAATCTCGTCGGTAAGTTTTTCAATCGCGCCGGCTGCAACCGGCCAGTTCTAACGTCGGCCGCCGCGCTGGGACGCACCCGTACAGCGATCCTCAGCCAGCCGGCACCAGTTCGTTGTTGCGGGCCAGCACTCAGGGCACGTCGATTGCCGATTCGTCGCACTCCTTCATCTCCGTGGAAGACCATGCCGACCCAGCCCCACAACAGCTGCCTCGAAGCCTGCAACCAATGCGCCATTGCCTGCAGCCAATGCCTGTCGGCGTGTCTGCAAGAAGTTGACGTCAAGGCGATGGCCCGCTGCATCGCGCTCGATGTCGAGTGCGCAGAAACCTGCCGGTTCGCCGCGACCGTCATGGCGCGTGGTAGCGAGCACATCGCGACCACTTGCCGCCTGTGTGCCGAGATCTGTGACAGCTGCGCTGTCGAATGCGCAAAGCACGCCCACGACCACTGCAGGCGCTGCGCCGAGGCTTGCCGGACGTGTGCGGCCGAATGCCGACAGATGGCCGAGAAGTCGCTGGAGACGCGCACCCGATAGGACAGTTCGAAGCGGGCATCAGGATTGCCGGGCACCGGGATTACAGCGGCCTCACGTCAGGAGTTGCCATGCGTTCCAAAGTGCTGAACGAAGTCCCCGAGCGCACCATCGCGCTTGTCCTCGACCGCGGCGACGAGGTCGTCGCCAATCTGCAACGATTCGCTGCCGAGCACCACCTGGCTGCCAGCCGGCTCACCGCCATCGGCGCGTTCGAGAGCGCGACACTCGGCTACTTCGATTGGGAGCGGAAGACGTACGACCGAATCCCGATCAACGAGCAAGTGGAAGTCCTGTCCCTGGTGGGCGACATCGCCCTCGATGGCTCGCAGCCCAAGGTCCATGCACACGTGGTGCTCGGGCGCCGTGATGGCTGCACGGTCGGTGGCCATTTGATCGAAGCGCGCGTGCGGCCGACATTGGAGATCGTCGTCGTCGATTCGCCCGCGTATCTGCGCCGCGAATTCGATCCCGCCAGCGGCATTGCCCTGATTCGTATCGGCGATTGACGAGTCGGCAATTCGCCTGCCGGGACTTCGACTTGCCGGAACCTGCGCCTCAATGCCCGCAATCCTCTTCCGTGCCGCCTGACGGCACACGATTTGCCCACATTGCGGGACCGCAATCTAAAGGAGTCAGCTATGCCACAGTCGAAGTGGAGCAACAAGCGCGAGCGCCAGTACCAGCACATCAAGAAAAGTGCCGAGTCCCGTGGCGAGGGTGAGAAGACCGCCGAGCGCATCGCTGCCGCTACCGTCAACAAGGACCGCGCTCGCGAAGGCGAATCGGATACCTCAAGTCCCAGTTCGCTCAGAGGTCCTTCGCCCGAACAGCGTGGCGGCATGCATTCGCACTCGGGCGCCGCGGGGCGCACGCGCGATGAGCTGTACCGGGAGGCCACCAAGCGTGGCATCAAGAAGCGTTCCAAGATGTCGAAGGCCGAGCTCCAGTCTGCCGTTGGCCCGTGAATTTGCGGCTCGTGCCAGCGCGCTTTCAACCCTGCGCGTGCGTCGGGGCTTGACTAAACGCTTCATTAAGCGGGCTTGTAGAGGATCACCCCTGGCAACTGCACGCAAGGCCGCGGCCAGAACCATGCCCAGACAAACGAAACAAGCAGTCAAGGCCGGGACGGACGTCGTGTCGTCGATCGGCCAACCCGATGCTGTCGCAGACCCGGCCGCTTCGACCACTTCGACCACTTCGGCCGATTCGAAGATCGATGACAAAACCCGCGACTCGCGAGTACGTGAGGCCGCTTACCGGCGATTCGAAGCCCGCGGCGGCGCGCACGGCGAACACGACCGGGACTGGTTTGACGCTGAGGCTGAGATCGATCGGGATACCGGGTGATGGTGCGCCGCTATCCGACCGACGACTCTTCAGGGTCGCGAGACGTCCGTGAAGACTACGGCTGGCGGCCATGCCTCCCAAGCCAGTTCATGACGGCAAATCGGACCTGGAGCTTGACGGGGCGCAATCGCCGTCATCTGCGATCGCAGCAGTCCAGTGGTCGACTTCGTGCTCGCTCATGGAACCAGCGAGCAGCCGAGCATCCATCCAGCCGCCGGCCTGCACGTCCTGGAGGTACTGCTGGCGCGAAAGCAGCGTACCGCGACAGACGCGATCCTCCACGGGCAAAGCCTGCTGCTCTGCCAGCAGGCGCGCGAGCAATGAATTCATCAGGTCCTGCGGGACCAGCCGCCGACGACTGGGGTACACATAACCGAAGAGGAGCAGGTGGCTCAGCAGCACCCTCCAGTGCTCGCCGACGCGGGCTTCCAGGCGCCGCCAGTCGATGCGCGCACCCAAGTGCAACAACAAGTGGCTGACGTCAGCTCCGTCATAGCGTTCGCGCTCCATCACGAACATCTTGGTCCAGATCATCTCCACGATCGGCACGAGAAGCACGGAGATTCCATGCATCCGGGTGCGCTGCGCATGGTCGAACCAAGCCTGGTCGACGGGCATCAATCCGTTGCCGGAGCTGTAGATGAGGTCGATCACATGGCCCCCGGCACGCGCTTTGCCAAGCCAGTGGGGATGAATTCGCTCCACCTCGCAGCACTCTGCGCTCAACACTATCGCAGCTCGTTCAAAGTCTTCCGGCCGAAGAAACAAGTCGAGATCGTTCACCTCGCGCGGTGCGCCGGTGTACTGCACGACGGCCGCGCCGCCGCCCACCAGCACTGGCACGCGGGCGCGCTGCAGCGCGACCAAGGCTCGTCTCTCGATGCGGACGATGTCCTGCGGTGTCAGCGGGCAACCCCCGGCGGATACGGCTTGCATGCGGTGACATGGGCAAATGGCATTCCTCGATGAAGCAGGCTCTTCACGATCAAAGCCGGGTTCGCTTCGCGGCGGTCGGTGACCTGCATTGCCGCAAGACGTCGATTGGTCAGTTCAGCGACATGTTCGTGCGCGCGTCCGCGGAGGCCGATGTTGTTCTGCTGTGTGGCGACCTCACGGACTACGGCCTGCCGGACGAAGCGCGAATACTTGCCGATGAGCTCTCTGTGGCCACCGTGCCGGTGGTGGCGGTGCTCGGCAACCACGATTTCGAATCGGACGAAGAGGAGCACGTCAGCCGCATCCTCTCGGACGGTGGCGTCCAGGTACTCGATGGCGAGGCCTGCGAGATCCATGGCGTCGGTATCGCCGGCATCAAAGGGTTCGCCGGCGGCTACGGCAGCGGCGCGCTTGGGACCTGGGGCGAGCGGGTGACCAAGCAATTCGTCAACGAAGCCATCGGCGAGGCCCTGAAACTCGAGGCCGCGCTCGCACGTCTGCGAACGAATCGCCGGATTGTGCTGATGCACTATGCCCCCGTGGTCGATACCGTCAGAGGTGAGCCGATCGAGATCTTCGCCTTTCTGGGCAGCAGTCGGCTTGCTGAACCATTGAGCCGCTATCCGGTGGATTGGGTGGTGCACGGGCACGCCCACCGTGGCTCACCGGAAGGCGCCTCGGTGGACGGCACCCGGGTATTCAACGTTGCGATGCCATTGCTCAAACGTCTCTATCCGGATCAGCCTGGGTACCGACTGCTTGACGTCGAGGTCGATCGCCCGTAGCCCAGCGTTGCCTTTTGGCCACGAACGACGGCGTCGAGTCCATCAATCGCCTGACACATTCGTAGTCCCCTGCGGTCTTTTCCATTCTCGAGGGGACAGAACGGCTGGCACGAACTCGACAAGAAGCAGCTCGCGCTGGGGGCCGGCGGTGCCCTCTCCTCGTCCGCCGTCAGCCGGTTCGGCGCCGGCATCTCGGTGAAGCGCTTCACCCTGCACGGGTCGTGCACACCATCCGCTGACGATCGATTGGTCAGACGACTGTCAAGGTGTCGCGCAGCGTGCTGATTTGCGCCTGATTCTGTTGCACGCCCTTGCATTGCTCCGCGATCAGCGCCCGCAATGCGGGAGGCAACTCGTTCTTCAACGCGCCGCGGTAGCGCTCGAGTGCTGCACTTTCGCCACGCTCGCATTCCTTCAGGATCGCCAGGTCATCGAAGGTCGACAGCGCCGTGCGCACCGCGACCCAGCCGCGGTGCACGGCGCCAATCGCACTGCCCCCAGTCTCCGGCGTGCCACCGAGGCTGAAGACATGCACCTGCAGGTCCATCGCCGCGGTCCGGCACGACTCGGCACAGCGCTCCAGTGCGGTCTTGAGCAACGGGGGCATGTTCGGCGCAGATTCTGAACCCGTATTCGCCGGCCTTGCAGGTCTCGATCAAGTCGTTCAGCACATCGATGGCGTCGGTATCGGTCATGGAAAGCCTCGCGGTAGATTGGACTCGAATTGCCGAAATATTGACGTGGCGTCGCTGAAGGTCGTCGTCACGCCGAGGCGCGGCGGGATGACTCCTGCTGCGTTCGCGGGTCAGACTCATCACACTCTCTGGCGGGCTCCGCCGGGAAGCGCAGGCGGCGACGTCGTGATGTCTTCTTCCTGCCCCAGTTCGGGCTCCTCGCGGTCCAGGATCGGCGCGCGTGTCGTCGGGCTTTCCAGGGGCGGTAGGTCCCGCTCAGCAGCCTTCGACGCGGTGCGCGCGCGACCGAGTTCCGATGCCGCTTCGTTCTTGCGCTCCAGCATCTGCCGACACAGCAGATCGACATCCTCGAACGCGCTCTCGGTGAGCGGAAAGAGTTCGCGCTCGACGGTGTCGATGTGTCCCTCGACCAGCGACTGCAACGTGAGCAGGTGCGCGTCAAGCGCTGCCTCCTGCGGCCTCGCCTGTCGAAGTTCGCGAATCAGCGCGTCGATCTCCGCGTGCTCGGCCAGTGCCATCCTGGCGACCTCTGGATCGTCGAGCGCGTCCCTGACGGCCGGAGGATATAGACGTCTTCCTCGACCGCGAGGTGTGTCTCGAGAAGCTGCAACAGTCCGTCGACCAAGGACTGCTTGGCGCCGCGCGCCGGTTCCGAATCACCGAGCGCTGCGTAGTCCTGAAACGCCTGGCGCAGCTCGTCGTGGTCCTCGGCAAGCAGCGCGACCGCGCTCGTCTCGGGCTCGTCGTCCCCGCCCTTCGCCTCCCAGATATCCAGGGTGTCGTCGTCGTCCATGGCGCCTCCTTGCCCTCGACGTGGGCAAACGCGGTGCCCGTCGAAGGCCAGCAGTTCGCGGCATCCGGGATTACGACCAGCAGTCCCTCGGACTGGCGCTGGTCATGATCGCGATCGCAACGGCGGCGCTCTGGCTGCTCCATGTTGCCACGCGTCGCACGGGCAACGATGCCCTTTTCCGCGAACCTTGAACTTAACAAGGGACGGACACCGCTTCGGGCTCGGCGAACGAAGTCCGTGTTTGGTGCTTCAGCGCGACAGCAAGCGCCTGATGGCGTAGCTCAAGGCATCGACCACCGCCACCAGCAACAGCATCGCAAAGAGCACCGTCGCCGTCTTGCCCATCTGGAACAGGCCCATGTGGAACGACAGCAACTGCCCCAACCCGCCGGCACCGACGACGCCCAGGATCGCAGCGGCGCGGATGTTGTTCTCCCAGCGGTACAAGGCGTACGAAATCAGTTGCGGCAGCACCTGCGGCAGCGTCGCGTAGAGCAACACGCGAACCTTACCGACGCCCTGGGTGCGCAGCGCAGCGGCCGGGCCATGGGGTGCGTTCTCGATCGCTTCAGCGAACAGCCGCCCGAGCACGCCGGTGGTGTGCAATGCCAGCGCGAGCGTGCCCGCGAGTGGACCGAGGCCGGCCGAAATGAGCAGCAGCGCCGCCCACACCAGCTCGGGCACCGCACGCAGCGCGTTCAGCAGCAGCCGTGTCGGCG